>Ga0136643_10017522_pt1 | contig 10781 bp, 6 predicted proteins | sample TergutLab28metaG_FD_96883 | JGI IMG/M metagenome (GOLD analysis project Ga0136643, IMG submission 96883) | Labiotermes labralis P1 segment gut microbial communities from Petit-Saut dam, French Guiana - Lab288 P1 (version 3) (version 3) | ecosystem: Host-associated > Arthropoda: Insects >... | reverse complement strand
GGTGGGGTTTGGGGGGTGAGTCGGGGGGATGGGGGGGGTTGGGGGGGGTGGGGGGGGGGGGGGGGGCTGTTGCACTAGGGTAAGAAAAACCTCAGATCCTGTACTAAATCTAACCTGTGTGTTTTCATATTAATTTTTGTTAATTTATTATATTCCGTACTAGTTTTATGATTGACCCTGTGGTGTTCAATTAGAACATTAATAAATGAGGAATTAAACTGAACTTAATTACACCAACCAGCAGGTGTGACAAATAATTGCGGTGCATGTTGGACCACAGACTGTCCCCACTACAGACGCAACTAACTGCACAGAGCAGAGTCCCCTTGAGAAGCTAGTAAAGAAATTCCCCGAATTTCATTGAACATAAGAGTTCGTTACCGTGCTCACAACAGACCGCCACTTGTCTCGATCCTAAACCTGATTAATCAAATCCACGCAATCCGATCCTATTCATATAAAATCTATTATAATATCCTCCCGTCTGCGTCTAGGTCTACCAAGTTGTATCTTTCCTTGAGATTTCCTCACCGAATTGCAACACGCGCTTATCTTCTCCCCATACGTTCTACATGCCCCGCCCATCTCATTCTCCATGATTTGATTAGCTGAATAATATTTGGTGAGGAGTACACATCATGAAGCTCCTTACTGTGCAGATTTATGTAGTCTCTTGTTACCTCCTCCACCTTAGGTCAAAATATCTTCCTCAGTACCCTATTCTCAAACAACTTCAACCTATGTTCTTCCGTCACGGTGGGAGACCAAGTTTCACACCCATACAAAACAATAGTAAAAAATGTCATAGTTCTGCGTATTTTAGTGTTTAATTTTTTTTGCCGGCAAACTGTAAGCCTATTGATTCTGGCATTCCCAGAATTCTATCTCCTCTTAATTTATTCACAAAGGAAACTTTGATTTGCTATTATTGTTTCGATATATTTAAACTTTGCCACATTATGAAATTATTTAATTATTCATGTTAGACAGTGATTTTTTTTCCGCTTTCTATTCATGAAACATGACTATATACTTCGTTTCCTCAGCATTTACTTCTGGACCAATCACCTTGTTTGTTTTTGGCGCGACAGCCCCCCATTGGGCCAGGGCCTCCTCATTCACGAGGTTTCTACATCACACAAAACGACGCATCACAGTCGGTAGGACTCCTCTGGAGGAGCGATCAGCCCGTCGCAGAGACCTCTACCTGACAACACACAACACTCAAAACAGACAGACATCCATGCCCTCCGTGGGATTCGAACCCACAATCTCCGCAGGCGAGCGGCCGTAGACCTACGCCTTAGACCGCGCGGCCACTGGGGCCGGCGTACACAAATATACCTACTGAAAATCTGAAGGACATTATTAGTTATAAAGTATGGACCAATCACCTTACTCATACTAATAAATATTCTGTATTTTTCCTTGCACTGTGTATACTCGTATTTATGCCACTACAGGCATAATCCTTCAACTCTGACAGACGAACTAGGAAATAAAGGACTGAAGAATCTGTCATGTCCGTACAAACACTAGTGATTATGGACACACAGCACATAGCATGACATTTCTTGAATGCTTCGCAAGAAGCTGAATAGTCGTAGGTAACAGGGTCGACTACATGCACGCTGTATGGTGTTACAATTTATGTAAATACAAAGGAATAATAATAATAATAATAATGAATTTGACGTTCAGGTGACCGTGCATCGTGATAAATTCTTATAATAAAACCAACTAGATGCACCAATTTCTCAAATTTATTTTTCGAACAAAACTCTACATGTTTCGGACAGTTCCTCAAACCAGTTCCGTCCTGATCCAGCTCGCAAGCTGTCAGCAAACCTGTACGACATATACCATTGCTGAGTGCACAGTGAAAAACTCCTTATGATGGACAGAAGAACTGTCCGAAACATGTAGAGTTTTATTCCACAAATAAATTTGAGAAATGAGTGCATCTAGTTGGGTTTATTATAACAATTTATCACGAAGCACTTCTCACCTGCACGTCATACCCGGTGAGGTTTTCTAACGAGACTGTTTTACATATATTTGATTTTTTTATGACTGTCAGCAAACCTGTACGACATATACCATTGCTGTGTGTACAGTGAAAAACTGTTGATGACGGACAGAGGAACTGTCTGAAACATGTAGAGTTTTGTTCCAAAAATAAATTTGAGAAATTAGTGCATCTAGTTGGTTTTATTACAAGAAATAACAAAAACACTAAACCCAGGTTCGTATAAATTCTCGCAATATGAAGAACGCGTCACATGAACAACAAATACCTTCGAACAAGTCGTCTAGTGAAGCAATATTGTACTTAATTTGAATACAAAATGCAACGTAACTAAGACATCTTCAGCTACACGACGAGGGATTTTTCAAGGCGACTCTCCGGTCCCAATATGCTTTTGTCTTGCAATCTAGGACTACAGCACTGCGTAGAACCAAACACGGACGTGCTATTAAAGGCAACACTACTACACGGTACTCATATACGGCATGTAAGATGTGAAAGTGTGAAATCAAATTAAACGCTGGCAGTAAGAATAAAACGACGCGCCTCGTCGTAACAGAGCGGAGTCATTTTAATACAGCATCGGGCTGGAGTGAGGTCTGTGTAAATGCAGAACTGAAGGTGCAGGGCGAGTCTTACTGACTCTGAAAATTAAGGAAGGGAAACAAATGAAGCTGTGGATCAAACATTTTGGGTCTGTGAGAGCAGGACAGACGCAAAGTACTAAAATAAAACACAAGTGTGATTTACCTCAACAGTTTGAGAAGAGACGAAATGAGCTAACAAAGGAACTCTATAGTAAAAACTTAACAATAGCTAAGAACGTGCAGGCTGTCTTCATTACGCGTGCCGTTTTATCAATTACGTGCTGTCTATTCATTACGTCAGTGCAGTCTTGATTACGTGCATACTGTCTATATTACATCATGCTGTATTTAAAACGTGCGTGCAGTCTTTATTTAATGCATACTGTCTTTGTTATGTGCATACTGTCTTTGTTACGTGCGTACTGTCTATATTACATCATGCTGTATTTAAAACGTGCGTGCAGTCTTTATTTAATGCATACTGTCTTTGTTATGTGCATACTGTCTTTTTTACGTGCGTACCGTATTTGTTACGTGCATACTGTCTTTGTTACGTGCGTACTGTCTTTGTTACGTGCGTACTGTATTTGTTACGTGCATACTGTATTTGTTACGTGCATACTGTCTTTGTTACGTGCGTACTGTCTTTCTTACGTGCGTACTGTCTTTGTTACGTGCGTAGTCTTTTTTTACGTGCGTACTGTTTGTTACATGCGTACTGTCTTTGTTACGTGCATACTGTATTTGTTACGTGCATACTGTCTTTGTTACGTGCGTACTGTCTTTGTTACGTGCGTACTGTCTTTGTTACGTGCATACTGTCTTTGTTACGAGCGTACTGTCTTTGTTACGTGCATACTGTCTTCATTACATGTGCGCAGTCTTCAATTCCCTTGACTGCTTGGAAAAATATTACGACGGCAGATCGGAAATCCTTCCGGTGATCTATACGAACAACAGTGACCGTGATGGCGGAACAGATATCAGCGACATTTTCATTGTACCTTAGGAGCAAGTATCTTCACTGCCTCAGTATTTGTTCTTAAAGCAGAGAGTTTCAGGACCACAAAACACTTTGTACTGCTGGCTGGAAGCTGCACGACACAAGACTGATGACAACGAAATACTGAAGAGATCAGAAGGTGAAAACAAGCAACAATACCCACTATTAAAATATCTGCAGCATAACAAACATTATATTACTTACTTATTTACTTACTTACTTACTCACTCCATGGAGCACAGTCCTTCTTGAGAAGCTAACCGGTTTGCAGCTAGTTAAGAAATTCCCCGGATTTTATGGAGCCCTAAGGTTCATTACCGCATTCACAAGTGCCCTACACCTGTCCCTATCATAAGCCAGCTAGATCCAGTCCATACCCCTACAACCAATTTCCTAAAGACCCATCTTAATATTATCCTCCCATCTAAGCCTGGGTCTCCCAAGTGGTCTCTTTCCCCCATAATAAGCATTACATTATGTAGCAAAACCAAAGAATTTGCAAACATACTTCATATGGCTGTCTATAACATCAAGAACACTGATGGATCTGTAGACAATACAATCCGGAAGAATATCAAATTAACATATAAAATTAAAGAGCAATAACCACGTAATTGATGACAATGGTACCCATAATTCTTTCAGCAAATAGTGTAGTGCACAAAACACTGCAAGAAGATTCTGAAACTTCTCGAGCAACATCCAAAGGGCAGCAGTGCTTGGAACGCACCCCACGTTTCGTAAATTTTTATGTTCAACAATAATCTTTCAATAAAAAATTTATAATTACTTTGGTAAAAACTGTAACTGTAATTTAGATCTAGCAGCGTACCATCTGACGAAGAACAAACAGAATAAAACTAAACAGTTGTACCCGCGCGAATAAATCGAACACAGAAACAATATTTAGCCAGCAAAGACTTATTTATATATTAGAAAATTTAAAGCACCCCTCGATATAGTGTCTGATGTTACCAACCTATCATTTTGCACACGCTGTTGATGCCCGTCAGCAACTGTAAAAGCAACATTGTCAAACGAAGAGGATAAGGAAAATGTCGCATACAGGTGCATATGAGGAAAACCGGACGATGGTAGACATATTCCAGCACGTTGACGCATCTGTCCTTGTGCCTAACTGATCGTAAAAAAAAAATAAGCGCGATTTTGATCGGAAATCGTCTTCTGCACAGTATGAAGCCAATAACATGCGCTGCTATGCAATGCTCGTGCAAGTCTCTTAGATCATGTGCTGCCACCACGGGAAGCCAAGGGAAGGTAACATATTTCATGTATTAAATAATTAATAATAAAGTGGGAGAAAGCGGCCGTGGCATAATTTAGAGATTGTGTCTTGGAACGTGCTCGGGGGTAGCTGAGAGAAACCACGAGACCATCAAGAATATAAATGTCCAGGTTGAGATTTAAACCTGGTAAATTTCGAACACATCGGAGACGAATTACGGCTTGAGTCGCCCAGCTTTGTGATTCCGTATATCTGCTACACAAGCAAAAGCCTGAGGATAAACGAGGAATAAATTAAGCAGGTAAAGAGTGACATCTGTATTCACTTGCGATGTTTCTAGATCCTCATATCTGAAGAAGGGCAGGGGCAAAACTCGTCCTGAATAATGATCGTCTACGCACTTTTTTTTACAACTAAGTATTTCTTGTTTTCCTTACCAAACCAACTGAAACATTACAATTTAGTTGACTTAAAGTTACACGGTGCTGTCACTTAGCTTGACGTAACAAATTTTATGACACAGGTTAAAATCTAAAAATCAACTAGACATGTAGGTAGGCTTCACCCTTTTGATAGGCCACGAAGGCCCTTAGGGTGAGTAGAGGTATAGCTTTACTCTTTCTAGGACCTCGGCACTAGATGGGGTGGAGGGTCAGCCCCACGCCCCGGCCGCCTCTACCTCCGGGAAAGACCCGGTACCCATTGTACAGGAGGCTGGGTGGGCCCCAGGGCCGGTCTGGACAGGTGCGGAAAATATCGCCCCCACCGGGATTCGATCCCCGGACCGTCCAGCCCGTAGCCAGTCGCTATACCGGCTACGCTACCCGACCCACCTAGACATGTAATATAGGTATAAGGTAATATGGTGGAGTTCGCATAATATTTATACCTCCTCGGATATCCTAACACCTTGATACCATTTTTGTACGGTGATTTAATTTCGCCGGCAACAATAAAATGTACTCATGTCGTCATGTCGTCTTGTAAAGTGCCAGATATTTTCTTCCAGCTTTAACCAAATTCGTATTTTATCGATGTATTTTCTTAAAATACAACATTACGAAATTTCACGGAAATCCGTCCAGTGGGAACTCAGTTGACAGATGGACAGACAGAGACCGATAAACGGACGGACTAACGGACATGACAAAGACAATAGGCGATTTCAATGTGTACATGCCCGAAAGCTAGCAGAATTTTCGACAGAAAATCGAAATGTGACGCGGTCAGCACACAACGGATTACGAACGCATTGCTTATTTAGTGGCTGCTGATGGACCTGTGTAAAGCCACAGTAATGACTGTACCTGATGTGAACAAGTCTTCGCACAGAACACTGTTAGCTGCCTGTCCATTGACAGCGTCGTAATTTATGGCCAGTTAACAGGGGTACATCGCGTATGCACGGACGAAGCAGTCAATCGACATCAGCACACAATGTTAACTGTAGGTTGTCATGTATTTCCATCAACTGCGTGATTATATAACAGCAAATTCTCAAATACACATACGAAATATTACAATTACACACTTACTGATATCGCTCAATGTCCCTATTTCGGAATCACGTATCGTTTCATGACAAATAGGACTCTACCATAGAATGACAATTTGCTTAGTTGCTAGCTAAAGTTGCTTCTAACACAGCTTATCGGATCATCAGACTGAGTAAGTTTGTCTGTGGATCCCCCATTTCGGTCTGCGAACCAGATGACCGATTCTCACGAAATTTCGTAAGAACATAATCCATTGGAGACTATTCCAACGCGGTTATCTTTTGCTGTCCCACAACCAGTAACAACATGGCAGACGTACCAAGTCATGAGGTGGGAGTAACGGAAATATTATACGAGTGTTGTACGTAATGAATGAATCTGAAAATGAGAAACCGACACTGTCCCCTCTATCGTGTCCCCGAGAGGGGTAACTTTATCTCACGGAAAGTCTGTATCTGCCGGGTCATCACGCGATATCTTCGGTGCTCAAAGCAACGATAGAGGAGAAGCTCTGCACAGCAGTGGTTAGAACATTTTGAGAACAGAGATAAAAATTGTACGAGGGCCACAACGTACAACCTTAATTTTGTTTCATCATTAATGATAATACCTTGCCGTGAACACGACCAATATTGTGGACGGTAAAATTTATTCAAAACTAATCTCTAAAAAAAATTAATTAATCGTACAAATATGAAAAAGACGTAGGATTACAATTGATATTCTTAACATTCTCATTACAAAAACTGGAAACATTCTTAGTGAGCGATATTATGGGATTGAATTTGGTTGACTACCACATAAAACAAGAACTTTGGAATTTAATAATTGTTTTCCAACAAGATGCGACTTATTCAGTTTATTACATTTCTGTAGGCAGCTCTACATGTTTCGGTTGTTGACACCCATCATCAGGAGCCTGTACAGCTGTAATTACAGCTTCTGCTATTGATTAACTGCAATGAGCAAAATACGCTTCTATTAACACTAATATATAATTTAAAATTCTAGATTGGTTATATTGAATGTTACTAGCCTTGACGAATATAATATATAAAATAATGGCGGATGGTTAAAAGCAGTATTTTTAAATTATGTACAACAAAATGTATAATATACAATATATATACATAATTTAGGTTATGTTGAAATTCTGTCGGAAAATGTAATAAACAAAGTCAGTTAATACTACCGTGTATCTGATTTAGTTATTATAAAATACTTCGGGAATAACACTACTGAGATCAAAAGAATAGTCTTTACATACCCGGATCTACAACCATCCGCTCTCGTTGTTGAGTTGGAACTGATTCACGTGTATCTTACGGTAGGTACTCATTTGTTATGGAAGAGTTGTGACGTAAGACCGGTATCGATAGCTAGCTGGAATAGGGGATTTTGTTCGCCTCTGTTTTGTTCTGTTATGAGAGTACCATTATATTGATATGTCTGTATGAAGAGTTGCTCGTAGGATATCAACAATGAGGTCTTGTGTATTGGTGTAAGTAAAGTCATAGTGTCTGTAATGGTCCCATATTCATGTTGGTTCCTTAGAATATGTTGGGCATATGCTGATTGGGGTCGTTATTTCTGATGTAGCGTATGTGTTCGCAGTACCTCTGTGTCAGGTCTCTACTAGTCTGCCCTATATACGACATGTTGCATGTCTTATAGGTAGGTTTATATACCCCACTTCTATTGTAGTCTGTTATTTTTTCTGGGTTCTTGGGTTTGTTGGTTTGCTGTATTGTGTTTGTGCTTTTGAAAGCAATGTTTGTGTTTGTGTGCTTAAAGAGATTGGTAAGCTTTCTGACTTTTGGGCTGTGGTATGTAAATGTTGCCCATTTCTTGTTTTCATCTTTTGTTTGACTTGGTACGATGCCATCACTAAACAAAATTACATATATACTTCAACAGGAAGGGGACGTGTTGTCTAAACAAATCAATCTAACCAAATTTCAAAATAACCGTACGTAATGAGTATTTACTTACGTCCCTTTAGTAGTGAGTCGTGAGTAAAATAAACTACGCACATATAAATAATTTTACTTGCGTTTCACTTATCCTTTCTCTTGCAATTGTTTGTTCACGATTAAAAAACTCGAAAAAAAACTGACATTGGTTTTTAGTCGCTGAAATTTTAATATCTGAGAAGGTGCAACATGAACAACGCTCTCTGATATTTCAACGTCGCCCATCCCAGCGGCCGCGCGGTCTAAGCCGTGGGTCTGCGGCCGCTCGCCTGCTGGGATTGCGGGTTCGAATCCCGCAGGGGACATGGATGTCTGTCTCTAGTGAGTGTTGTATGTTGTCAGGTAGAGGTCTCTGCGTCGGGCTGATCACTCGTCCAGAGGAGCCCAACTGAGTGTGGTGTGTCTGAGTGTGATCATGAATCCTCGACAATGAGGAGGTCTTGGCCCACTGGAGCTGTTGTGCCATGGTAACAAAAGATATATATATATATATTTTATTGTCGAGTCCATTTCTATCAGGTTTTTCACAACGTTCAATGTCAAAAAGAAATGTCCACAAATGTAAGCATACTTACTTTCAAAACAGCTGAGCTGTCAAGTACTTACATTTAGCCATCGGTTCACTTCCAAGTTCCTAAACCTAGAAGCAAAGAAGGCAACTAGCTCGATAGTTACTTTTACATTAGACGGAATTTCTCTTCACATTTTGGTATAAAATATTATACTGCAATGTCAATAAAGGGGGTCCCGGTAGCTCAGTCGGTACAGCGAGATTTTCCGCACCTGTCCAGACCGACCCTGAGGACCACACAGCTTCCTGTACAATGGGTACCGGGTCTTTCCCGGGGGTAAAGAGCGGCCGGGGCATGACTGACTCCTCACCCCCTTCTAGTGTCGTGGTCAAGAAAGAGTAGAGCTATACTTCTACTCCCCCTATGGGCCGTACGGCCTGTACAGAGCCTCAGTGCCTGTACAAGGGTGCACTTTATCTTTTTTCACCTTATTGTCAATAATACAAAGTACTTCTGAGTAATACATTTCTACGAGAGCGCGTAGAATAATTATTCGTCGCGGGTCATATCTTTTCGTTTCATTTTTCTGATAGTAGATCGCGAGTCACATTGCAATAGTCCTAGGGTGGCCATTTTTTAGTGCTGATGTATCTAACTAAGATATTGGTGAATGTACATTTTTGTGTTAAGAACAACACTGGGACTTGGCGACATTTTCGGAAAACCACTGATAATGTCAAAACATCCGACATTTAGCGTCTAATATAATTCTGTGGTCTTATTAATAGGCAGACATTTAGATCATCAGAAAATATCACCATATTCATTTTGGCACACATCTAATCTACGTTTTAAACACAGATATGCCTTAAACAAGACAGACTGTGTACATACAACGCAACATTGAGGCGCGTTCGCGTAACCAATGTAGACAGAGCAATAAGTATTACATATTCTGAGTGTGTCCCTGTGGCATGAGGTATCCAGCATGCAATGCGCATGCGCCATATTGTGACCTGTGGCCTGCCCCGCTCTACCACATTTTTCCACATTATCTTATAAACGGCAGGATTTTCGGGGGAAAAAAATTATTGAACATAAAATACGTGTTTTGATTTCCTCTACAACAGTTGTGTGAGACATTTCTCATTTTACGAAGAATTCAGCGAGATATTATCAAAAAAGTCTAGCGGTCTTCATGTAAAGTAACAGTTATGCTTGTCAGATTTTAATAAAACCTTTTTTCTTAAAAGATTTTCGAAAAATATTGAAATTTCATGAAAAACCGTCCAGTGGGTGCCGAGTTGTTCCATGTGGACAGACACACACAGACAGACCGACAGACATGACGAGAACTAATGGACGCTTTTCTCGATTCTGCGAACGCGCCTACATATGGCTCTGAAACTCTCCCACTACACGGAGAGAAGCGGCTCTATGCGGTATCTATCTACACAACAAAGCGATATATCGATGTGAGAGTGAAAAAGTGTTACGTGTGTTCGTTCAGTACCATATGATATTAAAAATAAAAGCTAAAATGCACCCTTGTACAGGCACTGAGGCTCTGTACAGGCCGTATGGCCCATAGGGAGAGTAGAGGTATAGCTCTACTGTACAGGCAGTGAGGCTCTGTACAGACCGTACAGTCCATAGGGGGAGTAGAGGTATAGCTCTACTGTACAGGCACTGAGGCTCTGTACAGACCGTACAGCCCATAGGGGAAGTAGAGGTATAGCTCTACTGTACAGGCACTGAGACTCTGTACAGGCCGTACGGTCCATAGGGGGAGTAGAGGTATAGCTGTACTGTACAGGCACTGAGACTCTGTACAGGCCGTACGGCCCATAGGGGGAGTAGAGGTATAGCTGTACTGTACAGGCACTGAGGCTCTGTACAGGCCGTACGGCCCATAGGGGGAGTAGAGGTATAGCT
>Ga0136643_10017517_pt1 | contig 10782 bp, 9 predicted proteins | sample TergutLab28metaG_FD_96883 | JGI IMG/M metagenome (GOLD analysis project Ga0136643, IMG submission 96883) | Labiotermes labralis P1 segment gut microbial communities from Petit-Saut dam, French Guiana - Lab288 P1 (version 3) (version 3) | ecosystem: Host-associated > Arthropoda: Insects >... | reverse complement strand
ACGTGCCTAATTTCATTTCCCTGTGTATTTTGCGCGATGCTTCCCCTAGAAACACTCCCCCCCGGAGAACCGAGTGGGGGAGTAGTTTACCTCCGGATTGCTTTATATCCAGAGGAAGCATCATGCCTGCTAGTATTTCTTAACATGAATGTTTTACAGGGAGGGGTTGTTATCACCTCGCCCAACCCCCAAGCTGGAGGACCACCCTTTTTCGGCTGTCCACGACTGCTTATTCAATTTATTCGCAGCTACCCTCCATAAAGGAGGCCGTTCCTCTATCCGCAACCTGAGGACGCGCCATGCCGTTGTGACAGGGACCCACTACACATGGTGAGGTAATGGAATACTCTTGTGAATCCATGACGGTGCGGGAGGGGAGGGGGTGACGTAATGGAAGTGACGCAATAACAGACGACACTAACTTGAAGCAGTAGATGCCTAGTCGTGTGACCACGTGTCGCGGTCAGATGTTGACGGCACATCGCACAGGTTTAAAGAGGTTTTTACTCATAAATTCCTTTCATAATAGTGAAGAATATTATAATTATCAGATATATTCTATTGAAACTTGATTTGACAGTTGGTTTTAGGTGGAAGAACATCAAGTGAATCCTATTTAACCAAAGAGTAGCGCTGGATAATATAACCAATAATAGCAATTCGTCCAAATGGGAATTTTTAAAATGTGGCATGCCACAAGGTTCAATTCTTGGCCCTTTGTTCTTCCTAATTTACACGAAATTCATAAATATAAAAGTAGGAATAACAAGAGTAACAATAATTAATACCTTAAGTAGGGAGGGGGGAGGGGGTGTGATGTAATGGAAATGATGCAATAGCAAACGACACGACACGTCCCTACGACCCCAGCGCCACACGTGTTGGGCAGCGGCTTTAGCCACTTGGGAGTATGCAGTGTTTTATAGCGTACCCTCCTCTGACACCTCTCAATGACGTCAATTGTATTATGGCCATGTAGGTTATCCGTGGTGGCGATCACACTGATGTTGTAATCCATGGTAGTGAGGGAATTGTCATGTGACGAAGAGGTTAGTTTTGCCTTGTTGGAATTGAGATTGGTGGCAACTTAGGTAACGTGATTTTGAATGTGAACGGTGAAGTTGGTTCCGGGCTACCATTTCTGTGTTAATAAGAACATCAGATTAAAGGGTACTTTTTTTTTTACCTTGAGTGTCACTTCTGTCATTTGACTGCACCCTCTTTAATTTGGTTGAAGATACGTTTGCCTTCTTGTATGCACATTTTTATTCATTTTCTTATATTAAAGCAAAAAGCTATTTGACATAATTACTGATGGTGTTTGTGGTTTAAATTCATAGTGATATTGCAAGTCCTCTTTTTCAGTTCGTGTGTTCATTCCCGACATAAGGAAAGAAGAATGTTGAATCTGGAACGCATACCAGATCAAGTGGGATACCTTCTGTTGACAGAAGATGGTGCTGTTATTTCGGTCAGTAATATTGACCGTAATGTACAAGTAGTGCTGAAAATGTGCACATAAAGTGTATTAGCATGGATGGTTTCTGAGCAGAGAGTAGAACCAGGGAAATCCCAAGCTTATCACATTATTAATTTTTGTTCTGCAAGTTATGTGTCACATAATGAGTATTCATTCTGATAACTTATCCACTGAAGCCATCTGCATACATCAGTGTAACCAAATGATACCTCTCCAGGTGTCTGGATGCTTTTGCATACTGTACTGGTTGAAGCTACATTGGTACATTCAGACTGTACCAAACTAAAAATGATGGTGACATAGCACACAAGAAGGGAGAGTGGTTTGGTTTAACTTATTTTATGTGAGATCTTAAGTCTTCACTGTAGTGACTGAAGATTCCAGTCTTCTGTGATGTCACACTGTCAGAATATGTTGTATCACAACACAGGAGATATTAATCATATTTTAGTTTAGTTAATTTTAACTCTGTGTAGACTTAAGGACCATGTAGGAATTGGTTACCAACCTCATCCCAATCCCCTACATAAAGAGCCAGGAAAACCCCTTGCAACATGGTCTATTTGCTGTACATGTGATTATATTTCATTTAATTGTTGCCATTGGTTGTATGAAGTTTCTTGCTATGGTAATGGTGGTGGTGGTGTCAGATGTAGCAGATGATGATGATGACGACGATGACAGTGATGGCGATGACAACAGTTAAGATGCTGACAATCACTCATATGTCACTTGGTGAACTTAATGAGTCTGGTTTGTTTTTTTTTTACTCGCACTTTTGTATCTTCCCTTTCATAGAAAGTAATACGTAGCAGCAGTCATGGCCAAATTTAAAGTATTGTTCCAGTATTTGTCTTGAGAAAATGAAGGCGAAAGCTAAGGATATCTCACTGTAGTTAATCTACTAGTCAAGATTTGAACCAGACAGCTTTAGAGCTCTTGTTTGTGCTCTTCATGTGTCTTGTCATAAAGTTTGTGCTTCATGCAGAATTTGCCCTCTTTTACTTGTGAGATTATTTTTGTTGACTCTACAGAAAATTATTGTGAAAGTGGTTGGTTATGCTGTGGAAGCAGCTAATTCCTCATGTACTGAATGTATATTTGTCCAAGACTCCACTACCTGGTGATATTTACTGGAGTATATTTGGCAATGACTGCACTATCTAATAACATTTAGTAGTGTGACTACATATTTGACTGAGGTTGCACTACATAATGACATTTAATGGTTTCTGTAAAGTCTTTAAGTAGCACCTGATATGTTCCCGTATTACAGAAGAGTCTTAAAAATTTGTTTCTGTTCCATGAATCTTTATTCTCTGGGAATAAAGAATTCTTAAAAAGCACCTTTAGTAACAGGATACCCAGCCAGATTTTAACTTAAAATAATGGTATTAGTATTGAACAAATATAGCACTTAACTGACCGAACTGTCCACATGCACTAATGCAGTAAGGCATTGCACAGTCTGTAGAAGTTCATGCACATTGTTATGTGTTTCAGTCTGGTGGAGAGATGGAAAATGATGAACGAATTGCCAGTGTTATTTATGGTCTGATTACCTTAACTGACAAAGTTGATTCACTGATGCAAGAGGATGGTTACAAGAGAATTTCAGGTATTTTATGGGCTGTGATAACTTTTTACTACCAAATCAAAAACATAATACGTGACTTTGTATGTCTCGCACTTTGTTGTTTTACAGAATGTAAAAATACTGCATCAACAACAGCTATTTTTTATAGACCAATTACAATACTCAAATTTTAGATCCACATAGAAATTACTTTGTTTTTAGTTCCTGTTCTGCTTTCTTTACTACGTGTACAGCAAAATATGAATTACGGCAGTTTTTTTCCTGGCTGAGACTCAAACCAGGAAGTGTTCCTGCTGAGCTAATGTGTGTGGTAACAGAGTTGTTGCAGATCATCACGCCATTTTCAGGAGAAGGGAGTAAACATTAAAATGAATTCTGGGTTTGATTTACCCATGCTTTATGGCTTCCAAACACACTTCATCTTCATCAGTAACATTGGCAAGGCATGGGAAGGCATTACAGGGAGGTGTAGAATAGCACCTGGCGTAAGCTTTGGCCTGAATGTATTTACAAATTCAGTGGATTCAAAAATGATATTCTTATTGATAATAGGGAAATCTTGTACATAGCTGGATGTGTTCAGGTTCAGTGAATTGGAGCACAATAGTGTGCATGTTTATTGTTGATGTGTATTATGTTCATTTTTTTTGTTAAGTTTCTGTTGTTCTATTCAATTCATTGGGTATTTATTAATGTAAAGCCTTTACAGCACAAGTGCCCATTATAAAGCCAGTACAAAGATGGAAATACAACACAAGAACAGTACAAAAACACAAAAATAAAACACTAAACAGACAAAAGAGAAACACTATGGCAGGATAAAAGCAATGTAAATGAAGTACGGGGGCAAAAACCCAAAACCCTGAGAAAACATAGGTAAGTTGATTGAAAAATGTCACAGAGTAGTGCAGAATCTGTTTTAATGAAGTAGTGTGTTTCCTAAAGATATTGATGTCTTTGCACATGTGATTAGCATCTGAAACACCTCTACCAGAGAGAAAGTTGTTGTGAATATCAGTAAACAAGGAGAAGTTCCTGAAATTTGAAGAACTTGAATACAAATTATATCTAAAATAGACAGGTAGCATTTTATTTTAAACCCGAATAACTGGAAATAAAAAAATAATGCATCTAGATTAAGACTTGTGTTATGCAAGCTATGAAGCTTCAGAAATTTAAGGAATATCATGTAAGTAACATGGTCATGGTTAAAGAAATGATTTTGACATAGGACTATGAACTTCTGAATGTGTTCCAATTTTTTGGGATCTGTATACATTACAGAGTTTCACACAGTTGAGGCATACTCAAGTTTATGTCTGACTAGTGCTAAATGCAGTATTAATAAGCTATCAAAGTAGAAGAGGAATTAGGTTAAAGTTCATATTAAGCCCAGCATCCTTACAATCTGGGAGAAAGTGTGGTCTGTGTGTGAGGAAATGCAGTTTGATCAACTTGTATCCCAAGGTCTTTGATAGTGTCCATATGTATACATTTATGAGAGAAGGTGATATTTGTGATAAATAGCCATATGTAGTTTGGTGGGTAATGGGAGGGCAAGGAATATTGAGGAACATATCTTGGGTATTTTAATTTATTCTTATGGGGTAAAGTGTTCTGTTCTGCATTATTTTGCTGTGCATTGCAGTTTTCAAGAATGTAAGCCCAGTGTTAAATGGTGACTTACTGTATGTATTTAAGTCTTTTCTCACCAAACTGAATATATGTGGGAACATTGAAAGTACTAGGAGTTTTGGCATCTGAAGTAGCTGTGTGAATGAAATAAAGGTGACTGATTTTTAAAGAATTATAGAAAGCTGATCAGGGACGGGATGTGAATCTGTTGGTCTTAGGGGTAAGTCTGCAGTGGACACGTGTAAGAAATCTTCAGAATGTGAAGACTGTGGTTACCAGCAGTGGAATATACATGAAAAGAAACCATGACTTTGTCAGCAGTAATCAACCATTGAAAAGTTGATTAACCCTAACACTAGAAATAAAAATCAGAGGGTACCAGTTATTTGTTAATCTACATAATATCAGCAGCGGAGGTCATGTTTCTGATAAATGATTTGATGATGTGAATGGTATGTTAAGAGAAATGATGGATAGAAGCAGTAATGAATTGCTCTGAAGTACTACAGAAGTCCTCAGCATGAATGACTTACATTTCATTCTTGTACTTAATTTCGGTAAATGGAGAAAGTGTAATATCTAGGTACAGGTGTCTGTTGTGATTAAGTTTTGTGCATCTGTACAGAGAATGTTAGCAAGTTTCAGCACTTAGATTAGTTGGTTAATTAATGTATTAATTAGTTCTGTAAATCTTTTGAATCTTTTTGCTGGCTTGTTGTCGATTGGCATATTGACAGGTTAACTAATTCTGGAGTATGTCCACTTTCTGTCCATTTCTTTGATTAGTGTATGATGTGGTTTTTTGCAGTTGTGTATGATGACCATTGCTATGTTATATGTCTGTCCAACAAGAAGATTCATGTAGTGAAGAGAAAATTCTCCCTGAATGATACTGAACCTGCCATTGCCTTGCTGTGACTGACTTGTGTTTTGATGTGCAAAGATAGTTTAATATGATGCTGAAGGTGAACTTGGTGGAATTAGTGATTACATGACAGTTTATTCTAGCTACAGTGTATGTTACTGACCATTGTGTCATCCTTGTTTCTTGTCAAGTTGGCAAACACACTGAGGAATTGATGAAATATGGTGTACTTATTATGCCACTTCTAGTTTCATTTGTGATGTGTTAGGCTCCTGAAATTTTAAATTTTATGAACCAATGTGAGTGGGAATTACTGTGAGATTTTTTTCACTTTGTTTATGATCTTGAAGGGATATGTATGATACAACATTAAATTATTCCAGTTATTTTGTTATTGTACAACATTTTATTTTATTGGCCTGTGAAAATGTGTACAGTATTTGTTAGTTCTTCAGTTGTGTGAGTTGAGAACCTTCCCTGTTCTTGGCTAGGAACATAAATGTTGAAATATACTTGCTTTACTCATTGGTTTGGATGGGTGTGAATCTTGAGTTCCTAACCAATGGGAGTGTCATAGATAAGCATATCTAGAACAAGAGTGCTGTGCTGAATCATTGGACCTAAGTGGGAGGAAGTAATGGGGCTGGAAAAAAACTGCATGATGAGGAGCATCATAATTTGTGTCCTTTACCATATATTAATACACTGGTGTTCAGGTCCAAGAAGGTGAGAGGGATGGCATGTGTAGTCTGCAGGGGGGGAGATGGGAAATTCATATGATATTTCAGTCTGGGAACCTGAAGAGAAGGTACAACTTAAGAGAAAAATCTAGATGGGAGGATTGTGTCGAAATGTATCTTAAATAATTAGGGTGTGATAATATTGACTGGATTAGTCTGGCTTATGATGGAGACAATTGGTGAACTCTTCTGAATATGGTAATTGATGTTTGTGTTGTGTAATAGGTGGGGAGATCAGTGACTGTTGAATGGCTGTTAGCTTGTCAAAATGGAGCCTGCTGCTTGGAGTTATGAAAGTGGAATGGTGACGGGTAAAGATACGGTCTTCCCTGTACACACTGTGAAGGCTTGTGGGGAAATAGGAGGTGTAGCTCCACTCATTCTTAATCTTGGTGCTAGATGAAAGTGAGCTGTTAGCTTCATGAGCCAGCCTTAGCCATTCATTAACTTTGAAAAGTAGTTACTGAAAACTAGAAAACTGAGGTACAGTCCACTGTAAAATTGATCGTTCAGTTATAGCCATATTGTGTACTGAAGCTATTCTGCCATTGCAGTGCACATTGTGTTTGCTGTATCTAGAGTGAGTATGTGTGTTAGAAAGGGGAAGTGGACCAGTATCAAGAGCATATGAATATGGTTGAAGGGGTTTAGTGTCCTGTGGGATGGGGCCACGTGATTGAGATGTATGTTTTGTGGAAAAGAAGGCAGAATATGTTCAATTTGCAAATTTGCATCTCCCTGCATGATTTAAGTGGAGGGGGGGAGGGGGGTTGAGATGGAGTGTTTGAATATGTTGATGGTTTCCCTGTAGAAATGTAGGTGGGAAGTGTGGCTGTTAGCTGTGGCTTCAGTTTTACCCAAGTGAGTGCTGTGTTTGGACTCATTGGATTGGCTACTGCTGGTCATTTATTCTCTAATCTGATATCTGATACGTTCCAAAATTCTAGTAGGGATGTTTGATCAATGTTAATAACGCTATAGGAGCAAGGACTCCTGTAAATTTCAGATTTATGTGTCAGGAATTTTGCTGTTTATGTTGGATGGTCGCAGTTTTTGTAAAGGATTTGTGGTTAGTGTGGACTTTTTTTTTTGTGAGTAGCCTAGCAATGTGGTGTGTTCTCTTAGGCATAAGTGGTCTGTGCCTTACGGTATGACTTACACATGTTTCCCATATTGTGATTGTTTTGTTTTTATTGCTGTGCTTGCTTCCTTTGGTAATATTCTTGTCAGAACAACCATTTCCCTTAGTTTGGAGTTGATTTGTTGTCGTTTGGAGGCCTGAATAAACTCACCAAGACTGTTCTTACCATTTCTCCCAAGTTTTTTTGTGCTGATCTCTGGTTGTCTTTTCTATGCAAAAATTAACAGACTGCATGATTGAGAGGAAAACTTAAGTATTATGGTGGGAGGGGGAATAAAACAAATGGGCATTGTAGTAGATTGATTTATTTATAGCATTTTTATTGACAGTGTCAGTGACAGACTATACAGTATCAAATAATAAGGTGTTTAACAAATAATGAGCTGGAAAGGATATAGCAGGAAGGGGTCATGGCCCAATTTCAGATATTTTCTTGGCTTTTGCTTGGAGGGGTAGGAACACCATGCGGAACCTCAGTTTTGATAGTTGGTGTTGCAGTCAAGATTCAAGCTGGGCACCTCCCAAACACAAGTCGAGTGTGGTACTGCTTGAGACAGTATGCTCAGTGCCAAAAACATCCTCTGTTTGTAGGAATCATGTCATTCAAGCGCGTAGAGGCATGAAGGCATATAAAACATGTTTGTAGGTGCACTGGCAAAATTGCAAAAAGTGACTTAGTTTCATCATGTTGGTTTGTCCGCATGGAACGACTTGACTCCCACTGGATGGATTTTTACGAAGTTTGATATTGGGGGATTTTTTGAAAATCATCAAGAAAATTTAGGTTTGCTTAAAGTCTGATATGAGTAACCAGTGAAGGCCTATGTGAATTGATGGTAGTTTCTTACCGAATTCTTCTTAGAATGAGAAATGTTTCAGATAGAAATTGTAGAGGAAATCAAAACACACATTTTATGTTCAGTAACTTCTTTCTGCAAGTGAGATAATGAAAAAAAATGTGGTAGAGCTGGAGAGGCCACAGATGACAGTATAATGTGATGCATTTGGGTTGCATGCCAGGTAACTAAGGCAAGAATAAAGACACACCATAATATTTAATATTTGTTGTTTTCTGCAGCAACAGTGGTTATGTGAATGTGCCTCAGTGTTGTGTTACGCATACATTGGCTGTCTGATCTCAGTAAAAGATGAGGATTGTGGGTTGTCTGCACCATACTCCATTTACATTCTTTGCTCCTGAGGAATATGTTCTTCTGTTATTTGAAAAGAAATATTTACTTTGCGTCAGGGGGTAATTTAACTTGGATGTTCATTTTTCAATCAGTCACTGTGTAGTGTTAAGTACAGCATGATGAAATATGAAACTTCAGTTAGTAACATGACTCCAGTTTTCTCTCTAGAATTGGAGCAAATGCTTTCCTATAAGCCATGAGATACTGTCTCTTGCACATGTTAAGGCATCTGAGTATTTACGATTTCCAAGTTATTTTTAGGCAATATTCATGCCAATATCATTGAATGTGGTACTAGTTGAATGATACAGAAAGTAAACTGTTGCTGGATATACACAGTGCACTGTTTGAAGACTGGTGGTATTTTGTGCAAAGCTGATGTACTCTCTTGGTCCTATCTTAATTGTTTTATTGTTGTATTTGTTAGCAGGTTGTACAATGTTTCCACATCTTCCTGCGCCCATTTAACAAGTATATTATCTTCTTCCTCCAGTTGCTCCTGTCATTCCAGTCTTCTTCCATTAATCCCTATTCTCCCACCAGTCCTCTAATCCCTTCTGCCCAGGTAAGTTTAGGTCTACCTTGTTTTCTTCTTCCTGGTGGACGCCATTTCATAACTTCTTTTGGCAATCACCCCTCTTCCATTCTTTGAACATGTCCATACCATTGAAGTTGTTTGGTTTTAATATCGTCTAAAAGAGACCTTACTACACTCATTTTTTGTTTAGTAATAGTATTCCCAATTTTGTTCTTCTTGGAAATTTTAGCTGAGCGTCGCCAAAAGTCCATTTCTGTGGAATTTAGTTTTGCTACCGTTTTTGCTTTTAAACACCATGCTTTTGCTGCATATGTAATTGTACTTTTAACTATTGCATGATAAATATGAGTCTTTGTTTTGGGAGTCGCATCACAGTCCCACAAAATGCTGTTGAACTTTGTTTTAACTGCTCGTCCTCTATTCTATCATTAATTTCTGGCTCGTGATTTCCATCTTTGGTTATTCTTACCCCCAAACAAGTATAGTCATTTACATGACTTTTTATCCCCTTCCCATCTTCTAGTAAATCTCTTGATGTGTCTCCTATGGCCATATATTTAGTTTTTTTAACATTTAGTTTTAAGCCCCACAATTCATATTCATCTATTAATTTCCTTGTCATGTATTCTAAATCCTCATAATCTTGTGCAGTTAGTAATTGGTCATCTGCAAATAGCATTGAATATATTGTTGTATCCTGAATCTCCAATCCCATCTTTGCACATTTCTTCTGCCAATTTTCTAAAGCCTTCTGAATATATATTTTAAATATAGTGGGTGATAAACTTCATCCTTGTCATAGTCCTTTTGTTATACTTGTATAAAATCCTGAAGAAAGTTGTTTCCCTATTTTAATTTTGGAAAAAGAGTTTTTGTACAATATCTTTATTGCACTAATAATACTGTTACTAATATGGTATTGTTCTAATGCTTTCCATAAGTTTTTCAGGGGCACACTTTCATATGCTTTCTCTAAATCTACAAGTAGTAAGTGTAGTGGTTGATTAACAGCCATCTTTTTCTCTATCAGTTGCTTTAAACAAAATATATGGTCAATTGTGGATCCACCTGCCCTAAATCTTGCTTGTTCTTCTGTTTCTATCTGGGAGAATTCCTGTTCCAAAAAAGGTTTTCTAATTTTTCCATATAATCGACTACAAATATTCAATACTGTAATTCCTCTCTAGTTTTCATATTCATCCTTCTTTCCTTTTTTATAAATAGATGAAATATGTCCCATTTTCCAATCATTGGGCATTTCATCACCATTTAAGCAACGTTCAGAAATTTGTCTTAATAGCTCATATAATTTCTCAGTTCCTGATTTTAGTAATTCTGCAGGTACTCCTCCAACTCCACATGATGTCTTTTTAAGGACTTAGACTTAACTGTCATTTTAGCTGTTTATGTATCTAAATTAATGTTATCCTTTCCTATCTCATTCATACCTTCTAATTCAGTTTCTTGCTCTCCCAAATACCGTTCCCTATTTTCTGTTAAAAGTCCTTTAAAATATGTTTCCCATTTGCTTATTGGTATGGGGTGAAAACATTGTCCTCCATTTTCATTTTCCCATAGGTTCTTCAGTAGTTT
>Ga0136643_10017516_pt1 | contig 10782 bp, 4 predicted proteins | sample TergutLab28metaG_FD_96883 | JGI IMG/M metagenome (GOLD analysis project Ga0136643, IMG submission 96883) | Labiotermes labralis P1 segment gut microbial communities from Petit-Saut dam, French Guiana - Lab288 P1 (version 3) (version 3) | ecosystem: Host-associated > Arthropoda: Insects >... | reverse complement strand
CCGTTTGGATAACCTGCTTGAGGTCCAGCGGAAGGTCTACCGTTTGGATAACCTGCTTGAGGTCCAGCGGAAGGTCCACCGTTTGGATAACCTGCTTGAGGTCCAGCGGAAGGTCTACCGTTTGGATAACCTGCTTGAGGTCCAGCGGAAGGTCCACCGTTTGGATAACCTGCTTGAGGTCCAGCGGAAGGTCCACCCGATGGATAATGTAGTTCAGGTCCAGCGGTTGGTCTACCAGATGGATAACCTGTTTGAGGTCCTCCACCAGCAGGTCGAAATCCGGTGGGTCGTCCGGTAGAGGGTCCACCAGATGGGTAACTTGGTTGTGGGCCACCACTAGGAGGTCCAGAAGAGAAATCACCGGGCAGGGCAGTAGAAGGTCCCCCAGACGTATAACCACCTTGAGGTCCAGCAGAAGGTCCTGTGGGGTAGTTACCCTGTTGTTCGCCGCCGGATGGACCAGGCGGGAAAGCGGGTCTAACGCCAGAGGGCGTAGTTGGAAAAGGACCACCGCCCACAGGCACTGGCGTGCTGGAACCCCCAGGCACTAAAGGGTTTACAGGCCGTTGGTATGTGTATCCATCCTGGGCCTGTTGGAGACAATATTCGACATTTAGTTTTAAACGTGTTGCTTAATATCCCTGTGGCCCATGCTGCAGGCAATGTGTGCACAACTTACCAAAGAAGTTCGACTGCTTGCCAGAAGAACTGAAACAGAAACAAGAGAATAATGTTATTGCTAGAACTAAATAAAGCATTATTAACGTGATGAAAATTGAGGATCCAAAATGAAATAAATAAATTTAAGGCAGTTGTTTTACTAGTAAATATATTCTTAACATCTCACTTCAAGTTACAAGTATTGCTATGAGTCCACATTCCTGCTTATTCCAATAAACCCTTTATATACAGAATGATTTGAAGTAAATTCATAATATTAAGTGAATTTTCGAAAATTTCGTGTTGCCTGTTGTTTAATTATGAATATTTACATTTAGTGGAACATGAAGCACCACCAGAAATTGCGCTTCGTATTCGTGCGTGGTTTGACAACCATTTTCCACGTAGGTGGATTGGGCGTTGTGGACAAACGGAATAACACTGTTGGGTCGAGATCTTATCGTATATTTTTTTTAAACCCAAAGAGGACTTCTACCGATGAAAAGGAAGAGCACTTGAGGAACTGCAACAACAGATTCTAGTACTTTTTCCACTGCTTTCCTGTACTTATTAAGGAGAAGTGTTGAGACGGTGTGTTGCAGATTGCACTAAATAGTGGTGTGCGAACTTAAAATGGGGCAGGTAATATAGAAATGTAAGGGATAGGTCTGCGGCCGCTCGTCTGCTGAGATCGTGGGTTCGAATGCCACCGGTGGCATGGATGCTTGTCTGTTGTGAGTGTTGTGTGTTGTCAGGTAGAGGTCTCTGCGACGAGCTGATCACTCGTCCAGAGGAGTCCTACCGACTGTGATGCTTCGTTGTGTGTGATCTAGAAACCTCAAGAACGATGAGGCCACGGCCCGCGTTGGGACGCAGCGCCACAGGGGGGAAAAATATAGAAATGCACAATTATGTAGTTATACAAGATACACAGCTAATTAATGCTGTATATTTACTTTCCAGTCACCGTCTCTTATACGAATACATTCCAGTCCATTTACTAAATGCAAGACGTAACTAACTGCACAGTACTTTTTCAAGACTTATGACACTTATGTATTCATGGCTAATTAGGGTTTCTTTGGTAGCTGACTAAGTGCTTACACACATATGATACGGGACTACTTTCATGAGAGATTCAGTGTTGAGACATTGTGCAGTCAGATAGAAAGAGAGGGCTGTCAGCGTTGCCAAACGAAGGTCTACTCGAGTAGACGTTAGTGTTTCTGGCATTACTAGGTGATGCTACTATAGTGGACGTTAGTCTTTAACCTTTTGATGCCTAATGCCAACTATAGTGGTTGTACCGCACCGCTGACCTCTAAAGTTGCATTTTATATATTTATTCAACAAATATAGGTACTTAATATTCTAAACATGGTATATACTCTCTGTTTTTTCTCTTAAAATGCAGTTTATTTCATAATTCTAACGTATTTGGTTCCTGTATTATTCACATTTTATGTACAGGATGTGCTAAAATTAAAAAAATAATTCCGGCGCCGAAAGGTTAAAGGGTTAAATACTGTAAAATATTAGGAAGGAAATGTAATCATTTTGATTTGGTATGTTTTTCTACATGAGGAAAAATAGTTATTGCTTTGCTTACTAAAGGCCACGCTATGAAAACATGTGCTTTGGCAGTTGGCCTTTACCTTCGATGCTAAAACACAGTGATTGCTCAGAATCACAAACCTCCCGATATAATCTCTGGGAAAGGGCCCAAAATTAATAACAAAAGTGGATCTTAAAGCTTACAGAGTGGCGCAATTAATGTCTCTTACCCTGCAGGGAATGGAACCTCTATTCTCCGGTCACCCAGGTTGTTGCCTACACGTTGTACAGTCTGAGCAGCACATTTGTTTTATAAATAAATGGCTTAAAAACATTTCTTTCTCTGCTATAAAAGAAAGCCCTAGATCATTGCAGCGCGATTATAGCGTCATTTGTCCTCTTAGTATGGCGACTGGTCGAGTATCTAACGTTTATACGTCCCGTTGTAAGTTCCTACACGAAGGAAATAATGTACTATTCGGCGTTAAAAACTTGGTATTTATAATCGATTTCAAATTGTACTGCACGTTTCGGCCTTATTTCTGGCCATGCAGAGGAAGAATATTGTATCTTTTAAAAACGATATATCATCTTAATTCTGAAATGCTGATTTTAAAACACTAATTTTCCTTAAGGTATTTTAAATGTAATTCTTGATGATGATAGGAAATATGGCCGAAACATGTCGTACAAATTAAGAATTTAAAAAAAAATGTTGATCTGTGACCAGCGAACTATGAGGAAGTCATGCGTGGTGGCACTGTGCCACAACTTTGATCGTGAAAGAGTTTAACCGTGTTATGATCTTAGAAACGGTCGCTGTCAGCAGAGAAAATCAACACGAAAACTTGATGTATTATCAGGTTGGAGAGTCTTCGGTGTAGATGTCTGGGAAATGAATGTTCTGGTCAAGATACCTCAACTACGATCCCAAATGTTTGTAATGCGTTGTACTTCTTTCGTTGCCCTCTTCGATCACTGAGGTCACACAATGAATTAGGTCCCAGTTAATCTTCATGCGGTGCGATATTTTGCTGTTTTTGGGTAGTTGATACTGACCTGTATATCGAAATGCCGTTAGATTACTTTTAGATTACTGTATTCTCGTATAAGGTGGGCCCGGTAGCTCAGTCGGTATAGCGACTGGCTACGGGCTGGACGGCCCGGGGATCGAATCCCGGTGGGTGCGAGATTTTCCGTACCTGTCCAGACCGGCCATGGGGCCCACCCTGCCTCCTGTACAATGAGTACCGGGTCTTTCCCGGGGGTAAAGTGTGGCCGGGGCGTGACGCTGACCACTCACCCCCTTCTAGTGCCGTGGTCAAGAAAGAGTAGAGCTATACCTCTATTCCCCCCATGGGCCGTACGGCCTGTACAGAGCCTCAGTGCCTGTAAAGGGGGACACTTTACCTCACCTTTTTTATTCTCGTAAAAGGGAATGTTTCGTCTTGTTTTAGCCGTTTGACCAATTGTCACGAAACTTGGTTTGAAATGTAAACCATTGTATGCCAGCTGAACGGTGTACTTCTTAATTTACCACAGCCACTAAATCAACATGGCTGACATGCGTTCTGACTGGGTGGGAGGGCAACACCGCCGTTTTCGATAGAGTCTTAAAGTAACCCTATTGACCACGTAATAAACTTGCGGATGGAGGGAACAAATCCTGTGAGCTCCAACAAATCTCTGGTACCCTTGGGTTCATGTCAGACGCCGGTACCATAGCCTAACATTCTACTCTGAATGAAGGCATCACAATGTGCTTGAAAATCAATACGTATTACACAAATGTACGTCAGAACAATCTATTTAGTCTATAGTATGGCTACATGTAGCCATACTATAGAATACATAGATTGTGCTGACGTACATTTGTGTAATACTTACTAACATTCTACCGTGGATAAGACCATAGGCAGTCTTTGTGAAAGGGCAGTCAGTGCGTACTGTCTTAAAAACTAGATTTCATTTATACTAGAACTGTATCTACAGTCTACATCCTACAGGAACTCTACGTAATTCCTTTTGTGACCTTACCACCCCCGTCAATCTTCTACAAGCGGTTTAGAGCCTCAAGGTCCGTTAGCACCAGTCCCACACTCAGCAGGGTACAACAGAAAGGTGGATCTTACCTGACATACCGCAGACCAAATGGTGATATGGTGTGATATGATATTTATTAATTGGCTTTTTGGTTTCCACCCGGTGGCATTGGTCGGTGGTGATGGCTGTAGCCACTGGTTGCCACTAGGCTCGTAGACGAAGACCACAACTCTTTAACCTCTGGCCGGCACAGCCTCCCCCAGCAAGTTCCTTTTTGATCCCAAATAAACATTTTCCAGGGGTTTTAAGGGATAATTTTTCCGCCCTCGCATTTCTGTTTCCTAGTTGTAGCAATGCTGTTCATGATCGCTGTTTTAAAAACCTGTTCATACCAGTCTTTCATAGCTAGTCTCAGCTAGTTACAACCAGCAACTTCATATTCTGCTGAGTGCTGGGATAGAGGAAGTTGCTGCAATAATTAGTACAGGTGATCAAACTGTGGTCAGCGGCCCAGCCTCGAAATGCACGGCATTACAGTGACGATGCGAAATTTTGAAGTTATATCCGAAAAAAAAAACTCACAGAGAATGGGTCTGTGCCTCAGTTACCAGGAATTGTTAGCCTGATTACACTTCATGACGTGAAATATTTTAGGGAAACTTAGTTCATACTTAACTTAGTTCATACTTAACTCAATATCAGTTTGACAACTGTGTGTTGTTCTTAGCATTCAGTGTGATTTTGTGACATAATTATTTGCGTTGCAGGGGATAAACCTATGGCAGACATCTGTTTTGTTTGAATGTAGTGATCTCTGAACTGACTGAATTATAGAGTAACAAACACGGGGAAAGATTTTGATGTTTTGCTGACCGTGCATCTCAGTTTAATCTTATTAATTAACCAACTTGATGCACAAAATCTTGTTTTATAATAAGTTTATTATGTGCCTCTACATGTTTCGAGCACTATGTGCTCATCATCAGGAGATCAAAATTGTATTATACAGCATCTGGTATCATCACACCTGTGGGTGGCCGTTCGGTGCACAGATTGAGAGAAGACTATCAACCTGTGCACCGGACGGCCACCTACAGGCGTGATGATACCAGATGCTGTATAATACAATTTTGACCTCCTGATGATGAGCACATAATGCTTGAAACATGTAGAGGAATATAATAAACTTATTATAAAACAAGATTTTGTGCATCAAGTTGGTTAATTACTATGAGGCAAGATATCGCTTCGTCGTCCAGGTTTCGAACCGCGCAAGTCCATGATGCAAGTCGGCCATTTTGTTGCCTTAAACTTGTGTGTGCAGGCGTGAAGATGTCCAATGACGTAATTATTGTGTCAGTATCGCAAAATAAATGAGCTGCAATGAACGGGAGGATGTAAAAAACTGTTCGTGTGAAATCCAGAAGCTGCGTAAAGAGTTGAATTAATTAGGGAGGATCAGCTTTTAAGAAAAAGAACTTTCACTCTCGTGGAAAAGATGTTACATCATATTTCGTTCTATATCGTCTGTCTTTTGTTTTCCTGTTTTCGCACGGTCATTTAGAAAACCAGAAAAAAAAAGGTTTTAGTTAAGAATATCTTTTTGCCAATCTTTCCTGTAACGAGCAACTTTTCTTTCGTCATATTTCTCGTGTCAGCTGATAATGTACGGAATGCGATAGCATAAAAAAAACTGTTGTAGGAATTACACGTGGGAAATGGAACATTTTACGACCACCCGTCGGTCGTATCTGCTTTATCTTTTGTTCCTTTCAAGACAATGACATGCTAAATGAGCTTCTTTGTCAGCACGAACTTACTTAGGACTTTGTACTTCGCCTCTTTTCCTTTTAAGTGTGAAGTAAAGAGGTTCAGTTTGGCCAGACATGAGATAATAGAAAAATGTGTAAGAAATGTATTTGCTAAGGCTGAAGAAAAGGGACTAATTAATATGAGCAACAGTAGATGGAATTGTAGTAATAAAACTGATAATAATAAATAAGACATGATTATATGGAATATATTCGAGTTGCTAAAAGTAGGATTAGGCCAGACATGGGACAATAGAGTGATGTGTAAAAAATGTATTTGCAAAGACCGCAGAAAATGGATTAATTAATATGAGCACTAGTAGATGGAAGTATAATCATAAAACTGATAATAATAATAAGTAAGACGTGATTATATGGATTATAATCGTGTGGCTGAGGGTAGGATTTAACTATGAATATTTGGGTTCTGCAAAAGGTGTACGGTTTCTTGATAAACATTGCGACTATCATTTTCTGGACAGAAAATTCTGGGACATAGAGTTAGTAATTACCGGCCACCTCATTCTTATGCGTGCTGCAGGCTACAGTTAATTTTCTGGTTGCGGAATTTGAAACATCAGCACAGTTGAGGCAGAATCCTGTTATTGGACACGGTTCAAAAACGACTTAACGTCCACGTCGCTTCTTGAAAACCGCATAACACACAAGCTGTCGTAACACGTGCTATGTTGTCGTATTACTGTTGGCGTAGTAATGTGCTGTTTTGAAAGAATTTTTACACCGTAATTACGTTTTCATTAATTATTTTTACCATTCGTAATGCGTGTTTCAAGCACCAAAAGGGCCCAAGTTGTGATGCTTCTGTAGTCGAAAGATAACGACTTCGTACCTCGGTTGAGACACCGACTGTCCTCATTGGGGACTTGTGTGTCTTTTTCAGTCCCTGCAGGCTAATGCCTTGATGATGCCTCGAATTAGACCATTTTTGTGCCCTTCTGCAGTCCCTTCAGGCTAATGCGTTTCTGATGGCTCAAATTAGACCATTTTTGTGCCCTTCGGCAGTCCCTCCAGGCTTATGCTTTTATGATGCTTCAAATTAGCCCACTTATGTGTCCTTCGGCGGTCTCTCCAGGCTAATTCCTCGATGATGCGTAAAATTAGATCACTTTTGTCCCATTTTTCAGTCCATCCAGGCTGACGCCTTCACGATACCTTGAATTTTACCAACTTTGTGCCCTTTTGCAGTCCCTTCAGGCTAATGCGTTTCTGATTACTCAAATTAGACCACTGTTGTGCTCTACAGTCCCTCCAGGCTAATTCGTGTATGATGCGTCAAATTATTCCACGTATGTACCCTACGGTAGTCCCTCCAGGCTAACTCTTGGATGATGCCTCAAATTAGAACACTTTTGTTCAGTTTTTCAGTTCTTCCAGGCTAATGCCTTCATGATGCCTCAAATTAGACCACTTTGTGCCCTTCTGCAGTCCCTCCAAGTCCATTTCTTGATGTTGCTTGAAATTAGACCACTTTTGTTTCCTTCTGAAGTCCCTCGAGGCTAATGCCTTGACGATACCGTCAATTTGAACGCGAATGATTCCCTCCAGGCACCATTCCAGTCATTTATATTCTTTCGTTGGAGGCCGTACTGCCTTAACTACTGATGTCGTCGTTAAACAACTATAATTAAGCCGCTGTGTTTCATTGCTCAGATAAAGTGGAGTAGTGCCTCGGTGTAAGTGTCATTTAGCAACATCATTTTCGTATGGAGGGACAAAATCTATTCCTGTTTTTCTCCTTTCGTAACTTGTGTTTTGGTTGTGGGGCACAGAAGAAGTGGCAGAACAGAGTCAGCTAGCTGTTCGAATGGTCGGCTAAACTTGGTATTACCTATAGGCAAACCTCATGTTTCACAGAGGGAAGACTTGGATTCAATACCATAATGAACGTTGTGTAACAGAGAGAGTAACTGCAGGGACAGATGTATGTGTGTGTGTGTGTATGTATGTATGTGTGTGTGTGTGTGTGTGTATGCATGTATGTATGTATGTATGTGTGTATGTATGTGTGTGTGTGTGTGTGTATGTATGTACGTACGTATGTATGTATGTACGTATGTATGTGTGTGTGTATGTATGTGAGCATATGTATGTATGCATGTATGTATGTATGTATGTGTGTATGTATTTATGTATATGTATGTATGTATTTATGTATGTGTGTATGTATGTATGAATGCATGCATGTATGTATGTGTGTATGTATGTATGTATGTATGTATGTATGTATGTATGTATGTATGTATGTATGTATGAATGCATGTATGTATGTGTTAATGTATGTATGTACGTATGTGTATATATATGTATGTATGTATGAATGCATGCATGTATGTATTATTAATGTATATATGTATGTGTATATATATGTACGCATGTAAGTATGTGTGTATGTATTTACGTACGTTTGTATGTGTAGTACGTAGATAGTGCATTTATATGTATGTACACACACATACACACATTTGTCAGCTTTCAACTTCAACAGCGTGTCTTCGAACATTTCCGGTCCACCCTGTTAGTAACTCCCTCCGCTACTGAAACTGCTGTGCTGCTACACCTGTGCAGTTCACCATCCATATGTATATTATATTGCGCCACACAGAATGAGTGGAGGCGTGCTTCCATTGTCCCAATACTTTTTCTCGCTACGATGCTTAGGCAGAATAATTTTATAAAAATGTACCCCATCGTTCCTTGTTTAAAGTAAAATGAAAACGCAAGGTTTAGTGGACTGGATCGGTGCGCAGTCACACGCAGAATGTGGGACCGCCGCGTGGGCAGTTTCTGGTAGCTCTTAGAGTCAAACTTCTGTAGGTAGATCTTTTCCTTTTTTTTTCTCCTAAAGGTGGTGAAAAATACGTCCCACAAAATGTCGTGTTTAGTTCTTATTTAAAAAACGGGAAATGCTTCAAGTATGAACAGTGAATTCTTCCAAATACGGAATATCATTTCCAGAATTCTGTAGATCTGTAAGGCATATGTAAGATTTATTTTTAAATATCGATATAGGCTAAATTGTTCCGTATCGAAGGAATTTTTTTTTAACATTTTGTATTGTGTTTGTAAGGTGCATGTACCTAGTTTGAAAATTACTGTTGCTCAGAAGGCTCTGATTTACCGTAGGTCTGCTGCAGCCTGACAGCTGAACTGAACCAAGAAAGATCTAAAAAATTCCGAGCCAGGAACACGTCATTATTACTGTCTGTCGCATTGCGCGCACCGTGTTTTATCTGCCAGTTATACACAGTGATATATTGGAAGTGATGAACCAACTGTAATTTACTGGTTCATTTGTCTGGCGTAGACAGTGTTTAACTCAAATAGTTGTTTAATAAGTCTGAATTATGGATTTATGAACTCTGTTTTAATAAACGAATGAGTGAAGATTTGTTTCACGTTTGAAGTGAAAACCGTGTCGAAAATATCGAAATAATGGACGTTGTTATTTTTCCCATTCCAGATTTATTGCTAATTTGATCTTGTTATTTTAGTTTTTTGTTGTTACTGCGGGGAGGTTTTAAGGCTTTGGGAGTGGACATTCGTCCTTCGTCCCTCTATGCAAATACTGAACCAGTTTTCTCTACATTCTTATACTTGACAGATTTAGATTCAAAATAAATTTAATTTTTGTATGGAAATGGTTAGGTCGAAATGACTCGTACTGGCTCTGACTTATATTTGGAAAGTGCTTGGTTCGAATGCTGGCAGGAATGTAATCTCATTTCTTCAGCATTTCAAATTAGGTCAGTAACGACTCCTTCTCTGGTTCCTTCTCACTATTTTTTTCTAACTCTCAATGACATGTATGTGTAACATGAGCAGCTGAGAACATAATAATGTGAACCGTAAATAAAAATTATTTTGTCTGTGTTGTACGATGATTCCTAATTATATATCAGCAATATTGAGGGTAATTTCGTTTATCCTTCGATTTTTTCTCGTTGTCCATATCCGCTGTTAGTGGAGAAGTTGTTTATAACATTACAAAAAAGTGCTTGGAAGTATGGTGCTGCTATACCGACGAAGACCCACTCACCTATAAACAGCCAACACGCCTTCATGTTTGTTGATGCAGCCTCTGAAACAGAAATATATTGAAATATTTCAATGTCAGCACGTTTATTTTGCTTCTCTCCTAAGGGCTTTCTTTTGTATTTCGGGTTCCGCGCAGTTGTCGGAAAATTTTATGGTTACGTAAGGTTCTTATTTTCTTCAGGGTAAGAGAATCCGTGAGAAAGACATAAAGTTGGTCGAATTTTGTGGCAATCAGAACTGTGACTGACATTGGTGGACATCGGATAGGAGCAGTGACAAAGGCGGGATATGAACCTACAAAACACCATCTCCCTTAGCGTGAGATAACGAGTGCATTAAACTGCAGTAAAATTGCACGATTAGGAGCTGCACAGAATATTATTAAAGTGAAAGACTGACGGAGAATATAGCACGCGTAAGAGAAAGGAGAAATGCATGTAAGAATTTAACTGGAGGGCCTAAGTAGGTGAAGCCAGTTGTAGGATGAAAGAGAAGATGAAGTAGAACAAGAGAAAGTGCCTTAAAAAGTCTAAAATTCGTACTAGATTGAAATGGTTCTGTATTATTTTATTTTGACGGACAGTTTTTAATGTGAAACATCGGCTTCCATAAGTGGCAGGAATTTTATTGTATAATCGAGTGAATACGCAAGTGACTT
>Ga0136643_10017515_pt1 | contig 10783 bp, 8 predicted proteins | sample TergutLab28metaG_FD_96883 | JGI IMG/M metagenome (GOLD analysis project Ga0136643, IMG submission 96883) | Labiotermes labralis P1 segment gut microbial communities from Petit-Saut dam, French Guiana - Lab288 P1 (version 3) (version 3) | ecosystem: Host-associated > Arthropoda: Insects >... | reverse complement strand
ATAGGCTGTTGCGTAGGTAACGGGGCCTTGCTCTGGTGACAGGCTTGGTACTGCTACCAGTTTGCCATTATCGTCCTTTAGCGCGCTTATCCAAAAGAGTGCCGCTTCTTTAATAATCGGATATATCTGGCGTGCCAATGTTTCACGGTCGCCAGAGAATTGGTAGTAATCCCATAGGTTTTGACATATGAACGCATTGCTTGCAGGTGACCAGCCCCAAATCAGCCCCCACCCCGGCGCGGTAAGCCCGAAAATATTGCCAGAGGTGTGAAGCGCCCAGCCTTGGTTTACACAATTGTATTTTTGTGCGGTTATTCTGCCTGACGGTACTAAGCTTTCGATAAAGTCCGCTAAAGGCAGGGCGTATTCTGCTAGGTTTGTGCTGCCTGCGGGCCAGTAGTTCATTTGTAAGTTTATGTTGTAGTGGTAATCTGCCGACCATGGCGGCTGGGTTTCTAGGTTCCATTTGCCTTGCAGGTTAGCGGGCAATGTACCGGGCCTTGATGATGCGATAAGCAGGTAGCGGCCATATTGGAATAACAGCTGTTCAAGAAACCTATCAGCCTTTGGGGATGTGCCATAGTCTGCTATTAACCGGTCTGTAGAAGTGGCTTCCGGGGATGAATATTGTGAAATTGCATGCTGATTACCGGTGCATTCTTTGGATTTTGCGCCGCCTATATCAAGTTTAACGCGCCCAAACAAAGCTTGATGGTCGGCTACGTGTACTGAATAAAGCGTTTCGTAGCTTTTGGTTGCGGCGCGGCTTACATATTCGGCGGCTATATCACCGGGATTTTTATCGTGACGGTAGGTGGAATACTCCAAGCCTAGGAATTCATTTTTGTAATTTGTCGCGGCAGAGAATATTATCGTAACGCTTTCCGCATTGTTTACAACTATTCCGTTTTCATCCACTGTCGTGATTCCTTTATCTACGGATAATGCAAAACGCGCGGCATATAACATCCCATTGTCAGGCAGTTTGCCATTTATGTTAATGTGGGTAATACATTCGAGCATCTTACTGCCTGTATCATCATGGGCTGTATAGCCACTTGTACCATATGTGGTTTCGGCGTTTTCATTGGCCGATTGGGCGGATAGCCGTAGGTTAACTTGTGGTTTATCAGCTGATATTTTCACGACTATCACCTTGTCGGGATAGCTTGCGAAGTATTGGCGCTTGTAGTTAACCCCGTCCGCTTCGTAAGTTACTTGGGCTACTGCTGAGTCCAAGTCCAGCTCGCGCTTGTAATTTTGCGCTTCACCGTGTTGGAATTCTAGGTTAAGCCACCCGAAGTTTTGATATGCTCCATATCCGTCGGATGTTCCCAGCATTCCATCCATCATTTTATTGGTGAAGGTTCCGTTTTTCATCGCTGCAAGCAGGGCATCCGGTGAAAGAGGGGTTCTCACATCCTTTGCGTGGCCGAAATTGTATAAATCGCCATCTCCGTTATCGGAGTCTCTGCGCCTTCCGCCGGGGCCGCCTGTCCACAAGGATTCTTCGTTAAATTGCAGGCGTTCATTATGGATTTGGCCCGAGATTAACGCTGCCATATAGCCGTTGCCTATTGGCAGCAAGGATGCTTGATCGTTTAGTATAGCGGGTTCTTCTGCTGGGGACTCGTACCATAGTTTTAGTGCCATTTTGTTACCTCCGTTATTTTGTGGGCTTGTTTATTCAAAAATTTTTTAATAGGAACAGAGCAATACCGTGGGGCTTGATTGATTCAATTTCTAGTGCATTGCCTACCGGGTACCAATCCGATCCATTAAGTGCGTTTTTCGCATATATTGGCGTATCATCATGCAGACATATACGCGAATCATATTGCGCCAGTCCGCTTAGCCTTATTGTACAGTTCATATCCTGCTCTGTCTTATTAAACACACATACCGCACAGCTTCCGTCAAATAAAGGTTTCACCAAAGTATCAAAACCGCTTAGCTTAGTTCTGGATGCTTGCAGCAGAAGTGGGTCTTGATTTATAGCAATCAACTGCGGATTCTTAATCAACTCAAGTGTTCTCGCGTCCGCTTCGCCCTGCATTTTGCAGGCATCCATGCCCAAGATAAGCGGGGCGCTCATCATACACCATAGGGTGAAATGCGCCAGATTTTCATCATAGGTCATACCGCCAACGCCCACTTCAAGCATATCTGGGTCGTTGTATGCGCCAGGCTTTTGATACGTCCACAGGTCTGCGGCGGCTTCATAGCACTTCAAAACACCGCCCCAGCTTGCGCTTATATCGCCAGAAATCCGCCACGAGCCTGCAAATTCCTCGGCCCATGTCCATGGCTGGGTTCTGCCATGCTCGCAGATGGAAAAAAATATAGGCCTTTCTGGCGGGGCAGCTTTTTTCAGGGCTTGGCCCATGCGGGCATAACGGAATATTGAGTCTTCTTTCTGCCCTCTTATAGGGTTTGTTAGCATTATGATATTGTCGCCCGCATTAAGGGTGACATTTACTGTAGCCCTTGCGGGGCTGTTCCAACCGCTTGTACGTGGGAACCAGACCTCGCTTATTTGATTGCCGTTAACGGTTACTAGGGCAAATCTACGGTTGATGGAGCGCTTTTTTATATATCCTATAGCTATTTGATATTTGCCAGCAATGGGGACATTTACCAAAAAACGTGCCGACGCTTTTGGACAGGAAAATCCGGTTATATTGCCGTCTTGCAGAGTGGCAGGTTCGGTTAATTCCGCTTCTTGAGCGTTTATGTGAATTTCTTCTCCGCCATCTACCTGTGTTATACCGATGTACTGTATTGGTGGTGTGTCTGTGGCAAATCCACTTTCGCGGAAATGGGGGTCTGTTTCTATGTCTACAACGTGGCAGTAATCGTATTTAAGATACTCCACACCCCAATCTGCCAATGTTTGTGCGTCTGTTTCTTCGTGTCCATAGCTGCCGGGCATATCCTCGCAAGTTAACTCGCCGCTAGAACTGTAAAGCCCGGCTTTAAAGCCTAGTGTGTTTAGCTTCTGGATAATGCCCTCTTTACTTGGAAACCGCCCAATGTCGAAACAAAGGCGGCCATTTGCGTCACGTTCGCTGGCTTGCCAGCAGTCATCCAAGTTTATATAGCGGTACCCTGCGGATAGCAGGCCTGCTTCTTTCATAGCTTTAGCCTGCTTAATAATCAGCACCTCGCTTATATTTTGGTGGAATTGGTTCCATGTTGACCAACCCATCATTGGCGGGAGTTTTCCTTTGGCCGCGTTTTGTAGGCTTGCGAGTTTTTGGCTTGCTTCGGTCTTGTTCATGTGATGCCTCCAAATTTTATTTACTTCTATGGTGATATTTTAAATTTACTGTACAACCCTAGAGATGGTTTATATTCTAAAGGGTGTACTTCCTGCCCCACGAACAGAACACGGGCTTGAAAAAGCTGTTTCGAGAAGGCGAGAATAAAAGCGGCATACTCAACTCAATCAGCTTCATAATACCGTCAATGATCTTTGCATCAGGGTCGCAAAAATACATGGGGTAATAGTGTCCACAAACGTCTTTAATTTCTTTACCTAGAATCGTTATATCCTTTCTACTGCCACAATTTTGCGGCAATCCTCCGATGGTACAATAGCAAAACCATGTAATAACTTTCCTTTGTAATAGTTTCGATTTTTGGTTTGGTTGCCTTTTGTTCCTTGTAAAGGGAGTTTATTTTTTCTACTGACATCTAAACTTCCGTCCTTCCATATCTCGCTAACCGTTCCAACTCCAAAAAACGTCTTGTTGCGTTGAGTGTAGCTTTGTCAGGGTCATGAAACCAAAAGTATTGACGATTACTGTTTTGACAAATGTTTGTTAGCTCTTTGCCGCAAACTGTTGTATCCTTGCCTGGCGAGCAATTCCAAAGGTTGCACGGAGGTTGGAATGCGTACTGCCTTGAATCTTCTGCTGGAGGTAAGTGGCTCGGCTTATGAACGCAATAATATACACTGTCATACAAAAATTGTTGTAAATTTTCGGCAATGATGGTTTCAGCATAAGTATCAAGATGTTGAAGATATGCTGTGACGACCCATCTTCTGTTTTTTCCAGAGGGATTCCATGGAGAAAGCCCTACCCTGAGAATATTTTTGCCTTTGCTAACGACTTTCCACTGGTCAGTAAGCGTCCATGCGGGATTTATCTTATTTGCTCGTAGATGAGCGACGAAATCTAATGCAAGGTTTTTCATATCACCGTCTAGGCGTTCGGTGATAATATCCTCAATTTTGGGCTTGATTTTCTTTTGCTCTTGATACAAAGACATTTGCGTAATCTCCTTATGCATAAATGCACATTGGTTAATTTTCTTCACCCTATCAATTTTTCAATGCAGTAATGCAAAGTTTCCACGCTTCTGCCAGCCGCTTGATTTTTTCAATTGCTTCAGCATCAGGATTCGGAAAACCAATCGGGCAATTACATAGATTATCGAATTTTTTGCCGAAAATAATATTGTCCCCTTCACGACAAGCATTTGATTGAATTGTTATTCCATCGGGCAATTCCTGGCCGCAATAACCGCAGACATTCAAATTTGCCCAAACGAATTCTTTTAGTTCATTGCTAACTGGAAGGTCATCACGTTCACTCGTGCAGACGATGCTTTTATGACCAAAGTATACAACTTCTTCATGTGGGTGGGAGACATGAAAACATATACATTCGCCTAAATAAAACCATGCGTTTGTACCGTCGCAGTCAAATGATTTGTTCATATAATCCACAAAACCAAGGATGTTTTTTAGCAAATCACTCTTTTGATTTGACCCCATTCTTTCCTCGCTTTTGCATTTATTTTCTTGTTCCGACATCTCATCTTCCTCCTGTTTTTTACTTATGAAATCATGTATTATTCTTTCTATATAGACTTCCCATGTAGAAGCTCCCTTCATTTTACATTAAATCTCTGATTAAAGGCAAAAGTCCGTATGTGAGAGTGTCGGCTGATGTGTTGTTACCAAATGACATTATTGGATTGTAGACGCTTAAAATTTCGGGCGAAAATTCGCTTTGCTTCGCTTGAAGTCGGTCATATTCATCTTTGTTGAATATAAACAAGAGCGCAAAGTAGTCTTGCTAATTGTAAATAGTAACAATCATTTTATCGCCGTAACAGTACATTAACGTGTCCTTGCCGTTTGCGATTTCATCAAGGAAGTAGTTTTTATAAATAAACCGGCAGGCTTCTTCACTGACTTTTGCAACAGTGTCTGTTCGCTCATATGATTATCTCCTTGAAAAAGAGGGTTCGATGCAAAGTCAACGAATATGTATTCCGTTGCTACGCGGTGCTATCTCTTTCCAAAACGCTATCAACTTTTTGATTTTACCTAATGTTTCATTATTGGGGTTTATAAAGCGAACAGGGAATTGATAGCACATATTCGCATATTTATTACCGAAAATCGTTAAATCCATGCTTTTTGATTCGCACTCATCCTTACAATTAACACAATATCCTACATTATCCTGTACGAGTTTGATTACCTCTTCGTCGGCCTCGCCGCTGTAATCGCCCGAAAAGAACCAAAAGTGCCATGCATCTTCTTTTAGGTGTATACCGAATAAGTTGTTGTTCTCCCAAGGAACTATCCAAAAGCGCGGCCCAAACCACAGTCGAGGCACCAGTTGATTCTTTCGTAAATAAGCAATGAATAACAAAGCCTGCTCTCTCAATTCGCCGTCAAGCAGTTCAAGGACTTCTTCCTCTATCTGAAGATTGTTTTTTGTTAACATCAGCTACACCCTTCTTTCTATATTTCAGTTTTATTCAACGAAGTGCGCCCAAGTCGAACCGCACCGCTACGATCAACTCCCCAAACGATACGCTTCCACGATGTACTGTATGGCCTCCGCCGTGAACGGAAACTGCCAATAATGGCGGGTGACACACAGCACGTTCTGCTTTCCGTTTTCGGTGGTGGTGAATTGACGATTTGCGATACACTTACCGTCTTTGATTCGGCAAGTGTCACATGAAAATATGTTGATGCGCTGGCGGTATTCTTCAGGCAAGCGCTCAACGTACTCGGCGGTCTTTTTTAGGCATTTTACTTTTGCGAACACAAAATATAAATGTAAATCCTTGCCGTGGGCTTGGTTGATGCGAAGCTTGTCGGTAAGTTGGGATAAGCTATCAGTCATGGGGGTACGCCTCCTTGATAAGGGTCAAGCAATATTTTTTGATGGCTTCTAATGTAATATCACTTGGATTACGAAATGACGGATGCGCCACATGGCAAAGGCATTTATATTCAATGCCAAATATTGTCCTGTCCAATCCGCTGTTGCATTTTAGGCATGTTGCGTTCACGTCTGTTCGCTCTGGGTTATCTTTGAAACAGCAATACATAAAGATATTAAAGCGGAAGGCTTCATTCAACACCGCAAAATCAATCGGGTCGCATTGTGTGTCTGTGTAATAATACAGGCAAAAATTCCAATATTGTGCTTCGCCTGGCACGGTCATGTGGTGATATCGCCAATCATCTGCACCGTATATACTCAATTGCCCTAAGCGTTTGCCCGTTTTTGTTCTAAGATAAAACTCATTCCAATTCGATGCGTGGGGGCCGAATTGCATTCCGCTTTCGTCAATAAAAGCGACGAAATCCATTGCGGCGTTGCATACATTCCCTTCAAGACAGGAATCAATGACTTCATGTATCGTTGGCCTTTTGCGTTTTCCTGGGTTTTGCAACACATAACGTGAAGTAATGGGGTTGGACGCGTTAGGATGCATCCTTTGTTCATGGGCTAATTTTTTAATCATATCAAAGGTTTCGGCATCGGGGTTGGTGTAATAAGTTTTGTTGCCATTGTTCCAAAAGCAAATAGTGATATTTGTGCCGTCAAAGATAGGATAGCAAATATTATCGTAAACTTTTATAGGCTCGTTTTGTATCAAATGATTCCAGCCACCAGTCTTGTAGATATACTTAACAAAATCAAGGGCATTTTTTAGCAATTCACCAGATAATCTCGATTTTATATTTTCTTCTACATTTTTGCGCGTAATATTCATATGCTACCTTCCTTTCGAGTGGAAATGATGCCAATGTTAAGTACGTAGTGAATCGTCAATAACGTGCTTTAGTAAAGACATAAGATTCTTTGCATTTTCAATGATTTCTATGTTAGGTTTCCAAAAATGAAATATATTACAGCAAACATTATCATGTTTCTCGCCAAAGACCATTCTAACCGTTGGTTCTACTTCACAACCACCGCACTTAAAGCACTTTTTAACATTTTTACGCGCAAACGCTTTCAAGTTTTCACTGATAGGAAATTTAGCATTTTCACTTACATCTAAATCCCCAGGCCAACAGCAAAATGCCAAATTATCGCCGTTGTCATCTTTCCAACATACGACAAGGCAGAAAAACTTGTCCTTGTAATGAGATATATAATGGAAGGGGTGTTCCATCGGCTCAGGCGTAATCCCGATTTCAAGTAAATGCGCAATAAAATCCATTGCGTGTACAAGATTCTCCTTGCTGAGGATATTTTTAAGGTCATCCTCAATTTTTTTTATCATGCCCATATTGCCTTGTTCAAACATCTTGTATCTCTCCTTTTTCTTTTATATTTCTGTCACCTGCAACGATTTCACCGTCACGGTTGAACCGCTGGCAGTGCCAAAAAAAACAGAGCCAGACCTTTTATAATCTTTGTTATTTTCAAACTCCTTTACATAACTATACTCGATATCATGATACCAAATTTCGCCATCAACTCTCACCGCAATGCCTTGTTTATCCAAGAGACATTCGATTTCCACAAATTCATCTACTGGAATAATTTTGCTTTCGTCCTTCACTCTGTGTTGACCGAATCTATCATCTATAAAACTTATTTTGTCCCAGGCCGCGTTACAGCTTAATTGAATTGTTAGTGCGGCACATCCAAATTGGATGCCCATTTTATCCGTCTTTGCACACAATTTCATTACTAATGGCAAATGAAACTGCCTCTCTGACAACAGATAGCCGTTGTGATGTTCGTCATCCACTTTAAGCGAAATCATATCATCAAGATGATTTACTTCAAAAATATTTGAGCCTCTGTTAAATGGTTTCATCGTATCAAAATCAATTTCAACTAAATCATCCTTTGAGTTCACTTTATCCAACATTTTATTTATCGTTTCTTTTTGTTCTTCAGTTATCACTCTCGCAGGCATTATATTAGATTCTTCGCATCCAACATAATATCCAAACGTATAATCTTTCTTTGGCACTTCGGGATAAACTTCGGCGGCAAACTTCCATATGGCCGCTTTGTACTTGCCTTGGCGTTCAATTTCATCCCAAAATAAACCTTCGTCAAGAGAAGAACCGAAGTATTCGCCGACGGGACTTTTCCCCCACCCCTTGGCGACTATCATTTCGGGAATATCAAAATAATCCATTTCATCTGGAACAGGTGTGTTTGCCTTCATAAATTTACCAACGGTGTAGGTTTTCAATTCCCCTGTATTATCATTATAATGCTCCCATGTCATTAACGCGGCGTTATGTTTTTCGTCGGAAATGTATTCCGTTAGCTTGTCCAGCTCCTCGAAAACCCACGCACTGTTATGCCAATTGCTGCGGAATAATGCGGCAGTTCCCCGCTGGTCGTGCCCCCGTGCGAGAACGGATTTTCCTATAAAGCGGTATGGCCCACATTTTACCGTTTCAAGTGATATAACATTCAGCGGATTTTGCGCTCGTCCATGCACCATCACAACACTTGTGACGTTTTCGTCTATATGTGATGAAGTATCCAGCAAATGAGCGATGTCGGGGCTATCAGTTTTCAAGGATGTTTCGATTAATTCGGCTTTGTCGAACAGCGTTTTTACATCTGCTTCATTATAGAAGTCCACTTGTCGCATTTGCCGAATAAATTCTAATATAACTTCCTTCAATTCGTATAGTAACGCGACCTCGTTGTCGATGTCATCTATTTTTTTATCTAACACGGAAAGCACTCTGTCGGAATTGTTTGTCGTAAAAATATACCCGATGTCCCTAATGGAGATATTCATTTTGCGTAAAATAAGGATTTGCTTCAATCGTACTATCGCATTTTCATCATACAGGCGATACCCAGAATTTTCATCTCGGATGCTTTTGAGCAACCCCATCTTTTCATAATAATGCAGGGTGCGTGCGGTGATATCATAACGGTTCTTTACATCGTTGATTTTTGTGAGTCCGTTCATTTCATCCTCCAATAATCCGTTGTGAGGAGTATTATAAACCCTTACCTAAGGAAAGGGTCAAGATAAATTTCTTGATAGCCTTGCATTCAAAAAGGGGCGCATATTTGCGCCCCTCCGGCCTATATCAGAAAATAGCTGCTTTATTCTAATACCTTTTGTAAATACATTACCACCAGCTGCTCTTCACTCTGGCACTTTTCTATAATATCAATCATCTCGTTGCGTACATTAGGGTCAGCAAACAAGCTTTGGTCGATTATTTCATTTTCGCCCGGCACACAGCCTACTTTTAACGGATATTGCGCCATCAAATTATGGATATTCATCAAGGATATCCGCGCCTGCTCGATGGGTTCTTCGGCTTGTGGGAGGAATGCCTTAGCTTGGTCTAGGAACATGGCGGCACATGCCCGGCGTAACGCAAAGTCACACCATAGAGGGTCTATCAACTCGTTTAACATTTGCGTCCATTTTTCATCGTTCCGTTCCACTTGGTCAAACCATGATTCAAAAAGAGACCATGATTGCTGATTGCTTTTGCCCAATTGTAACTCTTTGATTGTTTCTTCCGGTGTCTGTCCTAAGATGCGCTTCCATTCGCTATAAAAATCAGTATTTCGTAATGTTTCGCCATCATATAAGTAATGCAGTGCCGCTTTTACACCTGATGAATAAACAACCTCAGGTTCGGGCATTGCTTTCCGCCCTCCAACCAGTGTGAGGGTCGTGTTAGGCGTGTACCAATTTTCAACAGGGATGTTGATTAGCTCATCCGAACCGCCGTTTAAAAACGGAAAACAACCCCAGTAAATTAGCTTGTCTCCTTCATTTTCATAACCTATGATAATTCCTCTTGAGCCAAGGCTGATGGCATTATTATTACATAGAATCACTGGGCGGCGGGTGCGGGAAATGTGTTTGATAATCCGTTTTTTCATGGACGCATGATCCAAATAATTGGAATCATTTTCGTTGGTAGAATAGACCTCATATTCAAAACATAATGTTTCAAATAAGTTTTTGATACCGTCTGCCGATACTGTGTAGTTCACAGGGCTAAACGCCTCTCCACATAAGCTTGAAATTAGGGCATACATCGGCCAAGGGTCATTGACATGCCCAATAAACTCCAAGTATGACCATGTGGTTATAGAAAACCGCATCCACCCCATCAGGCCGGATTTCTTTTCAAAGATGCTTGATTGTTTTACCTTCTCTAGCAGGAAATGTTCATACTCCATACTTTTTTCAACCCCTTCATTCATAGTAATCACAGCTTTAGGATATGGCTTAAAGGCAGAAATGCGCGTTCTGACACTTGATGGAGATACACCATGAAACTTTGTGAACGCGCGTGAAAAGGCTTCCTGCGATTCGTAGCCAAATTTGATAGCTGCATCTAAAATTTTAGATTTTTCATTTTGAAGTTCACTTGCCGCTAGCGTTAATTTTCTGTTGCGAATGTATTCCGATAATGGCGTATTAAATACAAACGTAAACATGCGCTGAAAATTGTAGTAAGAGCAACAGGCCTTTTGTGAAATAATTTTATAATCTATTT
>Ga0136643_10017514_pt1 | contig 10783 bp, 9 predicted proteins | sample TergutLab28metaG_FD_96883 | JGI IMG/M metagenome (GOLD analysis project Ga0136643, IMG submission 96883) | Labiotermes labralis P1 segment gut microbial communities from Petit-Saut dam, French Guiana - Lab288 P1 (version 3) (version 3) | ecosystem: Host-associated > Arthropoda: Insects >... | reverse complement strand
TGACCGAGTCTGAACTTCGCTCCTGTCGAGAGCAACATCTGCGATACACTCTCGACCGGGCCTAGACCAGTATACAACAGAGTGAAACTGTGTTTGTTTCAGAACAATGTGGTAATCCTGGATGAAGCGCACAACGTAGAGAAGATCTGTGAAGAGTCTGTTTCTGTTCGCATTCGTAGCACGGATGTGGCATTGTGCATACAGGAAATTACACAGGTGAGGAAGACATAAAGAAAATCAGAATTGGGAATGCGTTTGTTATCCATTATTCTTCTGGACTTCTGTGTATGGAATGCACACAGGGTGACACCCCAGAATTTTTTTTTTTTATATTTAGCTAAAGAGAATATGTACATATTTAAGACATGCTGCACCATCTCTGTTTTATTTCCCACAAAATGCCTTTGATTTCATAGTTTTATCTTTTTCAGTTCAAAAACTATTAACATTTTACATAAAGCATGCAGTAAGATTTAAATACTCTCCCTATTGTTTAAAGGGTAATAACTAATATGGATGAGGCATTGTGCATACAGGCAATTACGTAGGTGAGAGTCGTGTAAGTAAAACCAGTGTCGCTAATATTTCCATTCTTTTCTGCAAGACTGTTGTGACATTGTGCAGTCCATCTCTCAGTTCCAATCTTCAAAACCCTTGCTTCATTTTTTAACTTATCTGAAAGCCCTTAATAAGAATGTTTGGCCAGTTGAGATTTTTACTAGATACCCACTTTTGGACTGTGCTTTGGATCCCAGAGTTGCTTGGCCACTGGCCTGTGTGTTCTACTGAAGCAGCTTCTGCTACATTTATAAGGGTGTAATCTAATGCATTAAATCAGTGAAAAAAATCTGTGTAAATGTGTAGCCTTTGATACTTAATTTTTGAGGAAAGGCCCATTTGGAAAAAGAAGCACCAAGTGAGTACAGTGGCTGGCCATATATGCTTTTTAATGTTCTATCAGACCTTCCTTTGTTGTACTTAAATATGTTGTTGATCAGAATACGGTGTGATTTGATAGTTTTGCTCTATAAGTTGTCCAGTTCATTATCTACAGTATTTATCCACCTATAAACAGTCGAGAAAGTGTGTTCAGCTGGAACGAAATCTGTCTTTGAGGGGGATACCCAGAAAATATTGGCCAATACCTGAACTGCATGTTGAAGACGATATTTCGCACTGTGATGTGCGTTAAGAGTCTCATTTCCATTTTTGTTTCACACATTGCAGACCTTAAAGTGTCAATTTCCTGATGTGTGGTAGTGTGTAGTGTCCTATGGTCATGTTGCCTTCATCTTCACAGAGATGAGTTTTTGAAAAACAAAGTAGCGTATCCTGCTGAACTTAGCAGACTGCAACATGAATATTCACCACCACAGGAACCACAACTTTTGTGTTTGCAGCGTTCAACTTCTGTATTAGCTGACTTGTTTTTATAAATAAAGTCTGTGCATTATAATGTTATGCCACTTAACCTTTTATACTGTATCTCTTCAGTACTGTATATAAACTGTCTTTTGTTTTGCAAGGTGATGGAGAACTTATATGAAAACAAGGAAACTGGTACAGAATTTTCACAGACTGGAGATGCCACAAAGCCTGACTTTTCTCCTGAGGAGCTCTGCATACTTAAGACAATGTTTCTAGAGCTGGAGAAGGCTATAGATGACATGCCGATCGAGACAGATGGCTCAACCTTCCATGGAGGTTTCATTGTTGAATTGCTGGCCAAAGCAGAGGTATGTCCAGCTCAGTAAGAGTACCGAGTAATGACGTATTCAGTCATGCATTTGCAATGTTACATCTTCAAGTGATTGTTCCCCATACAAGAACTGTGTACTGTAGCATATTTAAACAAATACTCTACTTTTGTTTAATTCTGTCTCGTGTTTTAAATTTAGTTGATGTTCAAAATACTGAGGTGAGAGACAAATAGCAATATTCAGTGTATGATTCTGACATTGTTAATTGTAGTATGAAACGGGGTCATAGCAGGCATCCACACTAACCATCCCTAAATCACAGGAAACCCATCAGAATGGTCAGTCAGCCCCATGGCTACAGTTTTGAAGATGGATACAAACTGAGTGAAGTCTGGGTTGGCTTCATTTTATTGAAATATTCTTAACCGTGTGGCCTGCTCCAACTGGACAGCATCATCTTCCACACCAACATTTTTAATCATGCTGTGAGATATCTATACTGGTCTGCTTACCCACATGCTTCATTTTTTGAAAATGGTGCCGGCTGTGTGTACAGAAACATTATTACAGCATCAACGTGTATGGTGGATAAACCCTGAAAATTAAAGTTACATATTGAATTCAGGTTGTGAAATCTGAAGTACTTTCAGTCTGTAAGTCTGTCTTTGTGAATATTCACATGAAAACACGTGCATTTCGTTTTGTTTTTAATATTGCAATAAATCAGGATCAATGCAACTTTCTATTGTGAACAGATTGTAAGTGATTTGGTAATTGATGCCATTTCATTCTGCAAATGGTAGTTTGAGGTCTGATGTTCGCACAAGAATGTTACAGTTTTTGGTGTTTGGGGTCATAATACCACGTAGACTGGTGAACAGTGTCCTCTGAAATGTTGGTGCACATCTACTAGATTACACAGTTTTAACAACACAGAAGAACTTGATCCCCCTTAATCTGATGTATTGCAGATCACGTATGAGAAGGGCCCACTACTGATAGATTTGCTGACAAAGGTTATTCAGTACCTTTCCATTACCAGCAAATCACCCTTTCGTTTCAAAGGAGCAGCATTACAAAAATTTGTTGACTTGTTGAAGATTGTGTTCAGGACAAGTTCTGAGAAGACTGCTCATATAGATCGGCTGAAACAGTGTTTTAAGGTGAGTTTATTACTTTATGCTTTGTTTAACAACCCTACAAGCACCTTGCATTGACTGCTGGGATGAGTAACATATTGTGGTGATGGTACACTGTGGTTGTGTGACCTGTGTTGGTAGTAGAGTGAACGTGACGTATGGTGGAGTTAAAATAGATTGATAATGATATTGCCAGAATTCTGGAATTTCTGATATATTCATGCTTAGAGACCAACACCTACCAAAGTGATATAATGCAATAGAACTCATTGTTGAGTTATTCAGTTGAATTTTCTGATGTGATATCTAACCTGCTACTGCAGCTGCAGATAGAAGTCCCATGGATGATGGTGATAATGGTGTTCTTATGCTTTCACTTTTGTATCTGCTATTGTATTCTGTTACAGTCCGCTCTGAAGGTGATCACATGGTTATCATTACCGACAACCATGTGGACGGATGGCTAGATGATTGGGGCTGGGGATATAGCAGAATACAGAGGAGAGGGGAAGGTTGACAATTGAAGGGATGGATGGTGTGGCTCAATCCATGTGACACCATCTCACTGCTCTTAATATAGTGTAACAAAATGTATGAACAGTATAAAAATTATACTGTTCAGATTGCGTATTTTGCCATATGACTCTCTTTTAAAGTTAGTTCAAGGTTCCTTTTCAAATTATTTGCTACTTGACTACTTGGAAGGTTCATGTGACTGAAGAGGAGGTAAAGAAGCCAAAACAGGAGTCTGATTCATGGAGTGAGACCAGAATGTCAACCATCAGGGCAAAAGAGAGACATATCACTTACCTGTGCTTCAGTCCTGCTTTTGGGTGAGTGTAATCTGCAGTGAAGGATACGGTGCTGTTACACCTCTGGGAGAACCTCAGATTTCAGTGTCTTTATTGTCCACAGGATGAAGCAACTGTTGGATAACAATTTGCACTGCTTGATTCTTACGAGTGGTACATTATCACCGCTGCCATCTCTTATGTCTGAACTCGGGATATCAATTCCTGTGACATTAGAGAATCCTCATGTGATTGGTGCAGGTCAAGTGTTTGTTTCTGTTGTGTCTACAGGACCAGATGGATACACTCTCAATTCTTCGTATAACATGAGGTATGCCACATGCAGTTGTTTTTGTAATGCTTGTACCTTACAGCTGTGTATACCTTAGTTATTAATAAATGAACATACCATCAGGGTAAACACATTAGCTTGAATACTGTTGAAACTGTACTCCCATGTGTTTCAATTTAACTTGATCATCTGTAGGGAGACAGTGTAGATTGAAACTTGTTGGGCTACAAGTTGTTGTATATGAAACAGATATTGTATTTTAAGTGCTATGTTTTGTATGAGTTAATGTGCCTTATTAATTGTCTTGGTTATTGCATATGCTTTGTATTTTATACTTTTAATGTGCAACGACTGTACCCCATATACTTTACTTTATGGGTCACATGCATATGCATCATGTAGAGCGACTCTCTGTAACCTGACCTGTGCCCATGTTAAAATCCATCTTGTGACTGGCTATCATGCTGAGGCACCGTCACATGCGGCACAAGGTCTGAGAGTAAGAGGACTCTGGACGGTAATTAGCCACCACCTCCCTTAGTTTGAGGTGGAGGAAAGCAACCTAGTGAGAGGTGACACAGTCAGTCTGTTACGATCAGCGGTCGAGTTGCGAACGCTTTCAGGATTCCATTGGGGCTCGATTACTGACTTCCCGAGTCCTCATAACCTTGTTACTACATTCACTCCTAATAAACTCTAAGTTCCATGAACGAGTTATTTGTTGGAGTAAGCAGTCTACCCTAGCCAAATCTTAACCTGAGGTTCGAATCCCGCCTCCACTCCGAGGATAATATCCACGATACGTCCTTCTCGGGATACAACAAAGTATATTGTGTTCAAGGTAATGTGTATACTGTAATGTGTTCATTTGTTAATTCATGTACATATTGAGTCAAACAGTGCTATTGTGAACTTTCAATCTGTGTTTGGAGTATTCATAAAGAAAGGTTGCAGGAATGTATCTGTTATTCTTATTTCCCTGATTATGAGACAAGAATATTTATATAAATTTATCATCTGAAGAGTGGGGGTTACCTTACTATCACTCACAAACTGAAACAATTGTCTTTTTTCCAGGTAAGTATGGTAGTTTGCCTTTCTTATCTCTGCCTGCATGCCTGCTGGCCTTTGTGTCACTGTTTATCTGCATGTAACTTAAGCACTATACTGAATGGATTTTTATGAAATTTGATACTGGGGAGTTTTACTGAGCCCTAGATCACTTATAATTAACCAGCATGTCTCTCCCTCCCCCCCCCCCCCCCCCACACTTGGCTCAATTGAACACTAGACGGAAGCACTGTGTTCTCCTCTAAGATAACAGTACTGGAGAATTATGCTGTCCCCAAAGACTGCAATATTTAATAAGCATTGTGTTTTCTAAGACTACAATATGTGTTGTAACCCAAAAGATGACATATCTTGGTATGTTCCACATCCATTCATTACAGAATGTTGTTATACTAACATAACAAACCAACAAATGCTCATTGATAAATACGTTTCATCATTTTTACTGTTTACCAGAAGTAACCAAAATGTGTTGGTATATAGTCATAGATGATAAAACATATTTATTGATGTGCATTTGTTGGTTTGTAATGTAAGTAGAATAATGATAATATAAATTCTAATAACCTTTGTTGTAATTTAAGCCTTTAAGACCCTGTGGTTACTGTGTATATGTGCCACCAAGTTTGACATCTAGAAATTCCACGTTCTGCCCACAGAGTGTATTCCTGTAACTGTCATTCATCTCAGAATGAACAGTGATTATTTCCCTTTGCAGTATTACAAGACTGTTTTTATGACAAGGGTTTGCTTTCTGAATGTTAGAAATTGAATTTATAAATATAGGCCTACTTTGTGTTAATTTTTGTCTTTATAAAGTGTCACGTCACATAAAGTACTGTAACATGACGCTGTTGCGTCTGGCAGCATGGTTTCCTCCAAGGCTCGTGACATCATGCCTCCAGAATGCTCGCGCACCGAAGCGAGATGAGACTGGAGGAAAAAAAGGGCAGTGCAGTCTTGTGGGAATGGGAGTAGTGTGTGTGTGTGTGTATTAAGTGTGGTGAAGTGGATTTTGTGGCTGAGGTGCGGTGCGGGAGACTAGCGGCGAGCCAGTAGTGTTAATTGCAGTAGCACGGAGGATTTGAGGAAGAAGACGAATAAACATTGTTATTCATTAACCAGGGGCCATTCTGTTAGAATATGTATCGCAGAGTGTGTCACTGTTTACTGCTACGTATCTCACGCTGGTTATGTTACAGAAATGACCCCCAGTACATATCGTCATTGGGCATGACAGTGTTGAATGTGTGTCGTGTTGTGCCGCATGGTGTTCTGGTGTTCTTTCCATCATATACTGTCCTTCACAAGTGTAAGGATGAGTGGCAGCTGTCAGGTCTCTGGTCCAAGATTGCTGCCTACAAGGTAAGATCATTTGATGTCAGTTGTATGTCATCAGCTGTTCAAGTGACGTTTAGAATATCATGTCTAAAATTTCTTGTGTACAGTTATTTACTGTTCAGTTCTGTGGCATGTTATGCCTAGTACTGCAGAGATTCTGGCTGTTCATCATGATGTTTGTTTCAGAAATTGAGTATGTTTTCATTCCCATATGAGAAGGTGGGAACTGTCAACTCATGTGGCTCTTTTAGGCTAAAATGACTTATCTGGTTCAAAAGTCAGACATTGTATTTTCAATTGATTTAGGTTAACTCAGGTGGACCGGATTGTGTAGGTACTTTGTCATCTTTAAGCCTGAGGACAGAAATAGTTATTGTAAAATATGTTCTGTTTGAAATGCTAGAAGTTAGACGAATGCCAGAAAATGTTAATACATATATACACACATCTTTTATTTGTAGGCTGTTGTTGGCACTTAAAGACCTGGCATTTTACTGTATACAGAATTGCTTTTGCTGAAATATATAATTTAAAGGATTAATACAAATTTATTTCTAGAAATATTACGCTTGGAATTTGAGTGTTTATTGAGCAATATGTGAAAGGTATGGATATTGCTTATTTATGTCATACATAATAGTGGAGTCAGACATAAGTACATTAACTAAGAAAGTTTAAAAACTATAGCTATGTCATGGATGATCTGTAACTGTTCTTAATATGTTGTAGTCCATCTTTTTTGGTTGGTAATCTAGATCTTCACTTGAAACTTTTAGTTACATGTTATTTTGAGCCACACAATTATTACTTACAAAGCACAGTTTGTTTTTGTACTTTGAAATTGATGCTGCAGACTTTAAAGTGTAAGGATGTCCAAAATGTTCTCTAACTTCACCCAAGTAACAAATGTTATACATTAACCAATTAATTTACCAACTGAATGGTTAATGGTTAATTCATTAAAAGTTATATGAAACTGAGGTTCTCATGTCCAGTATATGAGTAGCAACATTTAAAAGGAACTTGCTGGAGTACTGGAGCAACAGGTTTATCCAAAATGTTAATGTCCTGTCTGCCAGACTGCATGATGTTATGCTCCAGAAATCTGGAAATTTTTTATAGAAGGCAGTGTGAGTAGTGCATTTAAGGTGTTGTATTCACTGTGCATTGCAGCCAGTGTTTGTAGAGCCCAAGGGTTCTGATGGCTTCAACAACACCATCTCAGAATACTACAGCAAGGTGCAGGATCCTGTCACCAGAGGGGCCTGTTACATGGCTGTTGCACGAGGCAAACTATCTGAAGGCCTTGATTTTATGGATGTAAACGGTCGAGCTGTCATTGTGACCGGAGTGCCGTACCCCCCGCTTATGGATACATACATCAAACTGAAACGCAGCTACCTTAAAGAGAATTCTGGAAAGAATGGGACTAAGGTACATCATTTTATTGACTAATTTCTGTAATGTAAACCCTTGGAAGTGAATAACATGTTCCATTGGTGCTCCCAATGTTTCACCTTTCTCACGCTTTCAAAGAATTTGGTGTTACGATTACAGATGTGCATGGTGTTTTGTTATAGGTTATGACTGCAGATGAGTGGTACCACCTTCAAGCCACACGAGCCTTGAACCAGTCCATAGGCCGAGTAATAAGACATAAAGATGACTATGGGGCCATACTTTTGTGTGACCGAAGATTTGAAGGACTTTCTTTCAAAACAGCATTGTCGTCATGGATACAGCCACATATGAAGAAACACACTTCGTTTGGTTCAATGATACGTGAATTGAGGCACTTCTTTGTCACTGCAGAGAAAACGGTAGGTGCTGAGAGCTTAAGCTGCAAGACATATCTGCCTTACTACACGCTTCGGAATGCTTATTACCTTGCGTATTGACTTAGTATGGCTGGAAGCTGGGATACCTCAGTCAGTAGGTTGACTGTGCTTTGGGCTGGGGAACCAAGCAGTCAGGTTTTGATTTCTGGCAGCAGAACTTCACAGGATCCAGCCTGGCTGTTGAATCCATGTCGCTTGCATCCATGTGGTGCTGAGATTAAGAATGTATAGAGCCAGATCTTCAGTTGCTCTTACATGTTTACACTGTAATGCTTAATGGGATTTGACAATGCTGATTTTTTACTGAGTGTGTCTTTTGGTATTATTCATAATTGTAAAGGTAATTTATTGCCAGTGGAAAGGGCCGGTCAAAATCCAGTGGGGATTCATTTCTAAAGGAGATATAAAAAAAAATTCTCCACTGAATTTCTATCGCTTCTACAGTTTTATCTCCTTTCCTCCATTTTTCTGTATACTTACTCCTGTCATTTGTTCATTTGGCCATTATTCCACTTTACCTGATTTCCGAAGCCTGTGTTCGGTTACCTGTGATGTAACTTGCGTCTCCAAGCATCACATGCCACCTTTGTGAATGTGCATGCCTTTCTGTTATTGTATGTCAGGAATGTCCAGGCACTAGGATAATTTGAACATAGAATGGTGAAGTCTGGTAGAAGTAGGAGAGTGGAGAATTTGTGTTCCACCTGATAGGCAATGTTATGCATAATAATTGGAAGACACAACAGAATACAGAGTTTTTGTTCTTGTGTGTGTGGGCCTTCTTCAGGTCTCAGGAGGAAGAATTGAAATGAAATTAAAAATCAGCACTTTCCTATGTGGGGTGAGGTTGTAATTGAAGATAATTTAATGGAAACTTAAATAAGCATTAATGTAACAGTATTTTGGAAACCAAATGTCATACACAGTTTGATATTGTGGTTGTGACAGAGGTGATTGGACAGCCAAAGTGCTGCAGTTGGGTTTCTGGTAGGGCCATAGAATTTCCTGTGCAGTGCTTCCAGAATTGACCTTGGGGTCTTCTTCTAGCCTCCTGTTCAACGGATACAGCAAACTAGACACTAATGGAACAAAACCAGAAATTTAAGTAGAATTAATAAAACGTTGAAAAAGTATGTACCTGAAATTGAATTTACACCATTACATTCTTGTTACTCTTTCTGTTACTGGCCAACATATCCTTCGTTATAGCGCTGTCCAAGTAGCTATGCGAGCCTTTGTGTTAAGCTCTGGCCACTATCCCTGCTGCACTCTCCAAGTAGCTTTACAGTGTCTAGTTAAGCTGTGACCACTGTCCCCACTGTACTGTCCAAGTACCTAATGCAATCCCTTGAGTTAAGCTCTGGCCACCATCCCCACTGCACTGTCCAAGTAACTGTGCATTCTCTAGTTAAATTCTGGCCACCATCCCCACTGTACCAGGGGATTTGGAATCTTTTCCTGCGCAGTAGAGATTAAGATACTTCTGTGTGAAGCCTCTCTTGAAATAGTAGTTGTTAACAGCTTGTGGTCCGCCAGATTTGCATTTCTACCAGTTGTGTTGCTGAAGATTCAGGTCCCTCAGGATGTGACAGTGTGTTTCAAAGGTTCAGAGTGCCCTCATCTCTAGGGTCAAGCAGCCCAACAACAGCATGTCACATCTTGGAAGACTCAGATCTTCATCTTGTGGTTTGTTGTTAGTTGCCACCTCCAAGATTGAAAGGTCCTGTGTGTGAGTTGAAGGCTCCTCCTCCTGTTGCGGCCTCTTTCGACACGACAGCTAGCCGTTCCTCTCCAGTCACAAGGTCAGGGTTAGTTGCTGTTATTTCAATTTAAGTGTAACTGCACTCTGACATCAGACATAGCTGTTAAGCATTCTCAGAATGTTTTACGGCTGACCAATACCCAGAGCAAGTAAATAGTGAGACACAGACATTGGCTGTGAGCTTGTTATCATGATTGTTGTCTTTCAGCTGTCATGGTCACTGTACACAGTGTTTCCCTGTCCACTATCGTAGTTCAGCACAGCTTCTTGTTGGTGAATGGGAGGTGTGTAAAACCTAAGGCATTAGATTTTGCAGTGTCAAATATGGGTTGAGAGGGCATAAAAATTTCTTGACATGTTTCTTTTGTACAACTTTGTACATGCATGGGATAATGGAAGGTTGGTGAAAATGAAACAGCCTCAGTGTCTTGGTTAGGTTCAATCACAGAGTTGCGAAAAGGACTGTTAGCTTTGTCATTTCTGTCTGGTCACCCATCCTTCTGAATGGAACAATGCAGCTCCAACCCGACAGATTTCTTTAAATTTTATATTTGAGTATTTTTGAAAATCTGCCAAGAAAATTCAAGTTTCATTAAAATCTGACAAGAATAACAGGTACTTTACATGAAGACCTGTGTACATTTATAATAATATTGTGCTCAGTTCTCCATAGAATGAGAAATGTTTCAGTGAAAGTTGTTGAAAAACCCAAAACACACATTTCATATTCAATAACCCCCCCCCCCCCCAAAGGCCCCTTTTTTTTTAAAAATTGGAAAAAAAATTTTTATCCCAAAGAGTTACCAATAAAAAAATAAAAAAAAATATATCCCCTTGCATTTGGGAAAG
>Ga0136643_10017508_pt1 | contig 10784 bp, 4 predicted proteins | sample TergutLab28metaG_FD_96883 | JGI IMG/M metagenome (GOLD analysis project Ga0136643, IMG submission 96883) | Labiotermes labralis P1 segment gut microbial communities from Petit-Saut dam, French Guiana - Lab288 P1 (version 3) (version 3) | ecosystem: Host-associated > Arthropoda: Insects >... | reverse complement strand
TTCCCCGCCAAGACTCTATACACCCCCCTCTCCTCCCCCATACGCGCCACATGCCCAGCCCATCTCATTCTTCTCGATTTTATCACCCGCACAATATTGGGTGAGGAGTACAAATCATTTATCTCCTCGTTATGCAATCTCCTCCATTCCCCCGCTACCTCGTCCTTCCTAGGTCCAAATATTCTCCTCAACACCATGTTCTCAAACACCCTAGCCATGATAATATATCGCGTGATCCTTCTTGGGATGAGAACTGTTTCACACAAAAGTTGTACAGACAATCAAAACATACATTTTATGTTCTGTAACTTTTTTTAAAAACTATAATCGTGGCATTTATGAAGCAACGCGGAAAAATGTGGTACAGTCAGACAGACGACAGATGGCAATACGAGTATAATACGGCGCAACCGCTTTGCATGCTGGATAAATAAGGCTACAGACACACACACTAAGAATATGCAATACTTATGGAAGTATCTGTATCAGTAAGGGGTCGGTTACGTTGCAGATGGACAACAACCAAATCTGCGGAATTCATGGATCCCCGTTCAATGGGATGCCACGCCTAAGGGTCCTCAGTCTGAAGAACAACATGATGACCTCCTTGGCTGAATCAGCTTTCCAACGTCTCCGCACTAACATTGCAGTTCTGGACATCGATGGTAACCCACTGTCTTGCTCTTGCAACATGATGTGGCTACAGACGTGGCTAAGAGAGATGTCTTCAGAAGATGGTCCACGATGTACGGATGGTTCGCTGTTGAAAGAGGCGCGCCTGTCTCGACAAGACTGCAGAAGCACAGACATTCCACTAGTTGGATGTGAAGCTTCGTCTTCAGGTAGATACCGCCAGAGGTTTTACTATGATATCAGGGCTATCAGCACTTGACTGGCATGTTTCTGGATTTATTTATCTAACCTTTATTGACTCTACAGGTTGTAAAGGTAACAAATAAGATTATTTTTCTTATATTATACATTATTCGTGTTACTATATTACATTAACAAAGAATCAAAACAAACTTGTCGCACAATACTCCTCTTTATTTGTAGCTAGATATACAACATGTTTCGACCAGATTTATTGGCCATCTGCAGGGAGTCATATGCAGCAATATTTCAACTTAGAATTATCTCATGTGGTTACAACTCATCTGTAGTGTACAGACAACACACAAATCACCTGATCCAAAAACTTTCCACATAAGAAGAAAGAACCGAAAACATGGATGTTTGGAAACAAAATATAATTTTATATTGTGTTTAGTTTTACACTGTAGGCAATTGTATTTTAATTATAATCCAACTGTATTTTAACTACGACCCGATTTTAATAATTTACTAATTTAGCGTGGGTGTTTTGGTAATATATGTACTTGTGTTTTGTATTGTTTGTACTGTTTTTGTATCGTTTCGTTTGTGTATATTTATTCTTTTTGTTTTGTCTGTGAAAGTGTAAAGACTACTGCCACCGAGTGAAAACTCAATTGCAGTTAGTAGTAGTAGTAGTAGTAGTAGTAGCAGTAATAATAATAATAATAATTGCAAACACAACAACAGCTGTAACCACGAGACAATTCTACGTAGAAACTTCACTGAATATAACCCCCCGAAGATAGCTAATAAATCTGGTTGAAACATACTGGAGATCTAATTACAAATAAAGGGGCACTGTGTAACAAATTGGCTTTCAATCTCTGTGAACTATAATTGCTGTTTACAGCATGTTTCCCAAGTCATTTACACTTGTTCCTTTTTGTACCAAACACATCCCTGCACTCAGTTTCACAGTCGTTTGCAGGTGTTAGTCACAAACCCCTGTGCTAGCCTTGAACCATGTATTCTGTGCAAGTAAACAAATTATTTTACCTCAAGACAGTTACAGTTTTGAAGTCAAAACTGGTTTGTCTGTATTTTTAATTGACTCAAATATCAAATTCTTAACTTACAATGGGGGGAGGGAGGGTGTACCTTCTATTTGCTTTACTTTTCTAATATTTGGGGAATAGTTTAATGAGTCTGCTCACATCCAATATATCAAAATACTGTAGAGAATATATTAAAATTTTGTACATATAACTACAATGTTACAGGCACTTCTCAGATGCTCTCAGCTTGGATGGAAGTGAAGAACAGTACTGTGCCTCCATCTCCTGAGGAATCGGAATATTTCTATGATGAGTACGTAGAATACCAATATGAGGATGGGAACGCAACTGCAGCTAAGAACCACAGTACTGTGGTGTTGACCACAGACATACCCCTCATAGTGGAGCCTTCAAGTTCAGGTGCTGTCACAGTCGCAAACACTGGAGTATCATCGCACTACATTTCTGGAGACACGCCGACCCTCTATGCCGGAACTCACTACAACAAGAACAAAACTACAACAACAAACAATGCAGTGAAACAGCAGTCTACTGCAAAGCCTCAGACGTCAAGTGGCTTCACCTTCTTTGGTATTCCACTTCCAAGTTTAAGTCTTGGAACACTGTGGGGATCTGGAAGAAACGCAGATGCTAAATCTGATTCAGGTGGAGTCAGATTCATTGGTGGTCGAGGCAAAGTTCAAATGCTGCCTCCTCCAGCAATCCAGTCTGGAGGATTTGTACCAATGTTGCCAGGGTCCGGTGGTTTTGTGCCCATTGCAGGCCCACATATCAGACAGGACACCACCAACCAATCACATACTGTCAACCTTGAAACCGATCATCAGGTTCATGTCAACAACACAACATTGTCAAGACCAAATGACACTAATCATTCAAGCCATGGGTGGATAATCAGAACTGAAAGTTCTCATACCCACCCTTCTAATGTGCTGTTCCCCACCACAAAACCAGAAGTCACACCAACAGCTGGCGAAGTCAGTGAAATACAGTTCACTAACAGTTCAGTAAATATTAGTCATATGGAAATAAATCAGAGTTGGAAAGGGAAGCAGATACCTATTCTTCAAAATAACTCTTATTCAAAAGATATTGAAGAAAATATTGTGGACAATTCTCTGGCTCAGAGTACACCATTTCCTTTGGTAACTAATGATCTAAATGTTGAAGCAACGACAAAACCAGCAGAGAAAAACACAAACTTTTTGTCTCGTTTTCAACAGCACAAAGGTGAAAATAACACAAGTGTTGAAGCCAGCAATGGAGGGGGATGGGAATTCATCAACTGGTTTGAGACACCAACTCCTGTCAACGAAACCAGCTCCACAGAAGGTGAGAAATAAAAATTCCAGATTGGGTTTGGAATATAAGTATTACAACCATCACAATTTGCATGTTAAGGGAAATACATTTGGCATGCCTCTTCTCATACTGTAAATTTTTCAGCTGTCTCAAGTGAACCTGCACAGAATCTAACAGTAGGAATGTTCACTTCAGTTGGAGTAGAGAACTTTGGTACAACCAAAAAACAGATCAAAACAAAATGGAACTATAAATGCAGAGTTCCAGTTACAACTACAAGCCTACTTTTCTGCTACATAACCTTATGGTGTAACATATCGCTTCATATGTATGCTGTCTCATTCAGTCTTCATGAAGAACATATCAACCAAGAACACACTACAATATCTGTGGTTATCACAGAGGTACTGCAGACACTTCCAGTCCTCTGGGATGGCACCGTGTCATTGCGTGTGAAGACAATGATGTTTCAAAGGATCATGGTGTCTTCATCTTCAGCGTCCAGCAGTCTTCATGGACTGCTGGACCATGCACTATAAAGGCACTATATGACCCTTTTAGCACGCTGGGGTCTATGCACCCATTGACCTAGTGCAACACCCAGACAGATTCTGTATATGCTACAGTCACATGCAACAGAGTTTTGCACTGTGACATAATTGTAATTGTTGACTTAGGAACGATACTTCCTACACAGTGCAGAGTTATGTTTATGATACACCTCCATACGAAATTTGACATGCCCCAGAGGCTCACCCAGAATTTTTCTTTGGGAGATGGGGCTGAATCTGAAGCGATATATAATTTATGTTCGATTTTAAAAACTACATAGTTAATATCATGCCAATTTCCCCAAGCCGACATCTCATTAGGTTACAGGGAAAATTAAAGCTGAATAAGAAAAAATGAACACATTCCTAAGATCTTATTCTATTTTTCAAAATTGCAATGTACTAGTCACCAGCCGATTTCAGTGGCTGCTTTTGGCTGAAGTGTATATCACATAAAACCTTCATGTCTTCATGTCTATAATTTTTTTTTTAATTTCCCTTGTGGGGGGGAGGGGGGGGCTGCAGCCCGGCAGCAATGCCCCCATTTTGGTGCACCAATGACATGCCCAGTCCTGATGGTTTATTAAATCTCATAACCAAACTAAATACTAAAGAAACTTCTTCCTTGGCTTTCATTCTGCTATTTCACATTCTACAAAATCATCTCTGTGATAAGATTTTCACATTTTCCCCAAGATCTGTTAATATACATAGTTTCCTGGGGAGGGGGGGGGTGAGGAAGTGACACTCATTTAATTCCCGCCTCACAAATTCGCACATTTGACATGTTATTATTAGATTGTAGTATCCCCCCCCCCTTTCTTTTAAGGAGAATGACCTATCAGGGAAAAACATCCACAGTAAATATGGACTGGGTTCTTGCAGGTCTTCAACCACACAAACTTTATTGCTAAGAATCTAATAGGAATCACAAGTTTTTTCCTTATGCTGAGATACACATTATTCATTCAATGGATGGTAAATCAAGGAAGTTATGACATGTGAAGTGGCAAATTAGAATGGAAAACTCATTAGGTGAGCCAGCAATGCATCATTTGAAGCATAAAATTACAAAAACACAAGTGCTCCGAGCTTATTAACACTGACAAGAGTACAGAACTCTGACTTTATATCCAAGAGGCACCAGATGAGAAACTTAGAATTTTAGTGGGGAAATCTAGGAGGAAATATGCTCACAAAAAAAGAACTGTTCTTTAGTCATTTCAAGCAACACACATGTGCTAATGAGAATGTTTTTTGGGGTTTATAATAGAAGGGAATAAGTTGAAGTGATGATAACATTAATGGGCAATTATGTTAGTGCATATATGTCAAGAACGATTTGGTTGCCTAGGTCAAAACTGATAAACAAGAAGAGGGACTTGTAAATGTTATTACGTGGCAACTAGTTTTGACCCTAGACTTGGGTATAGGGTCAAAACTAGTTGCCACCTATAAAAATAGTCACAAATTGTGTGATGGTTGTGACTGAAGAAATTGACAGATATTATGATTGTTACACCAATGGGGATGTATCAAATAAAGTAAAATTAATGAAATTGTGCTTGGTTAAGGCAATTTTCGTACACAACAGAAATTTCTGATATATGAGCTTAATACACACACTAAGACTACAGAATGGAAATGTCATTTCACACTAATATCCAATTGTAGAATTCCTACATAAGCATACACATGTAGATAAAAAAATTGATGAGGCAGAAGCTGACCTCACATAATATGAATTGAACAGTTCTGTGAAAGGAACAAACATTGTCACTGAACTGAAATATGAACACAACAATGATAGAAACATTTAGTGAGTAGCACATTACCTACCCAATGTAATGACAGACAGAAAATCAATTACCACGATACTAGCTTACTGGGTAACTGAGGTTATTTATACACACTTAAATAGTCAGGTGAAATTAATTTTGGTCCAATGTATGATACTGATTATGTCAGTTGGTAGCAACAGGTAATTTGAGTTCAATTCCTGCCAAGGACAAGACAGGTTCCTGGACGTCACAATATCTAAACTGGTTCAGTGAGATCCACCCAGCCCGCTCTCCTGTACACACCTTTCTCCCAAGGATCAGAGCCATGGTATGAAGCTGATCTCTCAAAGCCATCTATGGCTGTGCTTCCATTCCCCCATACATCTCCGTGACATGATGCTTATTTAAGTACAGGAGATCCTCGATTTAAGAAACCCCAACTTAGCATATCTCGAATTTAACGGACCAAATTTTGGGGCCAGTCTTTTTCTCAAGTACCAGGCCAGTCCGGTAGAGATCCAAAACATCCACTAAATACACGCCAATTGTGAGGTCTAAACTCTTTCCGGATTAATGTTCATAAAATCTGTTGACAACACAGTTTTTGGAAAAGGAACTATCTGTACATACTGATATACTGTATCTTCACCTATTCAGAACATTGGATGAGCCAAAACGCTTTTCTTCCTGGCGCCATCTTAATTTTTGTCTTCACAGTAACAGAAGGATCCGCGGAATACGCATGGCTCAGGACTCTGTTAACTGCATGGTAAAATGTATACCACAATACACTGTACATATCTTTATTGTATTTATGAAAAATTGTTCGAATTAAGAACTTGTATAAGAATTAGAAATAACACGCACAGCTGACTCATACCAACATTAACAGGTTTAATCCTGAACATTTCTGGTAATGCGAGAGTGTTTTCGGTTTACTGGATGCTGGGCAGTCTGTACTGTCTTTAAAAATCTTTAACTTTATGGGGCCATCGAAGGCCATACGTATATCGAGCAATGTTTATGCCGTACAGAGTCTCTAGAGAGAAAATCTGCTGCCAATATAGTAGCAAAGCAAGACAAAGTTCAATGTCGAGACACTGAAGGTCGGCTTTGGTGATTTTCAAAGAGGCATGGCATTGCAAATAAGAAGCGGTGTACAGGAGGTGGCAAAATAAATATTTTAAATAAAAAAATCTTATTTTCTGCCCTCAACAAATTTTAAATTATCGAGACAAAAGAAAATTCCATGAATTGTGATTTTTTTTTTAATTCACAATTTCCGTCAAGACGCGAGCACTGTTATTGTTTGTCACAAAACCCAGTTACACCTCTGTGTGTATTGCAGAGTGGAATACGCCATTGCATTTCAAGTTTATGATATTAAAATTAAGATGTTATATTTTACCGTGTCACGGTGGACATTTTCCAGAGACCCAACAGTCAACAGTAACCTCAAGCCCAGCTTTACTTGGTAACTTGTGGGGGATGATTTCGGAGCAGAGAAACCAAGACTCACCCTCCTCACTGTCAGCTCTACTGGTACCTGGAGGTCAACAGCCCCAGTTCCGCCTACCAGCAGGACGTCCAACCATCACCAAAGTATCAACATCATTTCCAGCATCATCTCCAGTACCCACAGAATATCTACGGCGTACTGAACCTAGCACCAGTAAGACACACCCTTTGCTCTCTTCTGACACCAATACAAACTCTTCGATGGACTGGTACTTTCAGAACTACAACAAAACAAATCTAGAACCATATGTTGGTCCTGGGAAGACGATGCTAAATGGCAAACAGTGTCAAGCAGAAATGTCAATATTTCCACTGCTAATGATGGTAACACTGATACCTATGATTTGAGCCATCCATTCCTGATGGTTCGCGACTCCATAAACTGTAAATGTATTACTTGGGATCTTGTGGGCACATAAACACTTCCAGATGCCTTCTTGATGTGGGTCTTTAAACCCATGTCAAAAACTTGGCACTGGTTATTTGAAGCATTCCTAAACTACACACAGCAGTGAGATTTGTGAATGTAGATGGATCAGGTGATGGTGTCTATCAGCAAATGGTATAACATGGGAACGTTATGTTGCAAGTGCCAAAACTTCTCACTATTTTGGTAATTTCAAAATGGTGGTATATAAACAGCACACAACAAACACAGCGCATGCTTTGAACAGGGTTTACGTGACTCAAAACAAACAAGTTCTTCAAAGAATTTTGATCCACTGTTTAATGTTCATGGGTCATGAGTTTAAATTGGATCCCAGATACCAGATGTTCCGAGATTATGAGTTCCTGCAGACTGCAATAGTACTTTCAAATAAGTCACCACTGCTTCCCCACACACCCCATCCATTTCTCATCAACTGATCAAATCATACAGGACTATATAAATCAATATTTTTGTTTTATTTAAAAACAATCAATAACATAACAGTATATGGTATCAATGGCAGATGAATACAAGCATGGAGCACTGATGGAATGGTGCTCACAGGGGAGGAAAGGTGACGTATTCAGAGACTGTCCCAACAACACTTTGCCCGTCACAAATCCCACACAGACTGCCGAAGAATCAAACCCAGATCTCCACAGTGAGAAGTCGCTGACTGCCTCAGCTATGGCACAGCTTCATAGTTTAGCTTAGCCTTTAAAAAACAGTGGTTATTATTTCATTGTTACTTGATACCTGCATTTTGCCCAAATGCTCTATGTTTCACACGATTCTCAGAACAGAGGCACACTATTGTATTTCACCATAAAAAATTTGTTAATTCATCTTTGTATTGGAGCTGCAGTGTGTTCTATGAGAGGTACAAACAAAATTTCTAAACAAACCCCTTTACCATCCTCAGTATTCAGGAAAAGTACCTATACAGAACATGTTTAACTTTGACCTTCAATTTCTCAGATAATGAATTAAGAAAAAAAAATCTTGTGTATTTTGATGTTCATGTTTCCAGTTGGCTGTTTTATGAAACAAAAGTGTAGCAGGAGGAATTTCACCTCAGCAAGTCTCTATTACACCAGCAAGTGTTTATAAAGTGTCACACCCAACATAGTTCTGGAATACAGAATAATGAAAGATGACAAAATAAACCAATGCCTGTTTGTATAGTTCTTAAAAATGACAAATGCCACCTAAGTTTAACCTCTTGTAACTCTTGCATGCTGCATGGTTTCACGCCCTCTTTCACAGGACAAGAAAGTCCGAGCATTTTGATATGTACATGAAACGAGCTCTGCATCAAGTTGGATACACAGGACCAATCCCACAGTACAGTCTCTGACCTGTCTGCGACCACCCACAGAAGGTTCGAGTGTTGTAACCTTGCAAGATACCCCATCATAAAATCAAAGGTCACCCAAAAGATCTTACCCCTTCAGGTTTCCAAATTAAAACAGTAAACAAATGTTTCTGATGCTGCCTGCCCACATTAGCCCTTATTTCACACCCACCAATGTCAAATGGTAAGGGTAAAGGTTGTTCCATAACACACCAAGGAGGCACAGAGGTGAGGTACAGGTATAGCTGTACCCACCTTTGACCCTGGAATGAGATGGGCAGTCAGCGTGATGCCCTAGCCACTTTACCCCCGCGAAAAAGCCCCAGTACCACTGAATGGCAACTGAACAGTACACATTTCCCCTTTACTTTTTCACAGTCCTTATGACAAGTATCTAATTCTAAATGCATATAAGAAATTATTACTGTTCCTTTATGTTACAGAAAACTTTCATAAAACACTCTCAGTACACATTCTAGTCAAACCCAGTTTCATAATTAGTATCTAAACATGAAAAATACAAGACATCCCAACAGTATGCCACTGTTTGCGTTATTTAACAGTGCTGTCAACTGCTAATTATATATATATATATTTTGCCTGTGATTCATGAATGAGAGTAAGAAGCAGTAATGGTACAATAATAGGAGAAAAATGAGTTACTGAAAAATCTGTTCTAGTGCCACTTTGTCCACCATACATCTCACGTGACCTGGACTGGGATCGAACCCAAATCTCCATGGTGAGATGTTAATGACTAAATACCTGAGCCAGAGCACAAACGTCCGTGATACAATGTGTTACCAAATTCAATCATAACATACGGTTACCAAACCTCCTGATGGTATACTGCATTACAGAAGTTCTTGTAACATGCTTTTACCAAACCTCCTGGTAACATGTCACCAAAGCTTCGAACTGGACACTCTATGTTACTGTAATGAACAGCCAGTGACTCACCACGTCCATTAACATTTCCGTCCGATACGCTATTTTACACATTCGCGACAGCCACTGTTCACAATTATGATGACCACCACAACCAATGTACATGAGTTGTAACGACACTGCTTGGTTCCTGCTACATCAACTACCATTGTTAATATTCCAATTGTCAGTCTTTCATGGTACAGACAACTGTATTTGAAGGATTACAAAATAGGACAGGAAAAGATGCACTGCCACTAGAATAGTAATTTAACACAACTGGAATCTATGGTCTAGTCATTCCGTCACAAAACTGTAGCCCTACAATTTGGTTAACAAGTTTTGGTTCTCAATATTTGTTAGGCAGGTCTACAAATATGATAATCACTTGGCATTTTTTTTTAACAAGAGGGAAAGAGAAATGAGCACATAACTGTGAGGGAATGCATTAGCACACATTCATCTTCAGGACAGAGCACATCTTATCATCAGTGGGCTTACAGAAACGAAATAAATAAAACACAATGAACTAAATAAATGTAACCAAGCTGGACCAGCATTATGTACATGCCACTGCTACATGACCACTCTCATATTAACTGTATGTATTTTACAAAACAAGTAAATCGGTCACTTCCCTTTGACTTAAATTTCATATAATCAAAATAACTGAATGAATCTATTTCCTGAAAATAAAACATAATCTAAGAATCTAAAGCTATTTTGTTCATCAGTAAATTAAGAAACCCTTTGTCCAAGACATCCAACTGTGTATAATGTATCCTGAATCTGTGTATATGGCAGGTACAGTTCACCCTACAGCAGGCCATTAAGGCCCAGAGAGGGAGAAGAGTTATGGCTCTACTCTCTCTAACTAGATGAGGACAGGTGGTCAACGCCACGCCCTGGCTGCTTAACACCAGGGAAACAGACCTGCTACCCATTGTACAGGGGCTGGGTGGGCCCCAGAAGGCTGCTCCGCAGAGGAGCGGAAAATCCCCCCACCCCCCCCCCGGAAATTGATCCCCA
>Ga0136643_10017507_pt1 | contig 10784 bp, 8 predicted proteins | sample TergutLab28metaG_FD_96883 | JGI IMG/M metagenome (GOLD analysis project Ga0136643, IMG submission 96883) | Labiotermes labralis P1 segment gut microbial communities from Petit-Saut dam, French Guiana - Lab288 P1 (version 3) (version 3) | ecosystem: Host-associated > Arthropoda: Insects >... | reverse complement strand
TGTTGGAGTCCCCCTGTGCCTTGTCTCTGATTGTGGTAGGTTCTTTCACCTTGTTCACTGTCGGGTGTGGTTGTACCGTTAACTTGGTGTTATGTTTATTGTGCAGCTGGATCTTTCATTGTGTGGTATGTGGTATTGCGAGGCACTTGTACTGTTGGTCAGGGTTTTTTTTTTTACAATGTAGAATTCTTGCTTTACCGCGGGCGTACTGTGTTATATGCACTATGTAAGCGGCTGCTTGTTCTATCATTTGACTACATACCTTTTCCTAGTTTCACACACACAACGGGGATGACACACTTCCTAGATTCTGCCTTACCATGTTATGGAAAATACATTAGTTTTAATTTATCAGTGCAAAATCCTTTTTTGTGGCAGCCTTTCTTTTGTTATGGCAGATAATGATGACTTACAAGTAGCTGTAGGCTGTACAGTTATCACATTGGTGATGCACTCATTACAGCAACTTAGTCTGAGAGACTTTCTTGCATATTTTGACAGCTGCAATTATCTGTCTGTGTAGCGAATGGTTAGTCACTTCATTGGCCAAAAAATATCGCTGGATGAGTCAGAGTACCCTCTTTGTATTGCAAGAAACATATTCTAGGCCTGCTTCTGAGAAGTTTTGTGATTGTTTTGAGATGTCTGTTTTGAAAAATCTTGAATCAGTTTAGTGCAGATATATTTAAAAGTCAAAATTGAATACTATGTGTACAGTGCAATATATATTGCTTCTTTGTTTCTTCATATCAGGAAAGGCACACGGTTCCATGAATGTAGAGGAAAACATTACAGTTCAGGCTATGGAGAAGGGGACACATTGGGCTTCCTCATTGTTCTTCCAGAATCACCTGAAATTAATTACATCCCTCACACGTACAAAGACAGGGTAAGTCACTTCTCACTGCAAGGTATTTTTTGAGTTGCAGATCCAACACAATTGAGTGTAACTAACATGGAGAGTTCTGTGCTTGGGGGGGGGGGGTGAATGAGATTAATTTTGAAGCATTCACAGACGAACAGACGTGCTGTGAAGTGTTTGCAGGCTGACAGATTTGTTTTGAAGTCTGATGGATTTATTATAAGTGTTGTTTGTACCATTGTTTCAATTTGTGATTTATGTTGCCACTTATAATATACTGTTTGTGTGAAATACGGGCAGTCCTCGACTTTCATAGAACCCACACTTTTGTACATAATAAATTCTCACCCATAACCTGTCTTGCATACGCCAAATTTGGACGTTTGTACACAGCTGGCAAACAAACATTTCAAGCTGTTACGAATGGTGCTCTAAAACTGAGTCTCAAACTGTATTTTGTGTCTACAAAATACCAGAAAGGCCTATCCCAGTGACCGCACAGTTGAAAGTGTAGGTTTGTGGTCGCTCACTCGCTGAGATTGCGGGTGCGATCCCACCAGAGGCATGGATATCTGGCTGTTGTGAGTGTTGTATATAGTCAGGTAGATGTCTCTAAGGCGGGGTTTACATGAGGCTACTTTACATGGTACTTGCTGAGTTCAGTCGCCAGTTAGTGACCGAGCAGCGAGTAAACTAGCTGTGCCTATTACACATAAATTCGAAAAGGCTGGGCAGTCAGCCATTAGCACTTTAGTTCGTCATTCAGTATCTTAGAGATGAACTGAAGAATTTTAGTTTTCATCACAAGTTATGTACTGGCCATACCAGTTAGTTTACAAGCAGGATAGTATACTAGACAGCGAGTAGTGATCGTAGTTGAACGGACTTCAACTTCACTCGTTCAGATTTAGTCGCCAGCAAGTTTAAAACCGCTAGTGAACTCACTGATGACTGTGTAGAGTAGCCATGTACAATCTGCACCTAACTGTGGCCATTAAACATCGAAAATGAGGAAACCTTGGCCCCTAGGGCTGGTGAATCATGAAAATGTGCCAGAAGAGGTACGAGAGATTTGTAGAATTTGAAGCTAGACATAACCCTGGAAAGTTTATTTGTATTATATATATTTTGTAACCCAGCTGACAACTTTGTTGTTCATGTGGACAGTTGAGTTATCATTTTGGCTGATTTTGGTGAGGTCTCATGTTCTTTGTTGTTGGCTGTCCTGGCCACATACTCTGGTAGCACAGTCTGGTGGAAGAAAGCTGACCTACACATGAGAGTGGTAGTACATTATTTGTGTGTAGAATATGACCATTGTGCTGTAAAGTAGACAAATAACAATGGTTTAAACAGCATTGTTAAGGTTACTAATGGCTTATGAGTTTTATTGTCCATCCCTTATATAGCCATCAGAATTATGGAGGATATTGGCTCATGTGATGGTGGAAACATCAACAGTGTTCCCATTTGTAGAATTAATGCATAAAGGTACTGTAATTGTTGCTACAATTATTTTGTTTGTGGCACATTAGTAGGAATTTTTATGTATTTTGTTATCAATGGGAACTGCACCCCCGTTATAACATTCAATTCCATTGCTCAGGTTCCTTACATTTCGACTTTTGTGCTTCTTTTAAGGACCGAATTGTGTACGAAAGGTAGGGACTGCCTGTATATATGTAAAAAATCCTTCGAGACATAACAGGCTTTACTTATATAGGTTTCTAGCATTTGTGGCACTCAGTCTGAAAAAAGATTTGCCATCTCCAATGTGTGCATCAGAAACTTGGACACTAACAAAGAGAGATAGAAAGCAATTGAACATTTTTGAAAGGAAAGTGTATAGAAGAATTTTAGGCCCAGTATATGACAATGCAAAAGAAAATTGGAGGATATTAACCAATAAAGAAATTTATGCCAGTGTTAAAAACCTACTATGATAGAGACAGTAAGGTTAAATAGATTACATTGGTTTGGGCATGTACAGAGAATGGAAGAAAATAGGATTCCCAAAAGGGTATTGTATATGAATTTGGGAACAACAAGATCGAGAGTTAGACCAAGAAATAGATGGCAAGATGAGGTGAGAGAGTTGGAAGAATAGTTGGTGGAGAAGGGTGGCAGGAGAAAGTACATAACAAAGAGTAATGGAAGAAGCTCCTGAGAACGGCAAGGAATTGTCGCATTCTGCACGTGCCAGTGGAATGAATGACTCTCCAGTGTCATGATGGAAGTTGTTTTTCTGGAACCTTGTTTATACCCCATGTTACAACCTTAGACACATGCAATAATCTATGACTTCCGTTCTTGCTATTGACACGGCTTGGTAGCTGTAGCGGTGGTAGTTACAGAAAATGATACAGTCACTTGCGTAAGGGAATTGTGTCAACATTGTATTTGATGTTTTGGTTTCTAACGTTATAAGCACCTGTACATCACATGCAATTGTCTAACTACATTTCCAAGTTTATACCATTTTTTTATGGGTCTTGGACTTTAGGAACTGTTTAATCTGTGCCAGTCCATGTGGCTGTAAATTTCTACTGAACACTTTTTTCCCCTTTCCTAGCCACTGGTGAAGTTCAAAAGCCATTTGTACTATGAAGAGAAGGACCAAGTCACAGAAAGTCTTAAGGCGCTGAAAGTTCTGCCAGGTAGTAAGTTGATTTTCTACAAGAATGGAGTTAGTCAGAATGTTGCCTTCAGCGATATGTATGGCGGACATTATTTTCCTACACTCTCATTACACAAAAGTGCCACTGTTTCTGTCAATTTTGGTCCAAACTTCAAGTACCCACCATCAGACACACAATTCAGAGGGGTGAGTATGAAGCAGATATTAATGTCAAGTTCTGCTTTTGATTAACATTACATGTTTCAGTCTAACATAAACTTCATTACATATTAAAATAAAAAAATATCAAAAAACTAAAAACTGAAATTGATTTGTGTAAATTTCAACTTAGTAGTGTGTACTGTTTTTTTTTTTTGTAGCAGCTGCTATGCAAAACAGCACAAACTAAGTTGATTTTTTACAAGTGGTGATGAATATTGTTGATCCACACTGCTGGAAAGTATCAAATATACTCTCTGAAGATGATCCTTTCAGGGTTGTAACATGCTGGAGTTATGTATAGGGTTAATAAAGTTGTGATTTTATAAAATATGAGTGCATTTGTCAGTGTTTATATGATGTATTAATCTGCTTGTTGCATGCATTAGTAGTTCTCATTTTGATATTTGTAAATTTTCTTGATCATGGCAGTAAGAGAGTGATTAGTTAATGCTTGATTTATTCTTAATTGTAACAGGACCTTTGAATCTGTTCTTTGAGTCCTCAGAAAAGGTTGCATGTGTTATCATTGTATTTGGTTATGAATACATTCTTTTATGTATTTTTACTTTTGAAAAAGTTTAGTAATGATACAAATTAACAGGTGTGGGCTTGTGCTTGTAGAAGAGAAATGAAAAAAATACAAAATGTCATTTTTCTTGAGTAAAATTAAGAAAAATTGCTTTGTCACATTTTAAAGGTTTGGTATCAAAATCAGCCCTTCCTAATCAGTAACATTTTTAGTAGCTACTGGGCATTCTGGTGAGGATAGAATGTGTCAGGTAAATTTGTGTGTCCTGTTGCTTTTCATGAGCAGATATGACTAATATGATTCTTCTTATAATAAAAGCCAACGACATTCACTATTTCTCAAATTTATTTCGGTAAAGAGCTCTGCACCGAGGCAAGAAGCATATGAAGAACCAGAGATCAAACTGCATTGAGGCCATCAGTGAAGGGTTAAAGCATTGTGGTTCATACACAAGTGTTGTTTACTTTGTATATAAAAGGAGACATTAAATTCACCTGTATGTCTGTACACTATTGCCAGATGTATGAGAAGGCTGAGGAAGCTATCTGTGAGCAGACAATGGCTGACCTCCTGTATCTTACTGAAAATGAGGGAAAGTTACGCCTGGACACATACTGCATGTAGCACTTGGTCTAAATATTGCAGGATTGCCAACTGTGCTGTTCATGGTATGTATTGATATTGATGTATTTGTTAACTGCAATTGGGTTGATGGCCGGTGGCAGTAGTACAGTACAGTACACACACAAACAATACGTAGGACAACACAATTAACAGCTTTGGTTGGAAGGCTTTCTGGGATTCAACCCAGAGTGGTCAAACTAAAATTAACGATGAACTAACCGCTTAAAAATTAATGCCTAATTGGGAAGAGTGCGGGCCGTGCCTCATCTTTGCCAGTTATACTCAGGCAGTTGCCTTACAACTGAGGAAAAAGCACGGAAAAAATGGCACGATGAAAACAGAATGCACGGAACAGAACATACATAAGAATGAGAATACATAAACACAACAATAAAAATACATAATTTACAGAATTAAACAAAAACATACAAAACGTACAATCATATATACAATTATAAAAAAAATGTATATTATGCATTTACTGGAATGGAGTGATTTAGGAGTCCTGGTGTCACAGGAAGTTTTGTCCCTGGGTTCGGGATTGATTTCCCTAGTTGTAAGTGTAATGTGGCCACAAAATGCAGAGGTCAGCTCTACATATATTGAATAAGCAGTAGTGGGTAGTTGGTTGGTCCATCAACATGGGGTTGGTCAAGGGTCTCTCTAGAGAAACTAGCATGTTACATGTGTAAACACAGGAAATCATGGGTGTGGATATGGACATCTTTTATATGATTGTGACTAGGATCTTTTGGCAGTCTAGTGAAAACAGAAACAAACCTTTGATTGCCATACGAGTAGGAGAGTGTCTTTACTAGTGACCAGCTACTAGCTTCTGAAGAAGTGCTCTGGACCATGCAACATGAACTCATTGCCCAAAAACCTCTTTTCACTGTTATATTGCTGCTGTTGCCTACTGACACTGCTGTAACAGACGTTACTGCAACTACTGCACCACCGATCAGTGTTATGTGCACTAATTTAAGTTATTGGCAGTGTTATAATGTAAATGATAAGAAAGTAAGTAAGTAAATTCATTATGAGTTGCTAAACAAGCACATACCCCATCATGATCATTGCAATCTACCCAACTTGTAGTACTGTCTGTCAGCTCTCGTGTTCCCAGATGTGGCTTTAACAGTGGGGAATGTCAGAAGTTTTCTTTCTGCATGAATTGATATTATCCTCATCACAGAATTATGGCATCTTTGTATCATTTCATAGCCAGTACCACTAACTTACCTCTCAGGATTATTGTGTGAGTGATCCATATCTTTCTATATTTGTACCCAGTTTTGAGGATCACCTTTTCACATTCTTTATCATATGCCACTGTGTTTAGAATTACTAATTTTTTTGTTCAAAGGAAAGAAAGGAAAGTGTGAAGAGAGAGAAAACCAACAAGATGCAACAATCAGATGTTTATTATCAACTTCTGTCTCAACATGTTTCGGGCATCATTATGCCCATCTTCAGGAGAACAAAGACCGTGTATTACTGCATACGGTGTACTGCGCTGTAACAAGCGGGAAAAAGTAGATATTAGCCGTACATCTTTATTGTGTGGTAGGGTGTAGTAAACCTAGTTAGGGCTTTGTGTGTATATGCGAATGTCGTGTGTAAATGGGTGTGTTGTGGCGTTGGACCGATATCTGCCTCATACGTTTTTCAGGTCTGGTGTATCGGGAGCGGGTGTTTTGATGCATGCGTTGTGCCTGTTTGATGGGAGGAGTGTGTGTTGCAGGTGTTATTAGGTGCTACTAGGGTGACTGTGCCAGTGATGGGCAGGTTGGTATAGGGGGTGGAGATTTAATGTGAGGTCAGCTACGTACCTAGTTCTGCTGGATGTGGTTGGTAGCGGCTGTGGGGCACTGCGTTGTTGGGTGCGAGCACTGTGAAGGTTACTGTTCGACTACCTACCAGGGTCATGTAGGAGGGTGGGAGGGGTTGATGGCCATCTGGAGTAGTGGGTTGGGATCGCCGGGATTTTGTTCGGAAATGAGCCTTCCAGATTTGTGAAATGCTTGTATAAAGAACTGTTCATATGGGGTTAATAGCGAGGGGTTTTTGAGGGGTTTTAGGAGGGTCATTGTTTTCTCTATGGGGCCATATTCATGCTTTTCTCTATGGGGTCGTATTCATGCTGATTGTTGAGGATATATCCTCAACAATCAGCATGTTGAGACAGAAGTTGATAATAAACATCTGATTGTTACATCTTGTTGGTTTTCTCTCTCTTCACACTTTGCTCACGATGCATGGTCACAGGAACCTAAAGAAAGAAGGGAAAAACTACATGATAAAATTAAAGCTTAAAGGGAGTATGGAAATAGTACATGTCACTGTACTGGGATCTTGAAAACACGTTCCATAGATTGACCACATCATATGCTTTTCAAACTGTTATGATTCCTTCTGCAGTGTATGTCGTTCTGTTCCCCTTTGTTAGTGACAGTTACTTTGGGCTCATTAATGTAGGTCAGAAGGAAGAGACGTGTAAGCCCTTAGCCCTGTCATCCCTACTTCATTTCACAGTCGCTTCGGGTAACATAGACTGTGATGGCTACGTTGCAGTTACGTACTCCATGTGGAGCTGCACCAAACAGATGGAGGGCAAGTTGCAACTAACTACACAGCATCTCAGCGTTAACTTCACCTCAGCTAATTTTTGTAAGAACTGTGAGCCCCTCTTTTCTGGACTACCCAAGATGGCATCCAGTAGTCAAACACAAAGAATTGAACTCAGTACTGTGTATCACAATGTAGCATTTCTTGCCATTTGTAAAAGAACATAAAAATAAAGCAAATTTTTCGAATTCATATTAAGAAACAGGATAAGTTTGTCTGAGAAGTTACTGGGTTTGACTGCGTCCTTCTAATCCAAACTTGTCCTACTACAAAACTATTGATTTGTTTCCTTTCATCCTTATGGTGTTTGGAATGTTAATCTTTTGTAAAATATAAGCTTGGTAACACTGTGAATTGACAGCTAATTAATGTACCTGTGTACCATACAACCAGGATTTCATTCCCAATTGAAGTGATGTCAGTGTTTGTTCTCATTGCATCTAGAACGTATGTGGGGCAAACCCGGATTCTGTATCATCTTGTACACGATCACCCTTTGTAGCTTTGTGGTTCACTGAATCACATTTAGTTTTAGTGATTTTCTTTTTGCTTGTGTTTTATTTATTCATTTTATTCTTGATATGAAATAATGCAGTGCTATATCCAGTAAAACAACTAGATCATTTCTAGGAAACTGACACAGTCACTTCTCAGTACTCCTGCCTACACCACACTCGTACGCGACTGCTTTCGCACTAGACTGCTAGCGTCCGTTAACTGCTCCCAACTGTTTCGCTTTTTAAATCTGTCCCCTCCTACCTATCACCAACAGTTCTGAATATACGTTGACAGATTAAACCCAAAATGTATGGCTATGAACCATCCGTAACTGATGCCAGCAAACCTAAGAAACACATATATCAAAAACGTTCGGCTACACTCTTTTGCTGAAACCAAGAATGTGTATATCTTTGCCAGCACAGGCACTGTATGCCTTATCATGATACATTCTCTGGTACAGATGTAACTTGACCTTTGTACTTAATAAGTACTGCATTTTAGATGAGCAGAGATAATATTCTGTAGAGACCGTATTCCATACCGCTTGTTGCAGGAGTGAAGAGGCAAATTGATAAGAAGGTAACCAGTGTGTATGCACCACAGACATTTTATGTCCATTTCAAAGAATGTTGTTATGTAAATTGTATAAAGTTCCTTTTAAGTTGTGTAGAGAAGTGGTCTGTCAGGAAGCAGTCATGTAGTAATTCATAGCAAGGAAAGACAGACTATTAGAATGGTTTTGGAGGAAATTTTAATGGTGTGCATAAAATGTGCTCTGAACAGAGAAATGTTTTTGCAACAGGTGTAACGCTGCCTGGCAATTCAATGCTTTGTCTAGCAGTAGCCGTGCTGTGCTGACTGGAGCTATGAATGGTGTAGGCGTTCAGCCAGCAAGTTACCTGATACCAACAGTAACTCAATTGGCATTGTGCTATCCATATTAAGGTATTGCACTGAATAGATTGATATACCAGGTTACTATAAAAGAAATACACACTTTCAACGTTATGTAGTATCAAAACCGTTAGCGTAGTGGACACACAATTTGCATAGTAGCCTAGAGGAAAGATGAAAATTTTTTTCCAGGCATTCTTTCGTGACGTCAGCACCACGTCAGTGCCCTTGACATCACTGAAGCAAAATGGCTGCTACTATGGTAGAGAAGGCTCTTTGTGTGGTGGAATTAGCGAAGATGAACTCCGTTACTCTTATTCAATTATTATACCAACTACTGCACATACATAAAATTTATAAAATTTACACATTAAAACATTACAAACGCTCCTAGGACCATCATCAGGGAGCCATATCGTCCTTGCTAAAGTCACACTATAAAAAGTCACATTAATTTTGTTGTATCAGTTGGGTATTGTGGCAGCATGCCGTGTTGTATAATGTTATGTTGCGAAGAGTGCCCTGCAGGGCATGCTGCCACAATACCCAACTGATACAACGAAATTAATGTGACTTTTTATAGTGTGACTTTAGCAAGGACGATATGGCTCCCTCATGATGGTCCTAGGACTGAAACATGTTGGAGCGTTTTTAATGTTTTAATGTGTAAATTTTATAAATTTTATGTATGTGCAGTATTTTGTATAATAATTAAATAACTCAACAACATGCATGGTGTAACAACAAAAATCTGTTACTCTTGTACAGTGTCATTTCAGAAGATGATATGGCAAACCTCCACCTACAAGGCAGTCTATCTATGACCAGAGCAAGAAATTTCAAGAAACTGGTTGTTTTTATGCATCACAACAGCTGTTGCAAGTGTTGACGATATGCTCAGGTCTGTTTGGACAGAATTAGACTATCGTATTGGTATCTGTCGTGTGACAAAAGGCTCACACACACAACATTTCTAACTTCATCATATAAACTTGAAAGCTTGTACTACAAAACCATGTAAGTAGTATTCTGGCTAAATCATTAATAATTTCATTTCAATACAACATTGAAAGTGTCTGTTTCTTTTATAGTAACCCAGTATTACGGTCCATACAGCAAATTAGTTATGAAAGCAAGAAAACTGCCGCATTAGCTCAAAATGTACCAAGACTTAGAGGTCATCTTTGGGGCTACACATGTTTTTCTATCAGTTTCAGATTATTTTTACATTCAAAAACAGAAGAAAGGGTACATTATACAAACAAAGTGATGAGTTTTTGTTGTTACTGTGTGCAGGAAGTAATTGGCTATGACCTTGTGTACTGGGATTCTGTGTGTGGAAGGGGCATGGAATTTTTTTCTGGGGCCCACTGAATCTGATGTGTACAGCTGGCTGTCTTCCTGTGGTGTAAAGTGGTCTGAGTGTGAAATGGACCACTGCTCAGCTTCGTCTAGTGATGAGATCTATGGTGGCTGGAATTGTATGGCCCTAAGCACCTGCATGATTTCACATCACTGTTCATAGTGAAGGCAACAGCATTTTTATTGTTATTAATCATCATCATAATGTACAGGGTTATAACCATTGGTAGCGTGACATAACCTGCACGTTGTACTGCCGTGTTGCTGCTGCTACTGCCACCACAATCATCACCACTACTGCTATCATGAACATAAGGACAGAAGGGCCAGACACTGAAGGCAGTATGCATTTTGGTTGGAAGTATTCACATGTTGTATCCGTTGCGGACCCGATGAGGAACGTGTCTTAGATGTTCTTCCCAGGGAGGACGGAGGTCATAACTCTGGTTAAGACGGGGAGAGGCCGCACACACTCTCAGTAATCCCCAAGTAGAATATATTGGAGTTTTATTGTGCAAGAGTATGGAGTAGTAGCATTTACAACT
>Ga0136643_10017506_pt1 | contig 10785 bp, 4 predicted proteins | sample TergutLab28metaG_FD_96883 | JGI IMG/M metagenome (GOLD analysis project Ga0136643, IMG submission 96883) | Labiotermes labralis P1 segment gut microbial communities from Petit-Saut dam, French Guiana - Lab288 P1 (version 3) (version 3) | ecosystem: Host-associated > Arthropoda: Insects >... | reverse complement strand
TATACTTGGAACATCACACATAATACGGAAAGTACTGCAATGTGAAGCTTGAAGCCTGAGCGGTGGGGATCACCGCTGGTTCAAGAGAAATACCAGGAAGAAATGCCTGTGACAGGAGACATACATATTGAATAATAATAATAATAATAATAATAATACATTTTGTGTACGGAAACGCAATATTTGTCCGTACTGAACAAAGATTGCATTTTCGGTGGTTCGCAAACATGACAGACCTCGTAGTTGAAAAATAAATATACGTTTTAGAGTGTTCGCGTACTTTCTAAATACCAATAATTGCTAACGCAACACGTACCGCTGCTTTGTTAGGCTCTAATACCTTAGTACAACATCCACAGTGGGAGGAACAATCTTTCCTGCACTTACGTTTCACTCGACACAGGGAACAACCATTGCTTCGAATGTCTGATTTACTGCATGAAGTAACGCTCACACCGATGGAACCGTGCAAGTAACATTACAGCCTGCAGTCGAGTCACTACAGTAGTAAAGGTCTAAGACTTGTATTCCGAAAGCACCCGTTTCAATTCCTGGCCGAGTTACCTTTTATTCTGAGAGTTCGCATGCTTTACCACAGTTTCTCTACGTGATGAAAATACTGGCAATAATACAGTGCATAACGTCAGCAATTGAAACATCGTTTTTACACTACTAAGCAACAAAGTAGAACAAATATCCAAAATATTGTTAATGAGATTTCATAAAATCTACGTGAAATTTTTACAATTACTTACATTTAGGATGGAAACAATTTGTTGCCAGTTTTACGTCGTCTAGTAAAATGAAGCAGGTAACAGCGCGATCGTACTACGTACAAGCCTCGCGGCTTGGAAGTTTGACAAACAAACCGATAAGAAGGGTAAATATTGAGTAAAAGTAATGGCGGAAAATCAAATAAAAAGTTAAAATTAAAATAAGTCAATATCTCTATAGCTCACGAGGTTAAAATCAAAATAAATCAAACAGAAAATATCAATAGCCCGTGAAGGGAAAATCAAAATAAATCAACAAAATATCTATAGCCCGCGACATTAAAATTAAATAAATCAACCAAATAAATAAATACACCCAACAAACTGAATATTAAAATTAATGAAATAGAAAATATCTATATCCCGCAAAATGAAAATCAGAATAATTCAGACAAAAAATATCTATAGCTCACGAAGTGAAAAGTAAAATAAATTACATAACCAGGACGTTAAAATTAAACTAGATTCAACATAAACTATCTATAGCACACGAAATGGAAAGTAAAATAAAAATATCTATAGCCCACTACACAAATAAAACAGGACATACCAATAGTCCACGTCCTTCACAGTTGAAATCTGATATACACTGTAACAACAATGTACGCCTCTACGTCACGGGATCACGCTCTAAATGACATTCCTACTGGCTGCGATTTGCGGAATTATCTGAACCCTGTGACTTACGGTAACAGCCGCCAAAGGAAACAAACGCAGTTTTTTTTTTTGCAGTTGAAAGTTCTCATGCTAGCAGTAACCGACGCTGGTGTTAACCAGAAGAACTGTGGTGGGTATGAGAAACACAATAACCAAAGAAATAAACAATGGGAAAACTGTGTTACAGTGTGGTGATTCCAGTGCCCCACTGAACTGCACGGTTTGTCTTCTCCCGTCGCTTGCGTCTCTCCCGCTGATGCACCATGCAGCTACACGACCCACGACCTCTTTGAATTAAAATTCATACCGAGTACAAACCTGTCCGCTCCGAAAACCTCAACCGCCATGTTTCTCGGGGCTTAAAGCAGCCGGGATGTGAGGCCTTTCAGACACCTCATACATGTGGTGCCAACATTAGAAGTGAGGGAAGCTACACCTCCACTCCGAAGTACGTCTTCGGGCGGTGCTTAATCACGGCGACGTAACATTTAAGTTTTTTTTTTTATTTAAATGAAGAAAAACATCCCAAAAATTTTAAATGTAATTCAAAATAAATTAATACATTTCTTTCTGTGAATTTTCCCATGGATCCCTACCATAAGTGCTGAAGACTGCCATTATCCGCATCCAAAAAAAATTGAACACAGTAAAATAAATGTCTCCAATAAAACGAATCTGTAACAGACAGCATTGGTATTTCCTTCCATTCGAATTTTTTCATACTAATTTTCATATTTAAAGCAGATATTAGGATATAAGACAAACATTATGGGCAGCTCTGGTTAATCGATACGAACCAAACTATAGTCGCATTGTCCATAAGTTTCAGTTCAGTCTTTGACGTTATATTTAGTTTACACCAAGAAAATGGTTCAAAAATGAAAACTTACTCGCCACTCCGAATAATTTAAAATTCATATAATAATAATAATAATAATGGTTGTTGATTTTATCACCCACGGAATACTGGACTGATCAAATTATGAGATTTAAATGGGAGGGACATGTGGCACGCATGGGTAAAGAAAGAGAATAAATACTGCGTAAATGATTCTGCGGGGAAACCTGAAGTAAAGAGACCACTTTGAAGACCTATTTGTAAACGGGAGAATATTACACTGGATCTTAAAGAAACAGGATGGGAGGGCGTGGACTGGATTCATCCGACTCAGAAAAAGGACATGTGATGGTTCTTTTGATTACGGTAACGAGCCTTCGAGTTCCATGAAATGTGGGAATTTTCCCGATTAGCTGAAGAATTATTACCTTATCAAGAAGAATTCTACTACATGAATTTAGTTAGTCTGTTAGCCTATATCTCTCGACAATGAGAGTAATAAGTACACCTACACTATAAGGGGTGACCCTACAATTTCGTGACACACTCCTACCTTATCTCGCGGTACTACACTCCGTTAATTACTCAACTAATAGGAACTGGTGAAACTATCTCTGGAGCCCTTATCTAAGACCATGGCAAATTTAGAGTGCGGTACTATGAAATAAGGTGTTGCGGAAATGAGTAGGTTTACTGTACAATGTTAACGGGACGTCTGTGAATTTAGATCGTCACGTCAGTATTTAAACTACATTAAATTTTAATTAATACTCGTAAATCTGGCATATTGCCTCTACGTTATTAGCTACGTTTATCTACCCATTCAACGGAATGACATAACAAAAAACCGTTGCAAAGCCAGTGTTAGTACATTAACGTTGTTTTTAAAGGAGAAAAATTGAAAAAAAAAATCCTTTAATATAAGCGGAAATGGCTCATTTCAGCCCACCTCATCACAAATTAACTCTCCTGAAGCACAACACACTCCGTTTTTTCAAGTATACCTTAGCATTACACTTAAATTATATTTTCATAATAAACAGTGATAATTTCGAAATGAAATGTTCAGCACAAGAACGGTCCGCGTGTTTACGTATTCAACACACGTTCTACACCGTGAGGCAGTCAGGCGTAAAATAATGCTTCAGGTCATTACAATTGTATTCAGATTATAAACCGAAATAATTTAACTGCCTCATTTATCTTATAGGGCTACTTATACCGATATATTATTATTATTATTATTATCATCACCACCACCACCACCACCACCACCACCATCATCATCATCATCATCATCGCGGTGGCAGTGTACCAGTACGGACGTGCCTTGTTTCTTTTCTGTGAGTTTTCACGTACTGTGTTATTCGTGTATTTCTGCCATATTCCTGTACTATCTCTGTAATTCGCCTTATGGCTGCAGTGCCAGCACATTAAGGAACTGAATCGTATTTAATCCAATTATTACACAACCCAATCACCGTGCACCGCAAGGCCAACCGGGATGTGAATGGTCACGGCGCTATGGCTAGGAGGTAAGGCACCATCCTTCCTACAGCCCAGTCAGTTTCCACCTCTTTTAAATTTAGGCAACATCATCCCGTTGTGCCAGTTAATCTGTGTCGCTGTACATCCACACAAACACAACATCTGAACACATTATGTTCATTTATTTACTTTTCTACAACATGCTTCGATCGTTCCACGTGACCAACTTCAGGTATAAAGCACAAGTACATAATCGGAAAAGTATGCTATGAAAGACTGAGGTCTTTCCGAGCTGACAGGTTTTTCCGTGCTTTTTCCTCAGTTGTAAGGCAAATGCCAGGGTATAAGTCGCAAAGACGGGGCACGGCCCGCACTCTTACCAATTAGTTAATTGTGTTGTTCTATGTATTGTTTGTGTGTAAATGTGTACTGTACTATTGCCACCAGATGTCAACCCAATTGCAGTTTAAAAAATATATCATATAAGAGACCTCTCCTTCACAAAGAATAGGAATGAGAGGTCTCTTCCACAGAACACTTTTCCATCTACGTATTCGTGTTTTCTATCTGATGATGGTCAAGTGGAACAAAGGAAACATGTTGCAGAAAATACATGTGCCATGTAGGCCTATACACAGAAGCTTCAAAACAGTTTTCGTCATCAGAATATTGGTTGCCGTATTTTCTTAAACTTCTTGGCACAATGAAATTTTGCTTCAAATTGGAAAACCGCAAGACATCGTATATAAATTAATAACATTGGAAAATATTTATTTAAAATTAGATAAGCATGAAAAAACACAGCCAGTAAGGGGAAGCCCTTGTTTGAAGTCGCCTGGAAACAGAAAATGAAACAAAGAAACTTGGAGTACAGAAGGAGGACTGTAACGATTGAGATATGGCAGTACTGTTGCAATGTGAGTAGCAATATGAGACAACAGATCGATGTAAATGGGTATATGTTAAGGAATCTGCGCTCCGCAGAAACCTAATGCTACACTCGGAAAGAATTCATGCAAAGAACGAACCACAACTCAATAGATTACGTACACGAAAGCCTGCGTACACTTTTGCGTCCATCCCGAGCGTACGTAGCGACATATTTACCACAGCGAAAAATGTTCTGAATGAAGGCTGCACAGATACTGCGTTTTTTCAGAGCAATTAAACAAAAGCGTTGCGTTGCGTAACGCACACATTTGCTTGGGAGATCTGAGGTTCTCAGGGCGATTGAATTACGGAGATTATTACGTTCTCGGACGTGACACCATATAATTTGTCTGTGTAATTATCTGCCAAACTACACGGCGTCACACCCCAGAAGAGAGTGTTATTCATGTCCCACCTTAACTTTCCGACATCTTGTGCAATGCCATTCTCTAGCCGAAATATCTATGACAGTAAAGCTATTTAAAATCGTTTCGTTTATTTCTGTACATCGGCAAGGCATAATATACAAGCCTGACATGCCATCTGCCCCAGCGCAATGCAGCGTGTGCCACGTTAGATGACGCCCCTTTAATTCCTGATAACTGTAATCTCCGTCTCTAGGGTCAGCTGCGCATGCAATTTCGTGAGCACGGAAGGTCCTGAAACAAATTTGGACCAAGCTGACTGAATGGCTTAGGAGAAGAAAACCGCGTAGCGCAGATACACGACAACCGCTGTGCCTTAAATCTGACTGGGTGGTTGGACAATCACAGTCTTGTCAAGTTCACTACCTTCTTCTCCCTTCTCCGTAAGACAGAACATCTGGATCGACTCTAGTTGAGCGCACAATCATGAAAATTTCGTCACTTAATTTCCATTTCCTTTGCAAGAGCAGACAAACCCACCGAATCACTGTGTCTGTACAGAACATTACGCTGCTGCAGTGAACACAATAGTGTCAGTAATGGCAGTAACGATCGCGGCTGTACGACCTATCCACCCAAAGGTATCCCCCTTTCCCAGGCCAACAGGTCAGGCCATGCGTAGCAGTGCAAGAAATACACTGGAAATTTTATTACGGTGCGGTAAGGTGCGAACATACAAGCCCGGCTGCCTGACACTGAGGATGAAGGAACTAAGATACTTCGAAATGTCGGTCACTACTTAACAGTCGAAGAGGTGTTAACATCCCAGAAGCCCCGAAACACATCAACAACACTCTAAGAACCTCAAATCTAGTAACGCTGTCCTCCTTGACTCTGCAGTCTATCAATTTAAACTGATAAAAGCTGTGTTGCGAGTGACTGATTAGATAAACTAGACCGGAGTGTATGTACTTGTCTAACACAACTTTATTTGATGGTAAAGGTATTTATAGGAATTTACTACACAAATAACAACTACATGTTTCGGCACTTGACAATGGCCATCTTCAGGCTGAGAACGAAAAACTAAGTAAACAGCTATACTCGACTTATGTGAGCTGTATACAGTGGGAAGGTAAGTGGTGAGGTGGGCACGATATCTCGCATGTGTTATGTTGGATGGGCGGTGTGGGTACACGGGTGTTCTACTATTATATGTTACGTCTAAGTTAATATAGTTAGATCTACGGTGTTATATTATGTCTGTAGAAATTATATGTACATATACACTTAACTTATAAATATACAGTGTGCAATCTTATATAAAACATAGTTTCTATAGTTATAGTGGGTTCATTGATCTAATCAATTTGTTATTACGTTTACTATTAATATACCAAATTGGATTTTTCACAATTTGTCAGTTCAGTATCTAAAGTAAATTTCTATACATATTTCTACCATCAAATAAAGTTGTGTTAGAAAAGTACATACACTCCAATCTAGTTTATTTATGAACACAACGGGGATGACGAACCTTATGACTGATTAGATGTATTACATAATTGTGATTCGTTAACAACAACGGGGGAGTACCATCTTAAAAAAATTAAGTCTTTTTTTAAAATAGGGAATCGAGGAGAAATAATCCAGAAACCGTCAGCAGTCACACAGAAGAAGCACAGCTGAAAGTAAGGGAGTAATTATCGAAAACCGCAAAAAACTGATTGATAACCAAAATTCAACTGCCGTGCAACAACTAGAAACTCGTGACAGCTATTTTATAGGGGGTGAAGTCAAAGCTACCGTATTATTTCGCGTAACTGCGTCACGTACTACACGTGTGACCAACTCAAGCAGCGACCTGACTAGCCCCAGATTCGACAATGAAAGCAACTCAAAAAACACCCGAGTACTAGCAAACCTCTACATCGTAGCTGACATCACTAACACCGATAGTACACATTAATATGTACAAACTGAACATCGCGTCCGGAGCACTTCTCGGAAACCATTACTGTTTTCATCTCGTGGTTTACTAGCAGAAGACAGTGTTCCAATTGGGCAGAGAATCACAGCGCAGGGAACTGAAAGGCTACAAATGAAGACAGCGGTTTGTTATAAACGTGACATAAAAAGGAAGCGGTGCTTGGGTCGCTCATGAAGGAAGATAGGAATATGGAACAAATATAATGGGGTCGTTCCGTCGCACGTGCAGCAAGCTCGCCAAATCGATAGCAAAGTGCTACCTCCGCCGGCCGGGCTTGACGTCATAGTAATGGAGCACCTGCCGGTGACGTCCGTACGCACGTAAACACAGACCTTGCCGTCGTCTTAAGAACAATTAAAAAACCCGATACAATATTCTGTCTACCAAATATTCAAAACACAACAAAAGTTTGTCGTATTGGCTACTATGCTTCCGATGTAAATTTATAGCAGTATAGGAACTTCATACGAAGGGCAGAGCTGACTTAACGTATGATCCTCACGCCACGCAACATAAACAATAGAAAATTTGAAACGGGAGGATCAACAAACTGCTTGCACGAACTTTCTGAAATATTCCTTTAAAGCAAAATCGTCCCAATCAAATTACCAACAAAAACAAAACACTGACAGTTAGTCTGAAATACAACAAACGCACATTTTCACTTCTATCCTCAAGGCATGTTGTGTGATATTTGTTAACAAATTAGCACCGTAATACCCGGTACCACTGGGCCACTACTACAGCACCGCGTAGGACACGTCTACTGTTAATCAGTGCGGAGCTAAGTATGGTCAAAGGGACGTTTACAACACAGTGTGTCTCACTGTCAATGCGCTTCGGCGGACAGTGTCGAACATATTATTATTATTATTATTTCCTGCAATTGAGTTTTCACTCGGTGGCAGTGGTTCTTACACTAGTACAGACAAAACAAATAAGAATAAATACACATAAACGAAACAATACAAAAACACAGTACAAACAATACAAAAACACAGTACATACAAGTACACACATTACCATCGGCTAACACTCGAAAGCCGAAATGACATATGAAATTGCATTCGACTTATGCTTCGGCACTGCGACTTCCAAACGTTAAGACGGAGCAGGTTTGCTAAAAATGAAAATTTCTAGGGTAGCAAAACACCAAGTAAGATTTTATGGAGCATAATTAGTCGCGCAGTGCGTCTTACAGAGACAAAAGGCCAGTAACGATATAGGTTTATTCGGCTTTCACAGCCGTGTACTTCAGAAGATGGTCGTACGGGTTTGGACACCAAGTAAGTTCACAGGCTGACACCGACGCTTCGGAGAGAAGTGTTACCGGAAACGTTACTTTTCTCCGAAACGCTCCTGTCGACTTGCAAACCTACACGGGGTTAAGCTCCAAAAGTCTGGCACGTAAAAAACACTAGCGACATACAGCAGGACGGAAACACAGAAACGCTTCGATTACGCTAGCAACGCACTGAGCTCTGCAGACAAGCTTCTTTGCGGAGCTGATTCTATTAAATAATCACCCAAGTTCCTGTCGCACACATAAGCCTACATTGCGACACAAGCCTCTACAACGTACGGAACCGGTTCGCCGTTCTGTCATCGTCCACGCGTATGCTTACTCCGCCTGTTGGTTTAGACTACATGCCGTACTGCCGTGGCAAAGAATCTGCCTCGGGTATGCACGCTTTGAGCGTTTGACGTTGCGGCCGGTCATGCTGGCGGACTCAATACGTGAGCTCCACTTGCCGCACAAATGATGAAACTTCCAAAACATTTTAAACAACACGTCGTTTGGACAGAATCGTACAACAAAAACGTACTTACAACGTACAATTATACTATTTCATATTATACAAATCCTGTCCCTTTGACGTTCTTCTTACGAACGGGATAATAGTCAAATTACAATGACTGGACGAATACAATGCATGCAGCTGCAATGGGCTGTGTCCTTCACCAGTCTGAGAGTTAACAAAACAGCATACAAAATCTTAACATTTCTAGCCCTGACGTCACTGCAAACTGCCAACGATATGTAAGATGTCGTCACCAACGTAGGCCTACCTCAATTTTACGCCCCAGGGACCACACAGGATTGCAATTTGTCGCTGCGCCTAAAGCATCATGTCATGATGACGTAAAAGGAAGGTGGAGATAAGGTTTCCCCGAATTCCTATCTCAGGGCTCGACATAAGTGAAGTCAGTTTTGCGCTGAGACCGCTTTAGGGGGCTCCCTCACCCCACCAAGTTTCACAGATAGAAAGAGGCCACCGTATCAATTGTGGCAGTCCATGTTGGACCCAAAGATGGTCGGAGCTCTGTGACGGCAAAGGGAAAAGCTCCTGTACTTGCATAAATACAAAACTGAAGACAGCAAGAGTATTATTTGCTAGAGCAGTTGGTTTGCGAATAGATCCACATAAATTACCCATTAGCAGCAAATGCACGAAACTGTCTAAATGTTTAAAGGCCAGCTTCCTCTGGAAAGTTTCTGGAACTTCCAATTGGATAGAGCGAAGATACAATCCCAGAATCATTATGCAGAGCAGCACAGCAGTACATTCGTGAAGGCACTTCAGCTGGTAACATCTAAGCCTGACGAGAAAGTTTAGTTAGGCCGCTCTCTCACAGGGCAATACTTGCGATGCGATTGCAATGCGATGCCAGTGCGAAGATGACACGATACACACGGACCTCGCACATTGAATGCGGTCTACTAAGACGATTTGCACCATGCGCTGCTTCAGTACAAGAGAATCATTATTCGAGTACTCATGAGGGTAAGCATCCTTAACGTTTTAAAATATGTTAGAGTACATTAAAAGAGTACTCATGATGGTAAACATCCTTAACGTTTTAAAATATGTTAGAGTACATTAAAAAATAAATTATGTTGATTCAATTCTTTCCTGATGCCTTCACACACTAGTCCATTTTTTTCGTGTCTTGAATAACCAATATCGCTCCAGTCATAAGAAGAGGATATTCCTCAACAAGCTTTACAAGTTTAATATTCAATTCCTCACTTATGCTTACATGACCTAACACAGCACACTAAAGCCCCTCGTACTGTCGCCTTCTGTGACACAGACCATACATCTGTGACAATTTATTTACGACTGAGCGATAGACGACACAGCATGCTACGTCGTTATCGCATTTTATCGTCCCCTCGTGAATATATAGTTACAGCGTCACCTTCAATATGCACGATCCTGTTTGAAGGGTACAGTCGTTTCGTAGGTTAATCGAACCGCTATCGCATCCTCAGTATCGTCCAGTGTGAGCCCCTTAGGTAAAACACGGCCAATGATGGTACTCGTAAAGTCTAGCGTGAGTTCCAAGTTTCTTCATTAAATGGCAACAAAATTAATAATAAGTTTAAGGCTAAAACACCGGTGTCATTAATTGGGACTGTCCGGGGATCGAATCCCCGTAGGAGAGATTTTTCCGCATCCGTCCAGACCGGCCCTGGGACCCACTCAGCTTCCAATACAATGGGTACCGGTTCATTCTCGAGGGTAAACGACCGGGGCGTGACGTTAACCATCCACCCCAATTAGTGCCGAGGTTAAAGAAAAAGTACATATACCTCTACTTCCCCTCTCGGACTTCTACGCCTGTTATACCGCAAACAAAAGAAAGATAACACATATAAGAGATTCCTGGCCATTTCCATGTATGACCACGATGATGATGATGACGACGAAGACGGTGTGGAGGCGGCGGCGGCGGCGG
>Ga0136643_10017503_pt1 | contig 10786 bp, 5 predicted proteins | sample TergutLab28metaG_FD_96883 | JGI IMG/M metagenome (GOLD analysis project Ga0136643, IMG submission 96883) | Labiotermes labralis P1 segment gut microbial communities from Petit-Saut dam, French Guiana - Lab288 P1 (version 3) (version 3) | ecosystem: Host-associated > Arthropoda: Insects >... | reverse complement strand
CCCTATACAAGTCCCTAATGTTTTGGATCTTACTGTTAGTTTCAAGTTCCTCAATTTTAGCTCTCAGATATGCCTTCTTTTTGTTCCTGAAATGTCTGCTAACTTCACGCCTTACCTTGTTCAAATTATCTACATTACTTTGGCTTGGATCCTACACCCACTGAATTTTAGCCCGCTTCCTTTGATCCAAAAAACCTAAACATTCTTCATCAAACCAGGGTTAATTCTGCTCAAATTCATCCAAACCCAGACTCTCTTTCGCTGACGTTTGTATATTAACATTTTCATTATCTACACATTCATACCTCCTTTAAACTTCCAAAGTCCAGTAGTTACTTTATGTGCCACGAGGCTTAACATTAAAAACTCATAGATCTGTGCATTGTTTGATTCTCAACAAATACAGATTAGTTCCGTGTACAGGATTAAATTTGGTTTTTATAATCGAGAGTGAGAGTGTTCACTGCGCGGTACGGGCTCTATGTTTAAATCTAGCTCACGTTGATCTGAATCTTTCAAGGATTCAATATTGCAATGTTCACTGCCATCGACACACAGAGCAATCCTTTGTTATTTTGTTTAATAATGCTTCATATTTCGTCTGCTCATACGGATCATTAACGGTCATTAAATACGTATTTAAAACACGAGCGAATATTAGAATATTGTGAGCTCACGAAATTCACAATAAAATTGTAAAATTTAAATATAAATATCTTCACAATTTTGAGAATTTTGGCGATTTTCGTAAGATATTTCTCAGTGGGAATTATCTCACAGATAGGCTCCTAAAATACTGACAAATTTTCAAGTACTATCCAGCGTAAAACGCCTTTCACACACAAATTTTAATTACGTTAATACCGTACCTACAAACAATATATGACATGTGCAGATATTTAATTAAATACAGCCCATCGGTGATTGAAAATGCCAATCTGTATTCGCGTCGCGTGTTACTTTAAAACACTGTTGGATGAATGAAGATAATTAGTTACATCCATCAGACCAAAAGCTAAATACAAATTCTGCACATTCGCCATGTTACAGTTTTACAATCAACAATAGCAGGAAAAGGAATTTTATTATTTCCCTGTGTGTTAATTGCCACACAAAATTTCAGCGTGTGGCAGACAGTAGCTAGTTTTATTCATATTGTTTCCACCTCATAATTTCATACGTTTGACACGTCATTAAAATCTTTTACTCATGACAGGAAAATTAAAATTACAAAAACTCTTTGCTTTGGCCTCAAATAGCAATTTTTCGTATTACGTTTCATAAAACATGGATACCTAAGGCTACAAACACACACTCAGAATATTTAATAGTTTTTGCGTTTCCATTCCTACAATTGTTGCACGAACGCGCCTCAGTGTTACGTTATACGTACATTGCCTGTCTTCTTAGAAAGTAGTAGCAGACGGGGAACAAACCTGGAAATCTAAACACTAATACTTCCAATTTCATGTTGGAGCTCGTCCTGAATGTCTGATTCAATAACACTACCGTTCGGCCTCCACACAACACAAGTGAAGGGTTTACAGTCCAGTGCAGAAGTTAATCTAATATCAGAAACGAGAGCGCTGATTAAGGATTAAACATATTACGCCGTAAGCAGAAAGGAAATTCCCTAACAGATAATTTCGATCGAGTCTAAAATTACAGAGCTCCCCATTGACAAATAAACTGGCTAATTGAAGCATCAAATTACTAATAATTTGTACAACAGGACTGCCATCTGAGATATAATTAGCACAAAATTACATCGTAAATACTTCGTTAGCAGCAAAATTATCAAAATGTCAAACAGCATATGGATCTACAGGCGATGATGATGAATTTCCCATCGACGAATAAATGAAAATAAGATAAAGATAAAATGAAAGATAAACATTATTTGTGTCATCTAGCTCTAGCACCATCTCCATGTAGCAGGCCTTTCTTAAGAAGCTAATAGTTTCCCAGCCAATCAAGCATATACTAAGATTTTATGAAACCTGGAAGTTTATTGCTCTCTACTTGACTCTCTCCTGAATCACAGGCATCCAGTCAAATTTCTCCCATCCAACTTATTTTAGGTCAATTTTAATATTCTCTTCTCACTTACACCTAGGTCTTCCAAGTGGTGCGCTTGCTTCAGATTTCCTTACCAAAATCTGTAAGCTATTCTCTTTCAATCACATTTTACACAATCCTCGCCCATGTGATCTTACTTGAATTTACCAACGACAGCAACAGTGTATAAACCAGGCCGGGGTTTTTCCGTCTTTACTGGCGTTTTCTTCTACTTGATCAAAACATAATATTTGGTGAGGAGTAAGACATTTAATGTAGTTACACGCTGCACCACTAACCATGCTCTTTCTACACTTTGCACAAACATCATCCGATACTTCGACTTGAAATGTTTTCCATAATGGACGGTTATAAAAAATTATTTTAAGTACGCATTTATTGGCTTGTTGTTCCGTAATTACTATGCAGTTTACAGTATTCATAAATGAGTTCGGATTGTGTAAAGATGCTGGCAGTTTTCTGCATTCGTTTACTTTACCTTTCGAACGAACGAAATTCACATGAAAGAAACAGGATTTACTGCGCAAGTCATAATCCAATACGGCCAATATTTACTTTAAATAACGCACGCAGCTCTGCAATTTTGCCCTCTGAATTACTCTGTTAAACAAATACATATGTTGTCTAGGAAAACAATTGTTACTTTGTCTATGAATAATATAGTGCGTCAGTATATATATTTTGTTCTTCCTCTAACAGTCTTTGGCCCGTTTTAGGGCCACAGCTTTGTCGAACTTCTTCCTTCAGTCTGCTCTCCACTTTGGCGCCGCCCTCCATATCCGCATCTGCCGCACAACTACAGCATCGCTCCAAAACGCATCCTTCCATCTACCTCTAGGATTTCCCTGGGGCCGCGTGAATATATGTGGGGTGAAAGTTCAATTTATAATTTTAAAGCAGATGGCATATATGGATACAACAGTGTGAGTTAGGCGTGCAAAACTCCATTTCTCCATCAACGAATATAATACATGAAAGAAATAGGAGAATAATTAATGACTATATTTAAATGAGGAGGAATCACGCACAAATATTACCGTGAGCTTTGAAAATGGCGATGATTCATCACACATAGCGTTATTATAAAAGAGGTCGGTAGCTAGGCGTATTATTTTGAAACAAATCCACTCAGTACGTGTTGTATGCACGTACACTCTTTCTACACTCGCCAGTCTTATGGACGTTACGTGACGACGTCTGAGGTAATCCTACTTACGTATATTGTGTTTCGAATGTAATGTAAAGTTGTAGCTTCGCACGCCATGAGTGCATTACTGAAGTGGTGGTACAGCTCCACTTCTTCTTAACGTCGGTGTTACATGAAAATGAAAGATTAAGTTACGTGATCCTGCCACGTTACTCTCATTGAAAGAACCCTCCAATACGCATTGGAAAGGAAGCTGGGTGGGCTCCAGAGCAGGTCTGGTTGTTGGGAGATCCCTGAGCCACGATCCCTCGGTTTCCCAACCCGCAGCGTAGTCAGTATACGGATCGAGCTATTGACAGCTCCTCTATTTCGAATAAAGCGACTTACCACAAGGACTCGAAATAGACTGGAGAGGAAGTGTTTAAAGGGAAATACGTTATCTTCATCCGCGTCAGTTCTGAGTGCAATACTCAACCTTCACAGTCCCGGTGCATTAATATATAGAGTGGAACCCGGTTATAACGACATCGGTTTATGCGACACATCGCTTATAGCGTCAGATGTTCTGTGGTACCAATTAATTCCTCACTTTTAAACAAAACTTTATACTCCTCGGCTAGGAAACATTCATTTGTAACGACACAAAATGTTCAGTCACTTTCCTTATGTTATAACCGAGTTACGACTTCTCATGTCCGCAAACCCGCACTGCTTTGTCATTCGTATTTGGGTTTCTTTTAAAAATGTTAAATTTTACGAACTTTCGGGAGTGTCAGCGATGGTAAAGCTGATGAATTCTCGTATTATAAATGTAAATTTTTGAGACACGGACTTACGACAAAATAAATTCATCTATTTGCATAGTCTAGAAAGCCGATCGCTGTGACGTAAGTCATAGAGTTGGATGGAGTGACTTACTTCCGCGAGATGGCCAAATTGTGAAGAGAAGCTCGCACTTCTGAATCATATTTTTGTTCCGTTTGCGAAGCGGTCTGTAGGTCAGACTATATAGTTTCGAAAGCTTGGATGACTAAGGAGCTGGTAACTGTCTGGAATGAAACTGTTCTACGCACGAATTTACTTCAAGGGTCTGAGCCGAGGCTTGAAACCCGGGCTTCCGAAATTACGAAGCAGAAGTGCTAAGTAGTATACATAACATTCGGTCAGACTTACATTCACGTGGTCGCGGGTGTGAATCTAGGCCCGGATAGTCGCTTTTCGTAATTGATTTTCTTCCCGCTTTCCCTTAGTCCTTCCAAGCAAATGCTGGGCTTATGCATTAAATCACAAGACCGCTGACTAGATTTGTACATTTTACATCAGAACCAAAACGATTGTATTCCTACATACCAATGTAAATTATACGTGTCAAATATAATATTTACAAATCAAATTATCGTAATATATCTCAAACGTGTTTCGACATGATAAAACCGTTTTCAGGGATTTCTTTCGAACACTCGCAGCCACATCCCCAAGGTCACTCCTTTGTTTGACGTTCAGGTGACCGTGTATCATGATAAATTCTTATAATAAAACCAATTAGATGCACTAATTTCTCAAATTTATTTTTGTAATAAATCTCTACATGTTTCGGACAGTTCCTCTGTCCATCATCAGGAGGATTAGGACGGAACGTCCTGCTCACAAACTGTCAGCAAACCTGTATGACATATACCATTACTGCGTGTACAGTGAAAAACTCCTGATGATGGACAAAGGAACTGTCCGAAACATGTAGAGTTTTATTCCAAAAATAAATTTAAAAATTACTGCATCTAGTTGGTTTTATTATAAGAAATTACTCCTTTGTTATTAAACTTGAGATGACTGCAAAGACGGAACAGACTTTGTCACTACAAATTTTTGTAACAAAGTGGCCTCTCACATATTTAGATGAGGATGTGATATTCTGGCAGCTAAGTATGTTTGAATCGATCCTCTTAAGACAAAAGTACCATTTTGAGATATGTTGGAAATAGTTAACGAGATATTTGGATTGCAATGTCTTTAGTACTTCATAATAGGCCATGCATCATTTATATCAGTAGCTATACAGGCCCCGTTCATACAGGTAAAATATAATGCCTATTGTAAATGAATTTAAAATAAAACTAGCACATTTTTCGCAAAAAACGGCCCGATGTATCCATTATAGTAAATTACGAAATATATAAAAATGTTACGGTCTAAAGACATGAATACAATCTTACTGAAATCACTGTTGTCTTGTTCTTGGCAAGTGTTAATATCGTAGCCGATTAGCATCGTATTAACAGAAACTGTCGCTCTTAAACCTGGCGCAAAATGGTTAGTGTTAATTCAGTGTTCATTCCGTGCGTTGTGAATTCATTTACAAACCATTTCAGTGCCAAGAAATACACAGTTCTACTACTAATGTATTTCATTCCTAATTATCTCCTGTATTTTTCGGCTTAACAGCCATCATCATGAAGCTTGCACTATTGTGTTACATCTTATAGCAATAAGACTGTCTTACAATTCTTATGCATAACAAATATAAAGATTATGGTCAAAATTTACAGTATTTTTTCTTTTCTTTTTTTTTTACAGAAATATGAAATAAAGCTCAGTGAGTTTGACAATATTTTTGTAGATTATATGCACCAAATTTAATCGATATTATTCGAGTAGTTTCACAGACTATAAACTAGCGGCCGAACAAAATACCCAATGATATGAGTCAGTTACGTGTATGTTGTGCAAGGAGACGGGATGAAGAATTTCGAATTTTATATCGATATGAAACTGCTGCCTAAGAGAAGGCATGATGATTCATCTATATATTTTTACGTACAGGCAGTTCAAGTCATTATGTTACGCAAAGGCTTAAACTTGTATACACAGCGATACAGGGGAACAACCCATTCAAATGCGCGCACTTCTTCCAACATCGGGCTGGATGGAAGGAAGTTGTAAACTAACATCAGCAGTGGAATGACGCTGCGTATAGATCCATATGCGATGCCTTTGTGGGCGTTCATTGCAATCTTCAGGTACACATCGTGGTAAGTGAAATGGGGGCCACCTGGACAACAAGTAGTCAAACATGAATGAGGCAATTCAGTGGTAACAAGGTCACAGAACGGAGAAACTTACATAATCTTACATATAAAGATGGATCCACATTTGTAACGTTACCGCGTAACGTAACATCGTATCGTGACAGTGTGAACGGGGCTCGTGACCGCGTAACGTATCAAAAGTTGGTTACGCGGTCACGTTACGGGTTTGTTCGGTGCGCTGTCGGTATTTGGCTGTCACATCAAAGGGATGATACGGCTACGGCCGGAGCAAGCCCGTAACGTGACCGCGTAACCAACTTTTGATACGTTACGCGGTCACGAGCCCCGTTCACACTGTCACGATACGGTGTTACGTTACGCGGTAACGTTACAAATGTGGACCCACCTTAAGATTAAATGTCAATGGAAGAACCAGCTGAAGACAATATAGTTGAGGTTGGAAAGAGAGTAAAAACTAGTTTGTATGTAGAATGTGTAGCCTGTTAAAAGAGAAAGGAAAGAAACAGAAATAAAGGGGAAAACATAGCATAAACATAAATTAAACTCAACAGACATAGCTGAAAGCTGAAAAAAATATAGAGTAAAGAATACAAAATTTAAGATGAACACTCCATTAGCAGTGTAGAAGTCTGTTGTATTATTTCTTCGGGTGATTCCCCGGCGTCTGAATTTTATATGCCAAAGTTTTGGAACAATCTGTCTATTACATCTTCACAGGCGGTGTAAGCAGGAAGGTGTGCTGAAGTGTAGAAGTCTCTAGGTAGACCGGTACTGAAACAGGTAGCCTCCGAAAACACAGAATGTCTCTGTTGTAGTCAGTATTCGATATATGTTTTTGTTGTTGTTGGTGGTGGTGATCATTTAGTTTTTATTTCGGATGTATCATTTTGACCAAAACTGCTACATATCCAGAAGATGGATAATTTAAATATAAAATCTGTTTCTAGACACAATTCTTGTCCTAACCATTTTCAGTGCTCTAAAAACTAAACAAAAATTTTATCAATAAATTTTTCCGTCTTCGTTAAACGGCTCATAAAAGACTGGAAGATATTTTGGAAATGATAGTTCCTGAACATGCCTGTTCGTTCCCACATCGATGTAATGTGTTTTATCGCCAATACGAAATATAGTTCTTCCAATTTAAAATGTCTCACACACTCCCAACATTTGCGTGACATCAGCGGAAAAGTGTCAACCCCCAGCCACCAGCATAATGGACTGTAACATTAACATGTAAGTATGCTACAAAGATTCTTCTTACAGACTGGACGAAACAGACCGCAACCATGATATAATCTCGCTATGGCTGTGCAGAAGTTAATGAAAGAAATGCCACTTAAAGTTGAGATGCTGATGGAAGCTTCGAGCTCACTGCAATGACATTCTATTCCGTTCCAACTGAAACTCCGCATTCACTTTCATAGCTGCCATGAATGCTACATGCCGCGCTCATCTCAATCAACTTGACAGCACAACCGTACATACATGCAATGAACAATACAAACCAGAAAGCCGCTCAGTGTTCCATTATCTGTTCATTCACCTGCTTCTGCTATAAGTACGCCGAAGCTTAGCCACCGGTATTTCGCTGTGAATGCCCGAATTCGATCACAGGCCAGCACAAACAAATGAAATTCGTGGTGAAGAAAGTGGTATTGGAGCAGGGAACTTTTATTTTAGAGTTTTCGGTTTTTCCTGCTACCTATCCACACCAATTTCAGGGTTGTTTGACCGTGCATCTTCCTCATGAAATAATGTAGAATGTCAACTTGATGCTACAAGGTAATTTTATTGATATGTTCTTAGCTCGACATGTTTCGGGTACATACGCCCATCATCAGGAGCATTAGATGTTGAGTTGCAGCATATGGTTTTGTGCACCGAGTTTTTGGATGGGTGGTAGTGTGTGTACAGTGCGGATGGTGCACGGCACCATTCGCACTGTACACACAATTTACGCAGAGGCTCTCAGGACTACCACCCACCCAAAAACTCGGTGCAGAAAACCATATGCTGCAACTCAACATCTAATGCTCCTGATGATGGGCTTATGTACCTGAAACATGTCAAGCTAAGAATATATCAATAAAATTACCTTGCTGCATGAAGTTGGCATTCCACATTATTTCATATCCACACCAATACTTCATTCACCCTTCGTCGAAGCTAAACGAACTCAGCAAATGAAGACATCTTTAAAAAATTCTTCTGGTGTCTAATTCCTCTGTTCAAACACCTTTAATGTCATGGACCAAAATTTGTGATCTACAATAATTTACATTTATGCTCCTAAATAGGTCAAATTTTGCTATTGGCGGGGAAAACGACTGTGAATTTGTAAGATAATAGAAATCGCTTCGTTTTCACAACCAACGCCACATAATGTCTGATAGGGTTAACAGCGAAATAACTGAAAAGTTTGCAGAAGATAATGAAAAATGTCAAGTAAAATACACGTTTTTATTTTCATGAACGCTAAAAACAATTTCATTTCGTTCGAAATTATCAGTGTTGGAAATTTATTTCTGCCACTTGGCCGACGAATGTAGAAGTTTGACAATATATGTTTTACTTACAAATGTTGTGTACATCAGCACAAAATCAGATGTCAAAAAGATAAAACCGGAAAGGCCACTGCTCTGCAGTTAACATCAATCAAACTATCATACCTCAAACAGAAGTACTGAAATACTTTGGACTACACTTCGATCGCAGGTTAAATTGGAAAGAACACATCGCCAGAAATAGAAAACACATTGACTTAAAACAAGAGAGATCAATTGGTTGATAGGAAAAAAGTCCCTTCTATCTTTAGAAAATAAATTACTAGTCTACAAAGGGGTAATAAAACCTACATGGAGCTACGGAATAGAACTGTGGGGTTGCGCCAGCAAGTCCAACAGAGTCATCATGCAGAGAACCCAATCCAAAATTCTGAGAGCCTGGTATGTAACGAATCATATTCTAAATACAGACTTCAACATTCGTTACGTAAGCGACGTCATCCACGAAAGAATCAATAAACATCACAACAACCTGGCAGCCCATTCCAATCCACTGTTAAAGCCACTACTACAACCTGTAAACACCAGGAGACTGAAAAGATACTTACAAGGCACCGGAGGTAACATCGCTGGGTGTATATCCTACCACGTCATATTAATTCATGGAATCGCAGCGAACGTTGTATAATCGTCACATTATCTTATAGACTGTATTCTTTCTGATTGCTAATAAGTAAATAAATAAATAAGATTTTTTAAAGAGATTTATTAGACACACAATATATACAAAGTGTAAAAGATGAATTGTAAAATTGTTCCTGTAACCAATTCCAATAGATATGTACAGTATGGAACAAGTAGTAAGGGGGTAATAGAAATACAGATGTGAATAACGGCAGTGAAAAAGGAACAGAAAAAAAAACTGTGGTTATAAATAAGAATAGTAAGTAGTTGATAGGCGGTGGTCGAAACATTAAACTACCTCTGTGGTGTACGAGCTTTACTTTGGAAGCTATTAGTTCATCAGCTAGTCCAAAAATTTTGAGAATTTTATGGAAACAGTAATTTCAGGACGGCGTTCTCAAGGAACCGTCATGTGAACCCAACCTATGTTTTCCATTCCTATTCACACTTAGCCATTTAAATCCTAGTGGTTAATGTACGTACCGCCAGCTTTAACACAAAAAGTTTTGCTTCTAACCACAATATATGAGTTCCGCGAAAAGTTTAAAATAATTAGCAACTGCTAATTTCAATGTTATGGACTTTCACATAAATCACCCGCGCAGTATGATACATTAAAACTCTTGATACACCAACAAATGCAAAATCTTTGTAGTTTTTTCTATTACTTATCTCCTTCACGTTTCGGCATTTTAGCCATTTTCAGGGAGCTTACACCGACCGAATAAACAAATGTAACGTTATTATAAACTATTTATTGCTGTTAGTTTTAATGAAATCTTGGTGTAAGCTCCCTGAAGGTGGCGACAATGCCGAAACATGTAGGAACTAAGTAATAGAAAGAGTACACAGATTGTAGAATTATGCATCTGTTGGTGTTACCAAAACGTTTTAATCAACGTTGTGGAGTTTTTTTTCCCCCATCGGTTCATATATCAAAATAAGTAACATTTTAATAACTTTAATAAATCAGACTATGGGCATTCTATAACGTTAATAAGGTTAGGTCTGACATACATACACGTGTCTTATTATAGTCAGGAACTTTCAGAACTGCATAGGCTATGACGTTGCAACTTTTTCGGAGGTGATATATATATATATATATACATTCTTTTGACGTTTTGCTGACCGTGCATCTCAGTATATTTATCTCAGTATTTAACAAACTTGATGCACAAAATTTGTCTCACAATAAGTTTTATTTCATGCCTCTACATGTTTCGAGCACATGTGCTCATCATCAGGAGGTCAAAATTGTATTACACAGCCTCTGGTATCATCAAACCTATAGGTGTGATGATACCAGAGGCTGTGTAATG
>Ga0136643_10017502_pt1 | contig 10786 bp, 4 predicted proteins | sample TergutLab28metaG_FD_96883 | JGI IMG/M metagenome (GOLD analysis project Ga0136643, IMG submission 96883) | Labiotermes labralis P1 segment gut microbial communities from Petit-Saut dam, French Guiana - Lab288 P1 (version 3) (version 3) | ecosystem: Host-associated > Arthropoda: Insects >... | reverse complement strand
TACTGACTGCTATAACAGGGGGTGAAATGTTACTGACTGCTATAACAGGGGGTGAAATGTTACTGACTGCTATAACAGGGGGTGAAATGTTACTGACTGCTATGACAGGGGGTGAAATGTTACTGACTGTTATAACAGGGGGTGAAATGTTACTGACTGCTATAACCACATTTGCGAATTGGAGTAATTCTGATATATGTGAATGGAAAATGTTAAATGAAAAATAATTTTTTAATGGAATGACGTGACCTTCAGTTGTATCATCCCCGTTGTGTTACATTTGCAATTAAAGAGGAATTCTTTCGAGTCGAAACACAACTATCTCATCTTGTTACCTTTATTTAAACTGACGACATGTTTCGTCCCTTGTACTGGGCCATCAGCAGGTTACAAGACATATAATTGAGGAGACTATACAGTGTGAATAATAAAATAGGGTACATGAATCTAAAATTCAGTGCTATCACGTTGTCGCTCAATTTCCAATTTTCCCAATGAGCGACAACTAGATCTCACTGAGTTTTAGATTCGTGTATCCTATTTATGACCCACACTGTATAGTGTCCTCAGTTATACAGGGTGAGCATAAAGTCTTTCCCTGATTACAAACATTTATTACAACAAAACTACTCTACGTGGAATACAAACATACTTTTTTTAAATACAACTCAAGAAGTTTTTTTTACAACACATCAGTACACTTCAACATGTGCTCCTTTTGTTGCACGGAGAACGTCCAATCGACAATCAATTTCTCTCCACGTGTTCTCCAACATGTCTTCAGTTACTGTAGCAAAAGCGTCTGTTATTCTTGCCTTCAAATTTGTAATATCTGGAACTGGTGTCAAAAACACTTTGTCCTTAACATACCGCCATAAAAAGAAGTCAAGGAGGGGGGGTGATATCCGGCGATCGTGGTGGTCAGGTTGTCGGACCATCTATCCCAATCCACCTGTTTGGAAATGTTGCATCCAAAAACCAAATGTTACAAATGTTACAATAAACACGTGACATAAAAGTCTAGAAACTAACTTAAGTAATGGTAAAAAAAATGTTTGTATTCCACGTAGTTTTCTTGTAATAAATGTTTGTAATCAGGGAAAGACTTTATGCTCACCCTGTATATCTTGTGACCTGAGGATGGCCCAGTATAAAGGCCGAAACATGTCGTCAGCTTAAACAAAGATAACAACATAAGATAGTTGTGTTTTTACTCACAAGAACCCATATTTAATTGGTATGAAGTGATTTTGTGCTTCAGTTTTTGATCCCTTGCATACAACACGCAAGCATGAAACCAGCCGCAATAGACGTGTCTCTCTCTATGTTCGATGGACAAATCTTTGGAAACAAGATAGAGGTTACCGGTCTGTAATTGGACTAAGCAAATATATTCCAGATGTGTTTATTTAACCAAAATCAGTCGCCACATTTTAGCAGTAGTGGCAGCTCTGCTACTGACTAAACAGCTCAGGATTCTGACATCGATTCCCGGTAGAGTTAAGTGAAATCTTCCTCATAACAGTTCTCAGTCCCGCCCAGTCACATATCCATTGAAAATCGTGGAGTGAAGACTCCATTTGAAATATGATGGCACACGGTGACACACGGGAGGGGGAAGTGAAGGGAAACTGGCGAATGCAGTGGGTAGCCAGTACCCTTCACACTACCTCGGAACATGGTGTATCCAGCATTACTACCGCTCATGCGCACACCTCGGCTGTCAGTAGTCGACTGAACTGACGCCACCCGACCGATTTAAATGGACTTGTCCGTTTCGCAGAAAGACGAAATCTGGTTTCTGCGCGTGTGCCATCACATTTCAAACGCAGTCTTCCGCGGTAGTAGAGCGACCGGAGCGTGATGCTGCACTATTTTCAATCCACTGCCACAGTTTTTATGTTGCTCATACCGTGCATATCCCAACCATTAATTTGTGAGGCAACAAATGCACTTAAAATAAAATAATGACCAGTATAAAATTACTACATGTTTCGACAACGGGGGCCGTCCTCACGGAGTGTTCTAGAACAAAGGAATGTAAGCCTAACACGTTAATCTAGGTGCAGCAGAACTCCACTTATCCGGATTAATCGGAACGGCGGACCATCCGGATATGCAGAAAATCCAGGTAATTCGATTTTTTTTTAATAGGCTACATTGGCAGGTTTGAAGTGGAAGAAAATTCCTACAAACAGCTGTTTTAGGCTACATATTTATTTACGTACAAATAAAACATTACTATATAATTCCTTTATATGTGTTTGACAATTGGGGAACAATTTCAGCCATAAAAAATACAGCACATTTGCAGCAAGAAAATGCTTACCTGAAGGACCAAACCGATCCGGATAATTGGCGATCCGGATAACCAACTACCGGATAAGTGGAGTTCTACTCTACTGAATTTTTTAGACATTCAAATACATGCAACGCGACACCCAGATTATCCTATTGCGATTAATTTCCTTTGTTCCAAAAAAAATTCCTGAAGATGGCACCCCGGTGCCGAAACGTTTAGGATTCTAATACTTTTAATAAAATGTATTTAATTAAATTGCACTTCATGATTGATATAATAATTACTATTGCCGCAGGTTAAGAAAGATCAAAGCTATATCTATATCTATATTCTTCCAAACGTCTTCATTCCCAGTCGTTTCTTGAGGCATATGTCTGAAGACATTCCCAGTCGTTTCTTGAGGCATATGTCTGAAGACATTCCCAGTCGTTTCTTGAGGCATATGTCTGAAGACATTACGTTTATTTTACCTTCACAAACCACAATAAGATTTCTGTTAAAAACTCTATTGTGTCTTATTCGTGTCCTTTCGACCATATATATATCTACTAGTTGTTACAATGTTCCCCCTTCCTTAATATCCATGTCTTCTCTGACGAAGATAAAAAGAAATTTCAGTTGTGCTATAATGTGCATTGAAAGAAGAAACATTCTCTATAAAGAAGAACAAAAGTAATTGCTAACTCGACCATGAAGTAAGCTTAAGTAAAAATACCCACTTCATTCTCTAAGACAGGGAACTAACTCTGAAATATGGTACAGAGCATGTGGGGCGTCCACCCTTCGTAATAATCCTCCCATTTCTCTCGTTCGCCAGATATATTCACCGTGTAATAATCACTTAAGTCCACTTACACAGTAACAAGTGTGATTTAAACTAATGGAGCGCGCATGTACTGCGAACGTTGTGCAATATTTTCTTCGCCGTTTGGTCTACACGCTGTATAGAAGTTCCATATTTTATGTGATTCATACTGTTGACCAGTTCCTACTGGCTACCTGTCACCTTATAGCCAACGCCCTGATTATCGAGAAAGATGACAAAATTGATGCATTTGTTTCCGTACAGGACAGCTGCGATTCACAGACTCTTCTTTTAAAAAAAGGTCATGAAACAAAAATCAGTTCTGGGTATTAATACATGCATGGCGAATGGATAGACCCCACAGTCGTTCTGTTTGGTGGTAATCTCTAGGTGCAGCATACCCGTTGTGTTTTATTTACGATTAAAAGAGGGTTCTTTTGAGTCAAAACACAACTAGTTGATAATCACGAGTTTCGTCATCCCCGTTGTGTTCTATGAAATAACTAATGTACAGGGTGTTTACTGGTCTGACTAATGTACAGGGTGTGTACTGGTCTGACACAGATATGTTTATTGGTAGAATATAAAGTTTTATCTACATAAGGTAAAGGGGGACCGCGGTAGCACAAATCGGAAGGTCGCTGGTTCGATCCCAGCTGGTGTCAGTGGATTTTTCATTTACATAAAATCCTTCCGATCGCACTATGGCCCTGGGCTCGACTCAGCCTCGAACAGAAATGAGTACCAGGAGTATTTACTGGGGGTAAAGGCGGCCGGTGCGTAAGGCTGACAACCTTACCGCCATCCTGGACCATTGTCAAGTAATCTGGGAACCTTAACTTCCTGGAAACCTCTGGGCCTGCCCAGGTCTGTAATGGGACTGCTTTACCTTTACATAAGGTAAAACTACATGTTTCGGCGCTTGACAACGGCCATCTTCAGGTTGTACATGAAATACTTAAGGCAGGTTTTGTATAACTGATTAATACGTATTTCATGTACAACCTGAAGATGACCATTATCAAGCGCCGAAACATGTAGCTGTACCTTATGTAGAAAACACTTTATATTCTAACAATGAATATAGTTGTGTTAGACCAATACACACACTGTATATTGGTTACAACTATTTTATAGTTGTGTTTTGACACAAAAGAACCCCCCTTTGAATTGTTTGTTGGTAAGGTTAGGTTTCATTTCTGTCGATATTCAGACTCAAAGAACTTCATTATTCTCGTGCTGCTCTAGGAAATGCCATGGCGTGATATTCAGGTTAGTTTACAATGTACTGCAAATGTGGCTGGATAGGTACAACAATCCCCACACAGGCCTGCACAGGACTTTAGGGCTACAGTAGTTTGTGGTCCCCAGAATTTCCAGACGATCAGCACAAGAGAGTAACCAAATATGTCAGCCCTACACACCGGCCGCCTTTACCCCCAGACAGAGACCCCTGGTACTTGTTTCTGTTAGAGTCTGAGTCGACTCCAGATCTATAGTGCGGCCGCAAAGATTAAGTCAAAGAAAAATCGAGAGGAACCCATCGGGAATCGAACCCGTGACCTTCCGGCTTATAGCGCAAAGGCACCTCCGCGTATGCGCTGTAGTGCAAATAGGGCTACTGGGCCTATTGCTTTCCTGCGAACATAAATACAGACCGAAATGTGACATGAATTCCTGTACTGCTTTTTAGCACCATTCACAGTATGAGACGACCTGCCTCTGTCAACACGACAATGCAACTTTTCACAGCGCAAACAATTGTGTTTTGTTTTGATTGTTTTTTGGTGCTATAAAATTAATCAGAAGATAATGAGGGACCACGTTCACCACTTCTGAGCTCGTAATGCATCCTGCAGTGTAGAGAACCTCTTTTTATTACCATCGCGCTGACAGCAATATCAGTGAATGAGGTGTCTTCAGCTGCACCAGCAGAACTTGGATTTGCAAGGCGCAACGTACTTACGGTATGTGGCCCGTCCTTACGAGCCTCTTTGTGTTGTGCTTAACACCGTGATGTTAGCAGAAATACATTGAATTAAAGCATTATATCGACTGTTTGAAAATATTATGCATACAAACGCAGCGTTAATGGAAAGCGTAAAAACTAACACACGTGAACGCCGACTTACGGGAAATTGGAGACAGGCAATGTACGTATGACGTAATATGGAGGCGCTTTCGTGTAATCACTGTTGCAGTGGGAAAGCAATGGGTATTACATATTTTGAGTGTGTGTTTGTAACCTTAGTTACCCTGCGTGAAATGCGCATGCGCCATTTTTTGTTTTGAAGTCCTGCCCGTCTGTACGTTATTTTTTTAAAATTCTCTCATAAACAACATGATTTTTTTAAAAAAAAAAAAATTCATTGAATATAAAATGCGCGTTTTGAATTTCTCTACAATTTTTGTCCGTAACATTTTCTAATTCTAAGAGGAAATGAGCGAGATATGATCAAAACTGCGTATTGGTCTTCATGTAAAGTAGCCCTTATTATCGTTCGATTTTAATTAAGTTTCAGTTTTCTCCACAGATTTTCGAAAAATACTCGAACGTCAAATTTCATTGGAATGCGTCCAGTGGGAGCCGAGCTGCTGTATACGGACAGACAGACAGCCACACTATTCGTAGTCTTGCGAACGTGCCTAAAAGCGGTGACAAGGAGCTGAAATATGCACTAGATGAAGTCATGTGAACGTAAAGTCTGCTTTCCTCTGGGGTAACACGCGGAAGAGAGCAGTAATTCCTGGCCGACGTTTCGGGCTGCGCTACGTAAAATCCTGTAGCAGTGCAGCTGTCAGCTACAGCTTGGCGGAAGCCTGAAGTCATGTATTGTGACCTGATAGGCAGTTTGTCGTTACTGACAAGCAACTCTGCACAATACATGCATTTTACCTACCGCATAGCTCAAGACCAAATTCCTTGTACTGTTGAAATGGCCTACATATATTTCGCGTTCATTTGTTCGCCGTTAGGCTATTGTATATGTTTCATAGTGCAATTTAAAAGTTTACTAAAGCAACTGTAGTGTGTTTTACTTTTGTAGATTGCTCTATGTTTAGAAATCGGAAGATCGCTGGTTCGTTCCCAGAATGTGTCATTGGAATTTTTCATTGATATAAAATCCTTCCGATCGGACTATGGCCCTGGGGTCGACTCAGCCTCTAACAGAAAAGAGTACCAAAAGCATTTCCTGGGGGTAAAGGCGGCCGGTGCGTAAGGATGTCAACCTTACCACCATCCTGTGCCTTTGTCATGAAATCTGGGAACCTTAACTTCCTGGAACCCTCTGAGCCATTCTAGGCCTGTAATGGGACTGCTTTACCTTTTACTTTTAGATTGCTCTAGTTTCGAAGAGGTAAGTTTTTAATTGTAAAATTTTTCTTGCCTTCTATGTTTCGATTTATTGTTCAATGTAGACTAAATACTGAACCGTAGCACAGTTGGATGTTTGTGCTGTAGCATTCTACGGGATAACAGAAGGCACGGTAGCAAGTTTCTTCTAAGGTTTCTACGTAGCTAGCAGGCAATATGGCGCCACATTCCAGAAGGTGCTGTGTGTTTATATTTACTTGTTGCAAGTACAAAGCTGTCGATCAAGCGCGATTTGGGACGCAGATTTGTGGTTCTGGAAGCTGGGGAAATAAATTGGTAGTAGAGAAGCAGACCTCAGTGCAGAACTAAATGTCCCTACCGGAGCAGTCGCTGCTCCTTCCCTCTCCGTCTTCCACCTTGTTATATAAATACATATCACGATTTTACATTCTATGAACCACACACAGTGAAACACTCACTTCAGTAATACCAAAAGGATGCGGAATTTTTCTTAATAATTTATTTCACTTAAATGATCTTCGACATTTGACATTCTGAGGACCGTTCATCGTGAAATGTTCTTATAATAAAACCAACGAGAAAAAATGATTTCTCAAAGTCCTGCTCCAAAAATAAATTTGAGAAATTAGTGTTTCTCGTTGTTATTATTATAGACGTAAGAGAATATCCTCGATATGATTCGAACAATTAATTGTTCATCATCAGGAGGTCGGTACAATCAGCTTACAGTATTGCACCGTGTCAATAGCAGAAGGCAGCTATAGATATTTGCATTTAAGTGGTCATTTAATGTACTTACAATTGGTGGCGCAATTCTTTCGAGGCGTGTTTTTTAATATTCGCGATTTAACGTTCATAAGTGCCCACTAAAATGGAAATATGCCTAGTTGTATTCCGCTACTGACATGGTGCAATACTGTAAGCTGTTTATACAGAATTCCTCCTGATGATGCACAATTACTTGTTGGAAACATGTCCAGGAAAATCTAAGTTAAATAAATTAATAACAAAACTGTGCATCTTGTTGGTCTTTCTCACATATTTTTTTGTTTTGTTACTATAAATTAATAAAATTTCTTTTAAAAAAAGTGACCTTATATGAAGACTTTTAAATTTGACAATTCGGAACGAAAACGTGAATGGAATGTAAGGCATGGTGTCTCTCAGATTTACTGCCTGAGACGTTAAAAAAGTATAGAAATACTGTCCTTAGAACGCTTTTTCATGCAGTATTAGGCAGTTGAGAGACGGAGACAGCATAAGATTGTTGATCTCTCCGAAACCACAAGGAATGTTTCCCACTGTAGGATGAGCAGCATGATGCAGGACCGCGACATAAACTGAGCCAAACTGGACCTGTTTCGTCGCGGAGGTAGTGGACTGGTCAGCTAGAGCACCTTCGGTGAAGCTTTTTATACTGATAACAGTACATCATAAATCAGAAGCTAAAACTAAACTCAAGAAAACTCATTCAAAACATATTTAGCTACACTAAATGAATCCAAAATTAAAATTTACCTAATGCGCGATCTACTATAATATTTAAATCAGATTAAATTCAAAAATTTACAGCAGCTGTACTACTGTTGCCACACACTTGAATGTAACAATTACAGAAAAGTATTAATTACAGAAACAAAATCTGATAAAAGTAATCGTAAAATATTCTTATTTGATTTCATATTGCAGATTAACTATTAAAGACATTAGTTATGTAGCTTGGGAAGTATATTATTTTGTGTAAATTTCAGTTAATCTATATTTCTACTGCTTGCAGTTTGGCAAGTATAAAACAAAATATTTGTGGTGTCTATTTTTTTGTAATTCTGAAAAAGTACGTGTTTTGTGCGCTAAGAATGCAAGCGCAAATAAGCCACTTGTACTAACTAATATATTTAAATGTATGGATTTATCAATTGTGTTTCCCCAGAATAAAAATTATATATACACACACATATTACCCTGAGACCGCAAGTAGAGGCACATTTCATCGTATTTCTTCTGTGTATAAAACGCTAAAACACAAAAAGTTCTTTTGTAAAATTTGATATTACGGAATTTATGGCAAGTTCCCTTTTCATTTAAGTACACTTCAATTCTAACGAGAATTTCAAACATTTCTGCCCCAACTTCCAGAACACACGAATAATAAAAACGAAGATTGGATGAAAAGAATTTTGTTTCATTCTAAATTTGTAATTTATTGTACTAATTTTTCAAATGCATCATTCTAAATTTGTGCTATATCGTACTAATAATTTCAAATATCACTCCTTTGTTTGTACACACTTTACAGGATTTTACCTGTTCTAGCGACAGCGTTACCATCGACGGTCAGTTATTTCATAGGCCTGTCTGTTGTTAAGATTTGTATAATTCATAGTGTATATGTGTTGTGTGCAATGTTGCAATCATAATTATCAGGAAATTTGTTTAAAATTATTACATTTTGTCGCTCATAAACAAATGTAAGACACTAAAAGTATAATTCCTCCCATATTTTGCTACATTATCCAAATCGTTTTTTGGAATTCCACACAGAAAACAACTCAAAAGGGAGATTCAGAATTCTAATTATCGAACAGGCAGATATTTCATATAATAATTATTATAACATGCTTATTTCAGAGAGGAAATTTGGTTCCCAGTCTCATTGTATCTCGTATTTATTACTTATAGGTGCCTAGGCTTACACACGTAAAGGTAAAGCAACCTCATTACAGGCCTGGAGAGGTCCTGAGGTTTCCAGAAGGTTGAGGCTCCCAGATTTCAAGACAATTGTTACATGAAGGTGGTAAGCTTTTCAGCCCTACGCACCAGCCGCCTTTTCCCCCCCCCCACCCCGGAAATATTCTTGGTATTCATATCTGTTAGAAGCTTAGTCGACCCCAGGGCCATATACAAGTAAAACCTAAACGTATGTTAGAAGTTATTTTAGAATATGACATATTATTTGAAGTTGCAATTGCGATGAGTAATAAAGCAAGAAACAGACATTCCTTCGAGTAACAGAATGCTTAATTAAGCACATAATTCAATATACCTTTATGTAATATTTTTGTAATCAATTGTGCGATTCCATAAGATTTAACTGGTTCTTTCACGTTCATGGTAGTATATATTACAAATTACCATGTCGTATGATTTTCACAGATATTATTATTATTTAATTGCTTACTGTAATGTCAGTATATCCTTCTGAAGAACAAGGATTTTTAAAGACCCAGTTTAAGAAATTTAACTTATATGGACTTGGCTGAATTTCCGTTTTGAATTCTGCCACTCCAGACCAAACCTCCATGGCTTCCCACCATGTTATACTATAATGTATAGTACTTATTTCATCAAGAAAAATTGATGTAGAGTCTGTGCTGTAATACACCACATCTACAGCATCCTTAACGGTCCATATTCATCATTACAGATCCACTAGAAACAGAGGGGTTATGTATGGAAAAGGGGAGACTGCATTTATGTATATAATGCCTACCCCATTCTGATACAAGTCTGTGAACTTGTGACCTATTTCAGAGGGGTGCCTGTGTATAGGATTAAAAGGTTCTAAGGAAGATGGCTGCTTTGAATTTATATGTGTAAAAACTGAGGCAGGAAAGAGTTGAAAAAGTTGAAAGGAGGGGAAGCGTTAAAAGGCAAGGGGGGATATCTGACCAAGAGGTTCTTAAGGACTAACAATCAGAAATAAGTTGAGTGAAGTTTAAAGGGAAGACACCATTAAGGAATTTTAAAGAGATATGTTAGAATGAGTTGGATTGGATTGGATTGGTACTGTGGAAGTAAAGAGGGAAATTCCAAAACTGTAGATGCTAAGAATCAGCGGAGATATAATGTGTGTGCTTGTGTGTGTGCGTGTGTGTCTGCGTGTGTCTGTGTGTGTGTGTGTGGTGTATGTGTGTGTATGTGTGTGTGGTGTGTGTGTGTGTTGTGTGTATGTGTGTGTGTATGTATGTGTGTGTGTGTGCGTGTGTATGTGTGTGCGTGTTTCTGTGTGTGTATGTGTGTGTGTGTATGTATGTGTGTGTGTGCGTGTGTGTGTGTGTTTGTGTGTGCGTGTGTGTGGTGTGTGTGTGGTGTGTGTGTATATGTATGTGTGTGTTTGTGTGTGTATGTGAGTGTGTGTCATGTGTGTGATGTTTCTGTGTGGTGTGGGTAATTTATTTTTGTGATTTTTGTATATTCGTGTGTTATGTATGTGTTGTGTGTTTCTGTACGTGTGTATATGATTTTGTGTGTATGTGTTTGTCTGTGGTGTTTGTGTGTGTGTTTGTGTGTGTGTTTGTTGTGTATGTGTGTGGTGTTAGTGTGTTTATATATGTGTGTCAAG
>Ga0136643_10017498_pt1 | contig 10788 bp, 7 predicted proteins | sample TergutLab28metaG_FD_96883 | JGI IMG/M metagenome (GOLD analysis project Ga0136643, IMG submission 96883) | Labiotermes labralis P1 segment gut microbial communities from Petit-Saut dam, French Guiana - Lab288 P1 (version 3) (version 3) | ecosystem: Host-associated > Arthropoda: Insects >... | reverse complement strand
CAGATTTCGTGACAACGGCACAGGATGGTGGTAGGTTGTCAGCCGTACGCACCGGCCGCCTTTACCCCCAGGAAATACTCCTGGTATTCATTTATGTTAGAGGCTGGGTCGACCCCAGGGCCATAGTGCGATCGGCAGGATTTTATGTCAATGAAGGATCCACTGACACCAGCTGGGATCGAGCCAGCGACCTTTCGATTTGTAGCACAGCGCCTTAGCCACTGTGCTACCGCGGTCCCCGTAATATCGTGGACGACAGCGTAATTGCCATGAAACAAAAAACAGAAACGTATTAGCTGGTGGAAAACATGTTCATCTCAAACAGGTTATCCCAACGTTAGCAATCTGCGGATGTCAGCGTGAGCGACCCTTCCTGACCGCTCGCTGGTCATCACTTATCAGATCATTGCCTTTCATCGGCATTTAAGTAAGGCGCTTACTTAGTCACGTATTTTATTTGTCCATAGTATAATACAGGGCTGGCCAACATGCGGCCGGAGGGCAGCATGAGGCCCTCGAGGAAATATTTACGGCCTTCGTTGACCTGAATATTTTCAGTAATTACGTACAATTTAACAAACATAACACAATAGATTTGTAGAACACAATATGGCCACTTTATTAGCATATAAAATGTTTATAAATCTTCACTTTTAAGGCAAGGACACCGTAAACCAACCTTTCTTTGTGTTTTATCAAGTTCAGCAAAGCCTACTACATTGTCATTCAACCGTATTTTTTGCGTACATTATTTTTTGTAAATAACGGCGTAATGGTTAATTTCCCCCTCCCCTCCACGTGTTTCGATACACACACACACACACACACACACACACACACAGTTGCGGCTGTCAGGCGAGTCCTTAACGTTATATGTGGCCTTCTTGTGGGTTAAGTTGGCCAGCGCTGGTCTGATACATTATACACGTTTTTGTCTGTTTGAAAGGAGCATTTTAGTTCATTTTTATTCCCAAAATTATTTCGTCTTATTGCTTATGAAGCAGCTATATGTCGTAACCCATCGATACGCAGTTTTACATGAAACAGCAAAAAAGGAATCGTCACATCCTTAATAGAAGAATATGTTGTAATATTAATTTATTTCAATTTAATTAGCAATTTTTCGTGAGCACAACATTTTGACACAAGGTGTGTTTGTAAGCCAGCTGGCTCTTACAACGCAGGAAACTCAATTTAACGACTGTGCGTGTTATGACAGATTGCTGTTTCGTGCGGGATGTATTTCTGCTTGCAAAACGACGTGATATGATACCACTTTAAAACACTGAAAGTCAAGGATTCGCAGTTGATGTACATATCCACAGACCACCCACAGAAAGTTTGAGTACCACAAGTGGTATGCGGAACACGGTTTGGTAAACACCGCTCTTAGGACGCACAAAAGGGAAAGCTTACCTAATAATATACGTTCGTGTCTTCTCAGTATAATGAAGAAAAAATATTATAAAGGCAGATAATAAATCCTCGAAAACCTTGGAAAGTTCAAATATTTGGGAATATGACTCGAAGGGAAATACTTTGACGGAAACTTGCAGACTTTTTGTTTAATTTTGCGCATAACTGCTGCCACACTGATTGGGGAGTTTGTCTCTCTGTCTGCAGTTATAAAACCTTTCACAAGTATTTTTATTATGACCAAAAGAAGCAAATGAGCGGAACGGACCATATATCATGCATATGAGTGTTAAGAAAAGTATATGATTAATTTGTCACTCTGCACGCCATGAATGCTTATGGAAGGGTGGAACTGTAACTCATATCGTTGTTAATTTCAGTACCGGTTACAGACGAGTGGTCAGTTTCACGCTCCGGGCGCTTTATCCCCGGGGAAAAAAGCCCTCTTTATCCTTTGACTAACACACTGGTTGGGCCCCCGATCCGGTCTGGACGCTTCAGAGAAGAGGTAAATTTCTTGCCTCTGCCGAGAATCGAACTACAATTCCTCGGTTATCAAGTCCGTAACCTCGTCACTATACCAACTACAATATCCCAGCCCCGATTTAGAATTTCCTGTAAAATATTAGGCTGAATATTGAATGCTGAATACTTAGGTATGAACGACGCAAGGAAATTGAACTGCATACGGAAAAAAGAAATATAAACGTTGAAGATACGAGGAAGACCTTTTATAATTAATTCCGAGCATAAGGCATGCTTATATAGTTATTTTTAATGGAGTATTGTATTTGGTCATCCAGCAAGTGTTTGTTGTAAGTATGCAATAGAGCAAGCACTTCCGTGGGGCTCTGAATGTCTCCTACTGTTCCATCAGATGTGTGGAAGTTACAAATATTATTGAATTTCTAAAACAGCTTTCCGTGCAATGATGAACAAAATAACGTTTTCATGTTCCTTATAAATTTTATGGCCCTGTTTATAAATGCTGGACTTGAATTGCCTTATGGTCTATAATAATGCAGGTCCTGACCCACTTCTCAGCTTCATTTCATACGATACAAAGGGCAAGGCTTGCTTGCTTGCATATGGCAAGGGCTGGGTGTTGCTGCTATAGCTAAATGCTGTTAAGTGTGTGACACGATACATGGAAAACATGTAATTGTCGTCTGCTGTCGGTGAGCATTATTTGGTGCCCAGATAAATACGAGTTCAGTTCTGTGACGTCTGCCACTAATCCTATTGAGAGCGATTATTTTGTAAGCTTGTATTTCAAGATTAATCACTGCATTATCCGCTTTGACGGAAAGTAAAGGTGCAGTACCTGTTTCATAAGAGTCCGCCTTTGGCCTCTATCCTGTGCCAGCTTATTCCATTCCATACCCTCACTTTTTTCTGGATGATTTAAATGATATCCTCCTAAATGGTCTTTCCTGCGGGTTTACTCGAATTACATTCCATGCACACTTCCTAACTTTCATGCATGATACATACAACTTCGGTCTCATTACTGTTAAAATGATCTCTCCAACAATTCCTAGTAAAGGATATAGATTTCGAAGTTCTTCAAAGTGTAACTTTCTCCAGTCTTCTTCCCCCTGTACTTGTATATTCCCTTCAGTATGCTGTTTTCAAACATCCCCAGACAATATTTTTCCATAATTAAAGTAGTATAGTTATATACAAAACAGGTAAAATTATAGATTGATGTTTATCACATGCACGAATCAAAATATTTATTGAAAGCCTTCATGTCACGAATCTCACAAAAAAGGCACAAGATCCATGTCAGACTGTATTCCAGGGACCAACTGTCGGAGCAGGTTTTGTACGTTGCTGCTCTGTTTGTTTGACATGCATTAAACTCTCTAAATCAACACGATATCACTCAGGTTTTTAAAAACTAGACATAGTAGCTTTTGTTATGCCTATTGTCAGTAGAAGTATCTATAGCATGTCCCCATACAGTAAGAGAAACAACGGAACAAACTATCTTCAACAAAACCCATATGTATCTTGCTGTAACTAAATGTTTTCTAGTTCATCAAAAAAGTTTTCTTTAGCACAAGTTGTGTATTTTGCACAGGTCTGTCGTCATAGCCTGTGTTACAACTGTAACTTTAATTAACTCTTTGCACCCTAATGCTTACTGTCTCTACCACCAACCAAAACATGAAATATTACAGGCAATGTAAGTATAATCCTAGCATTGAGGTGTGTTCGCGTAACAACTTTTGCCGCGGAAAAGCAGTAACTATTACATATTCCGAGTATGTCTGTAGCCTTACATACCTAACATGAAAAGCGCATGTGCCTTGTTATATTGTCATCTGCGGCCTGTCTGATTCTCTGATATTTAGAGCGAAGAGTTATGGATAAGTGCAGTTCGGTTACTTCTGACTCTGTGGAAGTAATGTAGTGACGGGAACTTTGAATAGGCCACGCCTTTCTTCTGTCAAGTGCTTACCTGCTCAGTGTTCATGATCCTCTCGTATCATGGGCCCCACAACGCCTGCAGTTGAAACAGCGTTGTCAAATAAGGAAATAATAATATTTTTCCCCTACCATGTGCACACAATAAGTATTGCATGGTTGATTAAGTGAATGTACGTGCACAATTGAATATTAATTCAGTCGCTGACGTCCCCGGAAATGCTTCAAGGTCAACGACCTTTTCACCTACGACAGGAATCTCACTGTCAGAAGGCCAGATGTTTATTCGAAAAGAAACGTCTTCAGCAATTCGGTCGTTTCTGGGTATAGCAGTTCAGCAGGCCTATGTCCTATGTCAGATATTTTTCTCTTAAATTTGATGTATATTGGACCGTGCATCATCTTGATAAATGAAGAATAAATTCCAACTAGATGCTACTTATTACTTTATTATGCTTATGTTAGGCTCGACATGTTTCGGGCACCATTATGCCCATCATCAGGAGCTAACGACTATAGCGTTGGTTACCACGTAGGCCGTCTGGTTCTCGAGTTGCTGCTGGTTGGAAGTTAAGTGCAGGCAGAGTGGATGAGTGTCCGGACCGAAGGAAGTTAAGTGCAGGCAGGGTGGATGAGTGTCCGGACCGAAGGAAGTTAAGTGCAGGCAGGGTGGATGAGTGTCCGGACCGAAGGTTGTAACGGCTTATTTTTAACCGTATTTTTGTAACAAACTGGTTATTTTTCTGTGAACCTCTTAAAGCATTTTATAATTTCGACTCCACGCCCCGACCGTTTTACCCCCAGGAAAGAGATCCACTACCTATTTTACAGGAGAAGGGGTGGGCCAAAATTCTGGTCTGGAAGAGGGCGGAAAATTTCGCCCTCCCAGGAGCGAATCGCCATACCGATTTGGCTCTCCTGGCGCAGTTTCTTCTGGTGTTCTGCGTGTATTTGTCCTAACAGCTTGTATTCCAATCCCCAGCTTTTTCTGTCTTCCTGTATAAATGGTCTTTTGGGAATCTTCAGTTCTACTGACATGTTTGAGGAATTATTGTGAAGAATTCGCCGATCTGTTCCACTAATAACTCTGTAAATATCATGTAAACTTTATTCTTGATGCGATCAGTTTTAAAGTGTGTCTGGTTTCCTTCATACATAAGCCATATTTTATTTTTGCTGATGCTATGTAGCCAAGGTCTATTACTAATTTATTTTTTATTGCACTTTTTGTCCAAAGTTCTCGTAGTACCTAATGCCACTTGTAGTACAGTAATACTCTAATTTTATTTTTGCGTCTGTTGTGTGGCCTAAGATAGGACATCGTAAGTACGTAAACTGTGACAGATCTACCGCCTTCATTTCCTTGCGTGACATACCCGTAATGTCTGTATAGTACTGCCCTCTATTCCGGTAGGTACTGTTGCGGTATCAAAAGTCTCCTTACCATTATCACATTCATTTGCACTGCCCGTCAGTACACATATCTTGAGGGTTAGCCTGCAGAGAACGTGATGACGTACCGCACATTTCCATCATGTTTGGTTTCCTGTACCACAACGTCTCTAATATTGGACCTGTTTTAACGCTCATTTGGAAAAGGTCGGAAGGAGGGATTCAAATCAGAAGGAAATTTGACAAAGTTATTCACTGTCACTGGAGATCTAATGAATAAGTGCAATTTCTGAAACACTTGTCAAGCTTGTCTTAGGGCTCGAGTAGTGAGTAAGGAATCCAGCGGGTGTTTCCTGCCTGTCGAATCGTCTGTGCCTCTGTGCCCCTGGGAATGCAGCGGGACCCTATTGTGTTGTGCGTCATTCACCGCGGCTTTTTGGCACTGGGATCTCTACCATTATTTACACTGGCTGCTTAGAGTTAAGCAGTCATCTCCGGCAAGAATGATGTGTGTCACTTCGCAGTGCGAGTTTAAATTAGTGCCCTTTAAAGTGAACGGATAACGGATGTGATTACAGCCCTAACCCTTTAACTTGCTGTGGATGCTCCATGTACAGTACATGTACTACGTGATTTAACACTAGCATACTCTAAATTATCCAAAACTTTTATTTAATATTGCATGCGGTTCTCGAAAATAGTTTAATTATTTCCATTTAAAGCATTATCAGTCTGGTTTTTAGAGCGGGCTGCGGAGTATAAATCCAGTTTTTTAATGCCCTTCACTTCCGTTCGGGCTTTGAAAGATTGAAATGAGATAGTAACAGTGAAAGAAACAGCGGATTTGTGTTTGTCGCAAGCGTGTCTTCGGCGATTCTGTAAATGCTGTCGGGCGAGTAATTTTTAAATCACTAGAAGTTGATGACTGGAAAATGAAACGAGGCTTATAACTGGGTAAGCATATGGTTTACTGCTGGAACACCTTAGCGGAACACAATCTTTCATTTTCAAAGAAACTGTTATTATTTCTCGTGCGATAATTCATGGTCTGTACACTTCGCGTATTTTAAACCCAAACAGGTTTTCTACTGTGAGGTACCAGTGTTCAGTGTTCTCCAATCATGTACCTTAACTCATACCCATTTTGCTGCCTTCAAAAGTGAAACACACAGTGCATTACTTGACCTACTTTGTGCTATAGAGAGACGGAAACAATGCTTCTTGTTTGGTATTTCTTGCCTTCCTGTCACGATATGTGTTTTTTGGCATGCGGTTGCACAACTGTGGGAATCCTGAAGCAAAGTTCGTATTTAATAGCAGTAGCGTGACACAGAAACCCAGTAGGCCTCCCATGCCATTTGTCTGGTATCTCGGGTTATGCAGGAAGTTGGTGGGACGAAAACCCCTGGAAGAGTCAATGGAAGAGGAAACAAAGGCAGAACGAATAAAAGTTACTGCAAGTCAAGTGGCTACAATAAACATAAAGATATTAGTTTTCAGACTTTTACTCTGCCATATTTATAAGAATAAGAAATTCTGGGAAGAATTGAACGTTTCTGTTATTTACAGCTTTGGTTATTTTGAGTGATATTTCAGTGGGGCAAGTAAATGTTTGATGTACTTGCCTTGTTGGTGAAAAGTTCATTTTTTTACAGGCTAACACAATTTGCGCATTCTTAAAAGGAAGAAATAAGTAAAATATTCATTTTAAAATTACCTCTTCGTGCTGTTGCTGCGAAGAAGGTTATACTCAACAAAGACTCGCCCTCTCTTAAAGTCGGTTTATCCCATTCCATCTGTTACATCCTCCACTTTCTGGAAACTCTGACTCATGTAATTGTGTTTGAGAAACTGTCATTCGCGATGAACCAGCGACTTTCCGCTCAGAAAACTACGTCTTTCTTGTAAGGAGAAAACAACCTGGAGTAGCGCTAATGGACTGACACTCTTACAGTGATGTCACAGTCTATTAGAGTTACAATGCAGCACACGGTTCTTGGCCGGTGGTATTTTTCAAAAGGTAGGCTAAGAACGAGTCACTAATGCAGCGAAAGCGTCATGATTGTTTCTAGTCCTTCTCTACGCCTCCGCAAGTACAGTTGGCCTTGGCACAATCAGGTTCCAATCATGTAACACATCCCCTCCCCCCACTTCACCACACCCAGTAGGCCCGTTCGCCAACAACACTAACTCCTCCACTGGCCAGAAACCTAGCACTGCACTATACGTGAAAGAGGAATAATAATTAACCGCTTGAAATTTGTAATGAGATTCAGTTAATTACCCACAGACAACACAATGTGCTTCCAGTAGAAGGCCAAATGGTGAAAAATGTGTTTGAGAAAATGATGGCTCTTTCTTGTAAGAGTCCTACGTAACCCTTAAATACACTGTGTGGAAACAATGCAGAATTTCTGGTTTTAAATCTGGCGGAACATGTTACTAATAACATAGCTTTAAAGAGTTAATTAAGGACAAGATTCATTAGTTTGGTTCTGTTCGTCCCATAAGGGAAAAAAATATAATATTATTTATCCGTGTGCCGATCTCAGTGGCCGTGCGGTCAAAGGCGTGGGTCTACGGCCGCTCGCTTGCTGGGATTGTGGGTTCGAATCCCGCCGGGGGCATGTCTGTCTGTGTTGAGTGTTGTGTATTGTCAGGAAGAGGTCTGTGCGAGGGACCAATCACTCATCCCGAGAAGTCCTACCGACTGTGATGCGTCGTGTGTGATCTAGAAACCTCAAGAATGAGGAGGCCATGGCCCGCGTTGGACCGCAGAGCCACAGAAAAAAAAAGTATATATTGAAGAAAGAAGGAGGACATTCCGTTGTTCATCAGATCTGTGTGTTCGCTGACAACGTACTGCAGAAAAATCGCATTTTACCTTATGATATCTGAGCATTTGGTCAGTAGAAACCATGTACATTATACATTATGACAAATGTTTAAACTTGTTTGTTCTTTTGTGGCGCTAACATACCTAACGTGAATTATGTTGTTGAGTTTCGTAATGATAAACGTAAATAAAATCATCATGGTTAAAGTAAGTAAGTAGCTGGTTACTCGAAAATATTGTTTATGTTTCATTCATAAGCCAAAAAATTGTTATGCATAGCTGCAAGGCATAAACATTAGTTACATCATTAAAGGCGTATGGAAAGTCATCAACATTGTGCGCGTTATCAAATGACCAACGGTAAATTTTTAGACGCATCTGGAGAGACAGGTTAGGGATGCTGCTGGGTAATGCGCATTCCAGATGTGGGAAACAACATTCGCGAATTACTGCCGGGAGAAAGGTCTTTTTGCGAGAGGAGGGATTGACTATGAGCAAAAATTGGCTCGCAGTTTGAAATCCAGTCACAAATTTGTGTATCTCCAGTGAGGGATAATTAGTAAATTGATAGCTGCTATTCAGGGGGATTACTGTGTGAGTTACAACAATGGGATTCAAACGCCGCCATTTGTAAGCTCACTGTCATAATTACCATTAAATACCAATGTAATCAAGCCGTCGTCAAGCTATATAGCACATCCATAGGCCTACATACTTACCTTCGTGCATACACACATATGTATATACATAATTAATACGTTTATACCTACTCGTATATACATATATATACAAATACAAGGGCGCACATGCGCATCAACATATAAATAAATATACATAAACACACCTACTCACTGTTTCGTAAAATTGTCACCGAGAGGGCTGGTGTTATCGGTAGAGCTCTAGTTCTGAGCCTGAGTAGCAACAATGTTTGAGACTCGACACAATGCTGCTACTAATTTTGGGAATTTATAGGTACGAGGCTGGGGTGAGTTCGAGTACCTTGACGCCAATACCAAGTTCTGTCAACATTGTCAAGTTCAAAACTTGCAAGGGACAAACTCGCAAAAAACAGGGTGATGATGATGATGATTATAATAATAATAATAATATGTAGGCATACTTTTATTACTTTTTTGAGAAAGGAAAATAATAAAAATCAAAGCCTTCTGTCGTTTTACTACAGACCATTCCTGTGATTATGAATATTACGGACAAGAATCAAATGTAGCATAAGAGCTAAATTCAGTACATTTCATATGCACATGTGATGTGATGGTCACTAAAAGTATTTACTACTTTAAACGCACTCTTCGTGGAAGGTTTCTGCTTGAGGAGATAATTTTGTATTAGTTGGCAAAGAAATTACCAGCAATTTATGTGATTTTCTGCATTCGTTATTTGTATGTCCGATGGCCTCAGCTACGTGTGTGATTTTTTTTTTTATAAATCTAAAGTTTGTGATTTTTAGGTAAGAAAACTTCAAAGATTTGTAAAATTACAGCTGTTAAGACAGCTAATACGAAGCGTAGCATTGGTAAGATGAGTTTTAGGGAACGTATCTTAACACACGGTTATATCCGTCTTATTCTTATTAGGGACTAAATATTGAGGGTACATAGCATAAGTTCTTGTGGACGTGAAGTGCGCTTAGGTTCAGTAAATGAAATCGAGGGCGAAAGAAACGTATTCAAAAAACAAAGCTCACCATACCGGTCAGCAGAATGAATAACCAAAAATACTTTAGACCTCACTCTGAAAAAGGCAGTATCCTTTAATCTATTGTTAACCAACTGTGGCCTTTATATAGTATGCCTAATAAAACCTTGCTTGATTGATTTCTCGTTTCGTTTGGCAGATTAATATTTTACGTATAAGGCAAACTGGGTTATGGGCATATGTAGCACATTGTGTTGAATGTCTCTCTCCCCTCCCCAATAAAATATGTGGGCTGAGGTGTATTATGCTGCGAGCAGCAGTTAACCAACTTTCTAACAGTGAAACCATGTCCCATACGGAACATAATGTTATTACACCTATCACGTTTCTCAGTGACACTAGTAGGCTATTTCACGCACGAGGTTAACGTGTTTAATAGCGTGACGTAACGAAGTGTATATGAAAGGTCGCCTGACGTAATGTCACGTAATTTCTTACATTTATGCACTACTGTGATCTGTGATGAATCGGGATACTTTTCACTTCACCTTTAACTGCACAAATTATGTAATGGCAGAAATCAGAATTACTTTAATGGCGAATTATAAAAAAACATACTATAAGGTTCCATGTAACTAAAATTCTGATACTGAGAACTTTATTAGGGCTTCGAAGTGTACATGGCACGTGGGTAGGGGACGGTACACGTCATATCTCTATGTTGTCACTGTTGATATTTTAGCATTTGTCCCATCATGGCACTGAGGTTTGCATCCCGGACTAGAAGAAATCCATGTCAGTTGTCTTTTGCCGTGAGGTGGCAGCTTGCTTCACGTCGGCGTCTTTTTGAAATCGCGTGCCTGCTAGGTGCTTCTAAAGTATTCCAATGACATGTAAATCACTACGCTATACATTGCCAACCGCACTTGTGACAGGTTATGGCGCTACACTTGGGAAGTTTCGGACCAACCCCCCCACACCCCCCCCCCCCCCTCCCCACTTTTTTGCAAACTTTTTCTTTTCATTCTCTCCTATCATTCTTTTACTTCTTTCTT
>Ga0136643_10017491_pt1 | contig 10789 bp, 5 predicted proteins | sample TergutLab28metaG_FD_96883 | JGI IMG/M metagenome (GOLD analysis project Ga0136643, IMG submission 96883) | Labiotermes labralis P1 segment gut microbial communities from Petit-Saut dam, French Guiana - Lab288 P1 (version 3) (version 3) | ecosystem: Host-associated > Arthropoda: Insects >... | reverse complement strand
TAGCGGTCGAGCTATAAGACTGCTACTAGTGTAAGCGACAGACAGTGCCGCTGCTTTACACAGACTGAAGGCATCGAATAACTTGTAGAAAGCGACAGCACTATGTGAATGCTTTCAGGATGGGTAGTAGGAACTCGTCATGGGCCAAGAAATCTCGCACGCTTGTATCTATCCCATTCCTAGCAGGTATCATCTCTTCAGTGGACTGTACCTACACAGAACAACACAAAAAAAGAGAAGACGCGGACCTACCTCCATGCCCCGAGTGGGATATGACAGCACGATCCCACTGTACCAGCGGTAGAAGACAATGCACTCCTTAGACTTCGGGGTTACTGTGATCACAATCACAGAGCATGGTCATACATAGAATCGAGTGCCTGCTGGTGTGAATCCCATTGTCTTCACATTGTTGTTTTGCAATACACTGCGCACAATGCAGGATATATTTGTTGGCAACCGATTGCTTGGGGCCGACATTTCTTAGTGGTTACAGATCCCCTCTATGGTGCAAATTATTCTACGAAAGAAGCTGATAGTTTTCAACCTGGTAAAGAGAGTTACTTTTCAAGTTGGTCAAAGAAAAATGCTTCCCGTTGTCGTTGACCCAGGATGGTCACCGCAGTATTCGCAAAAGCTCAACACCAGTCCGTAACGTGAGCCAGTTAAATCCAGACTGCATACTCGCATCCCATTCCTCTAAAGGCACTTTCATTAACATTTTACATTCGCACGGGCCTCCCAATCAGTTCAGTTCACTCCCTTCGGGTTCACTGACTACAATTTTGTATGCATTTCTTAAATTCCCCTGTGCGTGCTACGTGTTTTGACAACCCAATCCATACTGATTTAATCACTCTATTATAATTAAGCGATGGCTACCTCTTCTTAAATTCAACTACTTCACCGCCAATTTGTTCTCAAGTATCCTCAGCCAGTATTTTTCCATTAGCTTTGCAGACCAAGCTGCTTATCCACATAAATAATAGTAAGCCACATCCTTCAGAAAGATACCAGCAAGGAAAAGGCTGTACTGGCCTCAAGTATTACTCGTATTAAATTCCTATTCACATGAAGTATACAAGCAAAAATCCTATGTCATGTAAGTGAAGTGGCTATATGCCGGCTCCCAAAATATGGCGTGTGAAAGTTTACTATAATTTTCCATTCTACACGCGACGAACCAGACATGTAATTCTGAAATTGGTTTCCATCCCTATGCATCGTTGATGTGTGTTATTATGAGTGATACAAAACCTGTCCTGCCATGTCTTTGACACTGAGCCCACCACGTGTTAATATCATGCAAACTTAATTTGCAAGTTATCACGAAATATAAAACAAGAACATAAATTTGATCAAAATAACCGTACGGGAGGCAACTCTCTAAAGGAAAAACTTCTACAGAACACCGAACCTAATACATATTTTATTAGTGGCACGATTTTAGTATTCCAGGCATTGTTATTATCGGCAACTCTCTGCATCTGGACTAGGAAGGCACGTCTTTAAAATGTCAACAAAGTAGCAGCTATTGGCTGCTATTTCTCGTTATGTCATTCTATTATCTATTGGTGAAATAAATAATACGATGTTAATACGCGGCGCTGTCTTCCAAAATTCCAAAATTTCCCACATATCCAACACAGAACCAAGTTAAATAATCTGAAAAGCCAATTAACATTAATGCTCTTCCGTATGAGAATTTGGTCTTCATTGTAACCCTCTGAAACCCAGTGCTTACTGTACGTAATGCCAGGATTTACACACATTTACACTGAAAACTTTGCACTTTTACCACATTTGTACCGTACGTTTCTCACACAAACAGCAACTGCCGTCTCGTACAGCCTTCATCGCCTGGTCTTTCTAATGGGAGCACACTGTGTTCTCTGCGCCTATGAACGTGATCCTCGTAGTCTTTTAGTCTTCAGGAGGTTGGTCGCAGGTATCTCACCGCGGATGTCCAGGTTCCCTGTCGGGTCAGTCCATGTGAGATTTGTGCTGAACAAACTGGCCACGTTCTTCTTCGAGTACTTCGGTTTTACCCTGTCAGTATCATTTCAAAAGTGTTCCATACTCGACTTCATACTTCAGGAGGAGAAGCGGAAGAAGGCTGAGAACCTTCCAACAAAGCAATCTCTTGCGGATATCAGGAAGAACGGGGAAGGAAAGTACTTCCACATTTAGTTTTAAAACGTTTAATTTCGCTATCAGAAGGCTCCTATGAGAACAAGAAACTCTGAACTTAATGTGGAATGACGTCTATAGTTCCCACGTCGTATACCAAAGTTCCCTGCGTGCAAGAAGGCACTCAGAAGTTAGAGCGACATTATCGTGCAGGTCTGCACTACCAGCGAATTAATAACACAGTGTCTGACGGCCGTAGATTTCGGAACGCCCAAATATATTGGTACTTGACACACGCAGGTTTTCATTTAGAAGAGTAGGTTAGCATGCGTAGAACTGTAGCTGTAAAAACAACGCCCCACAATAACAGACGTATCGTCTTTCTGCTGGCTCGCCTGTGCCGATGAAAGGCGCACGATTTTCCTCTCTCAAAAAATTCCTTTGTCGCATTTGAAGAGGAGCTTTGACGAACAATCGCTGAGCTTGGTCTTTGCGCCCACCGCGTATTGATTGCGTGTGCCAAGCGCACCAGACCTCGCTCCATGGCTACCAACCGAACGCACCCCATCATTACTGTAACAGACAAGGATCATCCCAAGTCTCAGATGAATAGAGACCTTTGGGTTTTTTAACAATACTTTTGTGTTAACTACATGGTGCAAGGTACTTTATAACTTAATATTCATTTAAACACATTTATGGTTTTTGCAGCGACCATGTCTATCAAACTGAACGGTACAGTGCATATCTTGAGAAGGTATTTATTTGTCGTTTCTTCAGTGACTCTGTCGGCCATCTCGGACTACAGGCTTGCACAGCCGACAGGAGGAAGTGCAGCGAATGAAAAAAAACTGGAAAATAAAAAGTGTGGGGGAAAAGTCGGTCGTGGCCTAATTTGAGGTACTATCCCGGCATCTTGCTGTAGGAAATGAGGAAAACCACGAAAAATCTCAGACAAGAGAATCCTTGTCCTGGCCGAGATTCGAAACCGTAATCGCAACACTGTGTTCACAAAATCCACTCCACGAACTCAGTTCACATTTCAAAACCTATCATCGAACTAATTACACGCTGCACTCTTTTGACGTTTTCCGACACACACATTGTGTCTACACGGCCGAAAACAATATGTGATAACGAACAACGGACAAGGACGTGGAAGATTGTGGTTCCGGACTCTTATACTTCCTCGGCTATCCTAACAGTCTGATACCATTTAACTCGAAGAGAGGGCTATTATGGCGATTTAATATCACCGGCAGCAATAAATCTCACTCAGGTCGCCATGTGAAGTGCTAGACATTTTTGCCATATTTTTATCAAATTTGAACTTTCGCAACAGAGTATCGTAAAAGTTCTCAGTATAAAATTTCACGGCAATCCGTCCAGTGGGAACCCTGCTGATACGTGCGGACGGACGGACACGACGAAGCTAATAACCGCGTTTCGCGACTATGTGAACGAACCTTAAAAGGATCGCAGGTAGCTGATTTAATCCCAAGATTCATCACCACAATAACAAAATCCTAAATATATATTTTGAAGGCACACCAATGAGGTATCTCTGGAATAAAATGCTGGTACTTTAAAGTACACTAAACTGCTCTGATTATTCACTTTAAAGGAATGATAAACGCCATGATAAAGCTCGACCATAAACTTTCTGTCCAGGCCAAGATATCAACCAGGCACCTGTATAACGCCCTATAAATGGGACTAATTCCCGTTGGACTAACGCTGTTAAGCTGGTATTTCAAGACTTACTAACAAAGGATATCAAGTTGTGGAACAGCACAGTAATTGCAACTTGGTTATGCCGCAATTAACTACTCATCTTCTCCGAACAGGCATCATTAAAACATTTTATTTCAAGTTTGGACAAATATAAACTCATTTTACAGACTTATTTTACAGCCACTTAGCAATGAAACATTGCTCTGTTACTACGGAATTTATATTTGGACTCAAGAAATTTATGACCTTAGCGTCACATAACAAGAAACATCTCTAACTACGGGGAAGAATTAAACTGCAGCTGAAAACGTAACAATTCCGCTAAAACTAAACCCAGTAACTCGGAAGAGGAGCTGGGATGGTTTAAGGCTTTTGCTGTGTATGAGACTGCATACGGTCCAGAAGGGTCTGGTTGCGTTGCATACCTTGAGTCAAAACATAGTTGGTACGTATGCTGCACTATGAACGAGCACGAGCAGAGAGGGCCCCCATTTTTTTCTACCCAGTATTGGACCCAGAGAAGCATGACACCGGCCCTAAATACTTTCCTACCTTATAAAGTAACAAACAGACTAACCCATGGGGCAGCTTCCTCGCCCACTGAGTACAGTCTAGTACTTCACATAACAATACTGGCTACCAGGTGGGAATTTGCAATGTTGCATACAGGAACGGGAATGAACGAATGAACTAACGAACGAACAAGCAAGCAAGTAAGAAAGCAAGAAAACAAGAAAGCAAGAAAGAAAAAAAAAAGCAAACAATAACACGAGTGTAACTAATTAAAACTGATAAACCCACGGGACAGCTGTGACGGACGTATCTACAATATTAAAGAAGGTTATAGTGAGTCCTGCTAGGAACTTGTCACATCTCACTCCCTCCCACATTAGTGGCAATGTCTCTTGCAAATGATCACCTCACAGACTGTACACAGCCGCTAGGGAGTAACAGCAGTTGGGTGGGTGAGCCTCCTATTATCCGAGGCTACTAATTATCCGCCGATCCCCTCGGCGTTAAGGCACGTTAGTTAGAAGCAACCCGGTAATTAAACATGATTGATGAATCAAATGTTTCAAATATCAAGAGTGGGTATTTTGACATTCTTCCTTTATATGGTCTTATAATTTGATATGTTTCGCGTATGATTCCAGCCATTCATGACGTGTTTTTCCTAACCACCGTCCAACAAGAACACAGTGCTGCTTCACTGCAGGACCTTCGTCGCTGCCAGTTTGATGACAAGATTACAGAATAAAAGAGAGATGTAGGCTTCTGACAGGTGTAATGGTAGGCGATAATTGTCTGTCAGTAGGCGCACCGGCTCAAAAACCGTTATTTGTAACTCTCACTTGTGATCACAGAACACAGAATTTACACCTCGATTATTTACTTTCTCCCTCATTAGTTTATAAGGACACATACACTAGAGTCACCATCACAACCCTACGTTTCTTACACTTTAATAACATATGGCGTAATAGACGGATGCCGATGACCTCTTTAAGGGCAACGTGAATTTATCAGGATACGTATCAGGCCCTACCTGGCCCAGATTCGAATAGCGTACCTCCAAAATAAAGGACTGCAGCGTTGGCGATAGGTGGGAACACACAAGGTTGTGGCATTAACTTCTGGGGAAGGCTGTAGGCGCGATTATAGTTTATATAAGTGGTGTGACTGGCTAGAAAATCTTCTTACAAGTAACAAGACGAATCATCATCATCATCATCATCTTCGTCGTCGTCGTCATCATCATTCACATTTCTACTTCACAGCAGTTCAGCTGGTTCTCCGAAGAGTACGGGTCTCACTAACCAAGAACTTCTTATTCTCTGTTCTGCCAAACATTTTCCGACTACATGCCATGTATTAAGTATGATATTATAGCTTTCTCCATTAGAATATACAGAGCAGAGCGACGAATCAGCAGTTTTAAACTTTAGTTTTATTTGTTTGGAATAATACCTGTTGTAGTTTTTACTTATGGTATTATATAAGTTGCTGCCAGCTGCAATATTCTTACAAGCTCTGCTTTCAAGCCGTTATTATTCTTATTCTTACAATGAAACCAATTAGATGCACTGATTTCTCAAATTTATTTTTGGAATAAGACTCTACATGTTTCGGACAGTTCCTCTGTCCATTATCAGGAGTTTTTCACTGTACACACAGCAATGGTATATGTCATACAGGTTTGCTGACAGCTTGCGAGCAGGATCAGGACGGAACTGGTTCGCTGTGTGTACAGTGAAAAACTCCTGATGACGGACAGGGGAACTGTCCGGAATGTGTAGAGTTTTATTCCAAAAATAAATTTGAGAAATTAGTGCATTTATTTGGTTTTATTATAAGAATCTATCACGATGCACGGTCACCTGAACGTCAAATTATTCTTATTATTCTTTCAAGTCTGTATTTATTATTGTTGTTGTAGATAAGACTGTGTTAATATTCGTTGGAGGATTCTCGTTCGACACCTCGAAGTACGGAACTAATGTCACACCAACCTCAACGATTTCAAAGCCTGTCGAATACACCGCATAGACTGCTGCTCTGCTACGGCACGGAAAGCTTGACAACCCACCGAGCGCAGTCACGGCTTTAACTCTTTCCATGAAAGAAGTTTTTAGTAAGTCGGCTCCCCTCTGTGTTTTTATTCGTACAGTACAATAACTTTTCCACTTGTTAAAAACCATAAACGATTACCTCTCATTATTGAGAGACGAAAACATATGTTCAGTTTTGTAACGCTCTCGAACACTAAAAATAATCAGGTTTCAAAGCCAAACTCTTTATTATCCGAATAATTATTCACAAATCTAAATTTAAGTTCTACTTCTCCTCTATTTTTCTTTCTGTCCTTGTCATGCATTGTCGTGGTACAACTGAACACCAAATGTTGAGGCATGACACACACACACACACAGTAGGCATTACAGAGCTGACATAAATTCAGTGACGTTTTGCATTAATAAGAAAGAAGAGGTTAAAGGACGAGATCTTGTAGCTGTCCGTGAGATACCGACATGCAGGTAGGTGTGCCGTGAGTGAGTCTCTCTCTGCCACTCAGTGTAATGCTACACTGGCAAGAACTGCGTCCGACCTCGTTTTAAGACAGAAGACTAATATTTTCAACATGAAAGTAACAAGTCTGCCAAACGGCATATAATAAATTCCGCAATAAATAAATCATGTTACAATGTTAATTTTTTAAAGGGTCGTGAAAGTAACAAAGTGGAATATAGTATACCGATATTTTCCATCGACATAAAATCCTTCCGATCGCACTATGGCCCTGGAGTCGACTAAGCATCTATCAGAAATGAATACCAGGAGCATTTCCTGGGGGTAAAGGCGGCCGGTGCGTAAGGCTGACAACTTTACCACCATCCTGTGCCATTGTCATGAAATCTGGGAACCTAAACTTCCTGGAACCCTCTGGGCCACTCCAGACCTGTAACGGGACTGTTTTGATTTGGTAGTATACCGATGAAGATAAAATACAATTTGAGATACGGTATAGAAGGCACTATGTCGGCGAGGCAGTTAGAAATTGTTTCGTTTTGTTTCTCTCTGAGAGAGAGAGAGGGAGGGAAGAAGAGAGAGAGAGACAGACTTTAGTGTCATAGAATCATGTAGGACGCACTGTTCTTTTTCTGAGGAATTGTAAGACTCAGAAGTCATGTGGAGAATTAGCTGTATTCCTGTCACCAGGTGAATGGCTGTCATTGCACTGACAGACTGACGACAATAGTGTGTCTATGGTATAATGTCAACAGTGGTCAACGTCGAAAATATCAGTACATTTAGTCAGTCACAGAACTTCACAGAATCGTGTGATATTGTCTTTTGTGCATAGAATGTGTAATAATAATAATAATAATAATTACAATCATCATCATCATCATCATCTCAATTAAAACCAACCAGTTTACACGAAGATGTATAAACAAATATTTCTTATTTCTTCATACTTCTACGTGTTTCGGCCCATGACGACCATTTTAATTGGTCGAAACAGGTACAAGAAGTATTATGAAATAATAAAGTTACATATTTGTGTAATTAGGTGGTTTTCATATTGTATAGTTAATTACACGACACGTGTATAACACACAATAAATAAATAATAATAATAATAATAACACTAATAAATGTATGTACATGCAGACTGTACACCGCTATTACCGACCAAAAATATGGCATAAGTATGGTACAAAGAAACAAAAAACGGTACCAAGACAAGAGAAAACCTCAAAAAAGAGAAAAAACAATAATAATAAAATACACAAGCAAAATCATTGCTAAGAGTGAAAGAATAAAAAGATTATACACAATATCAAGAACTATAATAATAATAATAATAATAATAATAATAATAAAAACAAACACATTAAAAACAATGATATGGAGTCTGAGGGATTATTCAATTAAGTTACAACCCAATGGCCAATTAAACTGAACTGTATTTTTGCTAAAATATACCAATAATTAAAAGAATGGAAAATAATACATAAGGACACTACATTAATACTTGCTGGTTGATACTCCTAATAATACAATCAATGCAACCCAACTTTACAGCCACGGATTTAATCGCCAGCGAGGATTCCAGTGCACTAATTTTTCTGTTGTACAGTAGATCTAACACGATATTCCACATACCACAAAACAGAGTCAGAAATAACCTGTCACACACTTTGTAAGTGTAAGTACAGCACTACAGTAACCCTCAGTTTACTCTGACAGTCTGCCGTAAGACAGGTAAGAGAACTGGCTCTTGTAGAAGTGCAGTGAATTGGCGACGGCTGGGGATTTTTACCGTCTTTCACCTTCAGAGGAAAATGACTAACCCTGGCCAGATTCACGCGGATGGAGAATCCTCTTCAAATCAAATTTAAATCTAATTTATTCAATAGTTTCGGAGAAGAAATAAGCGACCGGAGAGGCATAAAGGGTTTATTTTGAGTTGGTCTGTGAACTTATGCAAAGAATTAAAAAAAAAAAATCATTAACCAGAGACACGCCATGCTGTGGAGTTAAAGAGATCCATTAACAGTTACTCCAGCTCTGAAAACTGTGTGCTATATTCCACTTTCGCAGATATTATCTTTTCCAATGTACTAAAAAAAAAATAGGCACAGAATTTTATAGCAGTTTGTTTTCTCGGCGCGCTGTAACACTTTACAGTATCTCGTCTCATCGTCATGAAACTTTTGCCATTTCTCTTACGAAGTTTAAGAAAAACTACAGGATGGAGGTTGATGTTGAAGATGCTGTGTAATAAAAGGAAGCAAAGCTATAAAAAGAACACAGAACAATTTATACAAAAATAATTAAACTTGATCAAAAAATAATGGGAAGATAGGCAGAGATTCCAAATTTGGTAACTGAAATCTGTAACGAACTAAACAAATGCTTAAGCTGTCACTGCTGTTGTCATTTCTCGGCTTCAGTGCATGAATACTGTTTTTCCTATTCTCTACGACATGCTGTTACCATCGTCGAATATTGCATAAAACTCAAACGTTCATCCATTTCGGAATAGCAGTAAGCACCATCATCACCCTCGAAAGTTCTGCCATTTGTTCCAAGATATCTCCACCGACCGCTGCAAGACTAAACTCACCCCGAAGGCCTCCCTCTATTGCAGCAGCGTATTCTTAACCGCTATATTAAACCTCCAAAGCCCAGTTATAACTGCACATACTTCAATTGATTTTCTCCTTTTGGTTTTCTGCACCACGTACAGGTTAAACGTTTCAACGTTTCGGAATAAAGTATTGCCTCCTTCTTCAGGGTGACAATGGTTCAGGTGGATAATGAAGTAGTTGTGGAAAAGGACTGTGTCGGTTATGTGGGTAGGGAGGAAGAAATTATTGGTCAGTCACTAGTCACTAGCTAACTCACTCAGATCGGCAAACGTTCCTCGCTATTAGACGTTTCGTAACGATTGTGCCTGAGCCCGCCACCTGCTACTACCCTGAGACACACAAATCACGGCATCACACTCATATTTAATAAATTCATATCAGTTTTAAGTTTGCCTGCATATTTATGCTAACAAAACATAAAAATATGGTTTTACTCTCTCCAGTGTAGCGTGTGTAATGCACTTTGTTTTGTTGCTACGACACGAGTGTGAAACATTTTTTTTTTAATTTAAAGACACTGTCAGTGGTTCAAACCACACAGCATCGAATGATACAATGGTTAATAATGAACGACGGAGTGGAAAGCATGTGGAAGGCTACAGTCGTAGCCTGCCTCAAGGAATGTTTACATAATTCGTATAGGAGAAGTGAGAAAGCAGTTAAGAACGTCAGGGTAATCGGTGTCCAGCCAAGATTCAAACCGAACAAACTTTTACATGGGACAAACAAATTTTAAGGCCAGCCAGGTATGCAGAATTGCGAAGGAAATGAAACACGTCTGGAAAATATACTGGAGTATACCTAGAATCTGAATTTGACGTTCAGGTGACCGTGCATCGTGATAAATTCTTATAATAAAACCAACTAGATGCACTAACTTGTCAAATTTATTTTTGGAATAAAACTGTATGTGTTTCGGACAGAGGAACTGTCCGAAGCACATAGAGTTTTATTCCAAAAATAAATGCGAGAAATAAGTGTATTTAGTTGATTTTATTATAACACCTAGAATCTGAATTCTTGTTTTCAAATACGTTAACAAGACAGGCAATGCAGGGCCTACGTATAGCGTAACAATGAGGCTCGTTCGCTTAGCTGATGCCGCGGAAACGCAATTACTATTACATATTCTGAGTATGTATCTGTAGCCTTTGTTATCCAGCATGCAACGCCCAAGCGCCATATTTTATTGTCATCTGTGGCTTGTCTGACTCTACCATATTTTTCCACATCTCTTAAAAAAGCACGATTTTCGGGGTGGGGGGGGG
>Ga0136643_10017490_pt1 | contig 10790 bp, 8 predicted proteins | sample TergutLab28metaG_FD_96883 | JGI IMG/M metagenome (GOLD analysis project Ga0136643, IMG submission 96883) | Labiotermes labralis P1 segment gut microbial communities from Petit-Saut dam, French Guiana - Lab288 P1 (version 3) (version 3) | ecosystem: Host-associated > Arthropoda: Insects >... | reverse complement strand
TAGCATTTGTGATGAGTGAAGAGTCTGGTTCTTTTACCAGATGCTGTTTACTGTATAAAGAGCTAAAAATCACACTCTATTGCGTAATTTAGCATTTGTGATGAATGAAGAGTCTGGTTCTTTCACCAGATGCTGTTTACTGTATAAAGAAATGTTTTCTTACCACTATTCAGTGCTTCTATCAAAGCCTCCTTCTTTAGTGACGATATGAACACTTTAACACTAACTTTCAACCCCTTCCTTTCTTCTGAATCAAGTTTGGATCCCAGCTCATCCTCCGTCCGGTAAACCTACAAGTACAAAGAAGTCAATCAACACAGTGGGACACTTAGATTCCCGAGGGACTGCCTGTGTGCTCTGATAAGTGAATATGAAGAATATCAGAGTCTTCTAGAATGTGATGCTGTGTCAATGTGAAGACACATACCAACATTTTGGGGAAACCTTCCAAAGTAAACATGGATGTAGCAGATATCTGCTGAATTCTTATGTCTGTGGTAAGATGTCCTATTCTGTAATTTCCAGTGTCACAGAATGTTACCACCGTAACTCATGCTGAGTTGAAATATGTGACAGGTATGAGTGAACAAAATTATGCTAGGTCCAAGCAGTATTCAAAAACAATAATTAATATATGTCAAGCACAACTTTTTTCATGTATACGAGGCTACATGTTTCCACCCTTTTAAACAGTCATCATCAGGCCTTCTAGCGGATCGAGTCAACAGATGCTGCGTACACGTTGGGATCCCAGTGTGTTTACATTGAGAAAATATTTATTTATTTATTTTATTTATCAATGTATACACACTGGGATCCCAACAGTGTGTATACATTGATAAAATATTTGTTATTTATTTAATTATCAATGTAAACACATTGGGATCCCAACATGTACACAGCGTCTGTTGACAGATGCTGACTCGATCCGCTAGAAGGCCTGATGATGACTGTTTAAAAGGGTGGAAACATGTAGCCTCATATACATGAAAAACGTTGTGCTTGACGTATATTAATGTTTTAGTATATCCCTCGCACATCGTGATGTCTTCCATCAAACTAAGCAATATTCAGCTACTGATCATAATAAAACATGAAAAAGTCATATTTTACACTCTAGTTATATGCCATTACTAATCATAACATAAGAGAAGTTTCAGTCAGTAGAAGTACAGTTAGAATACTTATCACTGGTTATGTCACATTAATTTATCAACAGTAACTTCTTTTATCTTGAAATTGTGTGTACCATGCATTTTTATATATTCTTAATGTGCATTCTTTTAATAATGTTTGTATGTAGCAGTTTAAGCATGACAGCTGTGTGCTGTGAACTCTTGAAATAACAACAGACTAACAATTTCATCACACACTTACTGCATATACTTCAGTCTGTACCAAAACCATATTTGACTGCCACAGACAGTACTGCATTCAATTCCTGTAATTTGCTCTAAGGGTGCGTACACACCAACAGAGTCGATTCGAGTCCAATTCAGTCCATTCAAACTCTAGAGTCGAGTCTCAGTGGGTTTTTAGTACTCTTTGAACAGTGCACAAGTAGAGAACTCTAAAGCGATGGAAAATTTTAATATGCTTGTTTTGCACACGATTATGTGGAGGAGGTCACGTCGTAAGAGATGGAACATGTGGGTGCACCCGATAAACATAGACAGACCAGATTTCAAAATATTTAGCCACTTGTATCCGGATCTGCTCGATGATGAAGAGAAATTCCATGTGTTTTTTTGAATGAATATCGACAAGTTCTACCATCTGTCACAGTTGGTGGGAGAGGAAATACAAAAACAAAACACCAACTAAAGGTGGGCGATTACACCTGAAGAACGACTTGCAATTTTTTTGAGGTACGTCCTATAGAAATCTATAGGATATCGATATTATTGGAGATACCCTTTTTCTTAGTTAGTGTCCTAGATAGTAACATTATTTACTCCTTTTTACCTTCTATTTCTTCAATTATATATATATATATATATATATATGTATATATGTACAGAGAGAGAGAGAGAGAGAGTAGCCTACGTCTTTTTTGCTCAATTACAATTGTAACGGATATTCGAACCCAGGAACTCCTCCATTCATTATCGATTTCTTTCAAGGAGTCCAAATAATGTTTGCCTACATCAACAGCAGTTAATTTTTGTATTTTCCCTCCTCTTTTAATTCCTGCTGGCTGCTCTTTTTGACTCAACCCTCCTTCCATTATCTGGTCATGAATTATATTTTCTCCTTCCAGTTGTTCAGAGTTGCCAATTTCACTTTCATCTGGATCAATGAATGCAACTTCAGTTCCAGTCGCTGTCTCTGAAACATTTCCATAGTTCTACGCTGCAAGTAGTACCCCAAAAAATTCATGACACCATAATAAGGCCATTTCCCTTTCACCGTAGCCCCACTTCCTGATATTTTTTCTTTTGATTTTCTTCTTTCCCTCATATAATTACTTCTTAAATTGTGTCACTTGTCCTTACATTTCTGGGAGTCTGAAGAAGGAAGTCTGTTTCAGGTGCCTTGCCAATGGGGAATTACTTGCGCCTTTGAGACACTTTTTCCGGGTTGGAAAGAATACAGTACAGGGCCTTGTACGCAGGTCCGGAAAAGCCATTTGTAAGGTACTGCAACCAATACATATAAAACAGTCCCTACTTCAAAAATATGGCTGTGAATTGCAGATGAGTTGAACGAAATTTGTAAAATGCCTAATTGCACAGGAAGCAGACAGGAAACACTGCCTCATCAAATGTCCACCAAACGCAGGATCGTTGTACTTTAATTACAAAAGCTTTCACTCAATGAACTTGTTAGGTGTGACTGATGCAAACTGCTGCTTCACACTCATTGATGTAGGAGCCCACAGACGTGACAACAATGGCAGTGTTTTTAGTAACTCAAAATTTGGAAAGGCGTTTAGTTCTGGTGACTTCAATGTTCCTCCAATTAGAAATATTCCATGTACAAGCATAAGTAACCCACAGTACTTTGTAGGGGATGAAGCTTTCACCCTGAAGCCACGAACGTAATCTGAATATAATTAATTTACAGTAAAGAAAATATCTGAAGTAGCACATTCCATTAGTTTTATTACTTTCTTCCTTCACCTATCCCTTGATTAAAATAATAATGGTGATACACTACAAACACACTGCACTATCTTTAATTTGAAGCCAGCTGACAGTCGGTCGTCACTCGCTACTATGCCAAAAATAACATACACAAACTTTAAACAGAAGGCCTAATAACAATAAGAACATTATCACTGTTGTTTGTGGTGCTGTTGTTTTTGTTGTTATGAACATCATCATCAATGTAAGACGCAGTTCTGGTGTTCACAACGCGAGGCGACGTAAATTGCCTCATGGTCCGTAACTAAAAGAATAATCTTTTCCGCATCCATTTTTTCAAGATAGCAGCCCGATCACTAGAGTCCGACTGACAAAAATGGAACATGCGGCATCAAGACTCCTGACTCGGCAAGACTCGTGTGACTCGACTTGACTCTGCTGGTGTGTATGCACTGCCGCGGCTGCCATTGTAAGTAAGCCACAGAGTCACTGCCACGTCTTTGTAAGTCTCGCTGGACTGGATTGGACTCGACTCAACTCTTTGGTGTGTACACACCCTAAGACAGCCAATCTTCATGAATAAAAATAATTATCAATACTGAAGACAGTGCAGTGAATGAATGTGTCACCACCACTTTGAGTAAAAAGTGACAAACTTTCCAAAGCAGACCCCCCCATGTTAAATTTGTGAAATTAGAAATGATTAATATCAATTCTGATATATGATAAAAATGACTGAAAATATTCAGAATTGGAGATTAGATTAGTTACATACATAAATCCCTGAAGAAGGTGGGTGAAACAAATATGATGTGAAATGACTTACTTGAATAGTGTCACCTCCAACACTGGATGGCTGCCAATTTGCTAGTGTGATCCTTAAGCTTTCTATGAGCTGCAAAATGTTTAAAACAATTTTTAATGAAAGTAAAATATTTCACAAGAAGTATGATGAATATAACAATGACATGTCAGGGCAGTATATGGGTCAGTAATCAGACCAATTGTAGTCTATGGATGTGAAACATGGGTCCTTAAATAAAGTATTATACAGAGACTCACAGTATTTGTGAGGAAAATACTAAGAAAAATATTTGGACCAACTAGAGAGTACAATGGTATTTGGAGAATTGAAACAAATAAGGAATTGGATGAGTTAATAAATCATTGGAACATAACAAATTATGTTAAAGCTCAAAGACTTGAGTTGGTTCAGACACACAAATAGAATGCCTGAAACCTGTGTTGTAAGGAAAATATACATGTGGAAACCATTTACAAATAGACCAGTGGGACGACCTAAGTCCCAACAGGAAGACAACATCACGAACGACCTGAGAAAGATGAAACTTATAAAATGGGCAGAACAAGTCCAGGGTCGCCTTAAATGGAAGGGTATTGTTGAGAAAGCCAAGACTCTACCAGAGTTGTAGTGCAGAAGAAGTCAGTGCTGTGCTCTATTGCTTTTATCACTAACAGAGACACAATTACTATGAACTTTATGGTGTTGTCAAGTTATCATCACAGTATAACATAGGATTATATACTAAAGTGCATACTCATTTCGGCCTTGAATATGACATCAAAATGCACATACATCTTGAAAGCATAATTTCCTGTGCTGTTGCAGCCGCCATTTACTTACTTCATCTGTAGGGTTTTGTCCTGCTTTTTTCTTTACTTCGTTCAAATTAAGTATATTCCCAGTATGAACGCAAATTTTTCGCACACATGAAGGGAGATGGCTCAACATTCCTGCGTAGCTAGTCTAACTTCAGGACGAACATTCACACGTTCCTTCGCCCACTACACCGCCAAGCTGTAGAACACTCCGAATACAACACGCAACCTGTTACGCTATATAAACCCTGTTATCATTAATACTATGCAAACATTTCACGCATTCTCCTGTTTCCTAGAACGACTGTACTGCAATAGCAGATCGATAGCTATGACGCAACGTTGCACAATTCGTAAAGGAACAATACTACCGTCATTCTGAACCATGCTCGGCAGAACGTATATATAACATGTTACGTAACTGCGTAATTATTCATCCCTTGCAGTTTACGTAACACGTTTACACATCTCTTGTTTCCTCTATCATGAAAGTAGTCCTAACACATAGTATGAATATTTCACACTCATCATAACTTCGTAATTATATTAATTCCTTGCATTTTACTGCGTTAAACGCCTTCGTATTTCACGATTCCTTTATCGTGAAAGTAGTCTGAACATACAGTATGAATATTCCACACTCATCGTAACTTCATAATTACATTAATTCCTAGCAGTTTACTACGTTACACGCTTACACATCTCATGCTTCCTTTATCATGAAAATATTCTGAATACATAGCAGGAATATACCACACGCAACCACAACCATTCTTTCCTAAGGGTACAGACAAGGATACCGATCATTTCATGGCTACAACAGTCGGTGACGACTATCGATGAGCACCAAAACTATCGCTACGACTGCTATCGACGATAATCGAAGTCGCTTGGCTGTGAGTTAAGTGTAAAGGCTAGCGTAAAAGTGTTTGATGTGTGAGGTGCGTAAGGGTGGGCAGTGTTGATTGTTTGTAACCTAAAAAGTCAGGTTTTAAAAATGCCTATTGATGTTTTGAGTTTTGCCTATGCTGCTACTGTGGCAGCTGGCGGTATTGTGGGTTATGCGAAAGCAGGTAAGATTTCCACCAAACTTGTAGAAGAACATTCTTATGAAGTCGGAGATGGTGGGTTTTATTACAATGAGTTGCTATTTTACGATGCGTAGGCGTACTGTAGAGACGAAAGTGACTGTCGGCGAATGTGTGTAACAAGTGACATTGGCGGTGTAAGGTGGCGGGTTACAAGATTTTTTTCCGGCATTCGCATAAAATAAACACTGAATACCAGGCATATATTGACTAAAGTCGAGATTCTGGCCGGTTGCGTCCAGAATATTGTTTCCTGCTATTCAGTGTTGTAATAGGCAGAATAATTTCGCAGACTTGGTTTTGACCTGGCTGCGGAGCTAGATGTTGAATTTTGCATATTCTTACGACAGTGACTGTAAAGGTTACCGTCCTGTTGGATGTAACGTCTTGTAATGGGACAAAACAATATCGACGCTTCAAAGGAACGTAGTGCCTTCATGTTAAATGTATAAGGGCTTGTAATTTCCACCAGACTACACGATGTTATAACCCACTCGCCTACCCAGATGATGGGAGTCATTACCGTGCTTCGAAATGTAGTTAACTTTCAATCAGACAGCATGGAACCACACCCCAAAAGTTGTTTACTGCATAACTGTAAGAATACGTTATTTTAGGACGACAGTGAAAATAAGGGTTATTCAGCATTTGTTGGCACAGTGCAATATTTCACTTTCCTTGGTACTGTTTGCATATTGTGAAATAAGATTATGCGTGGCTGTCGTATCATTACTACTTCTAACAAAAATGGCTATAAGAAAGTTGTTTGAGGCCTGTTGTCAGTGGATATCCTAAATTGTATGTATGTATTGTGCTGCCACAGTTCTTGCCTTCAAAATTTGTTTGGTTGTTGTGACATAACAATGGAAGGGAAGTAATTCAGGCAAGCTGACGAGATTGTGGGAACAAACTTTCAAGGTATATAGTAAGTATATGTAAAAACTAAGAAATCCAATGAGATGCAACAGTATGCAGATATTTATTTACCGTGAAATATCTGCATACTGTTGCATCATGTTGGATTTCTTCAACCTAGAATTACGATGCACGGAGCCACGAATAAAAAAAAAATGTGTAAAAAATTTCACTGGTAATATTTTTACTTATTTATTTATTTAGCAACTATTAGTACTCTGGAATTTCAGTGGCCTGTATTGTATGCCTCTTTGCTTGCACAATGAATTAAGCCATCAACAGACAACAGTCTCTGTACATTTGTAAAAATTAAGTAAAATAAAACATTTTTCTCATATTTAAACTATGTTTTTATGAGAAGTCTACCTTTAGTAAGCAGATTGGGTAGGTTAGGTTATGTTACTGTAATTTAATTTTTGTGTTGTTTGTTTGGGGTCACATACACATAAAGTAGCAATAAAATAGCTTAAGCTTTGCAGAAGGTACTGTTACATAGAATTTTTGGATTTTTTTTCAAGTCCACATTCTTATTCCTTTCTTTATCTTGTAATTATAAGAGTACATTGTAAATTCTGAATTTGAATGGTACTTCTTCTTTAACATGTCAGCTGCTATCACTTGTGTTGTTGACAAGTATAGCAGCCTTATCCTGGATGGATAACAGTTAATATTTATATTACTGGTGGTCATGTCTTAGAATGAAGGTTATCTAATAGCACAGATATACTCCTGAAACGACATCTACAATTTAAGACACTATAATTAAGTTTCATGCCATTTTGAATGATGGTTTAGCTCTGTTTTCATGCTGTAGATTTGTGTGTATATGAGTGACCGGGGTGTACCTCAGACATATATAATTACGAATTCGCTCTTAACTCCAGCTAGCCTTGACATGTTGGTGTGAATGTTTGAACGTAGTTTGAAATTATAAGTTCTTACCACAACATTTACTAACTAAGCAGTCTGTTGCTTTGAAGCTGTTTGAACTTAATAGGAATACATTCTGTAATGACATGATACACTACATTTAAAGGGAGCAATGTAGGCTTAACACCAAATTGTTAACAATACTGAGTGGCTCATAAGCCAAATTTATATATATTTTTTTATAAAACAAAATTATGTTATTGAACTGTGGTAGGATCAAAGCCTCAAACTGCCTCTCAGTATTACTGAGGCTTACAAGTATATATTCTTAAATTTGTACATAATTTAAAGGTAATAACAAATGGCTGGGTGGTATGGATTTGCTAATTGCAAAGTTTGCATCTGCTTAAAGGTACTGGCAAAATTCATTATTAAACCCAGACTTTCAAGGTACGTGGTCATATTTAGCACTGAAGTGGCAAGTTAAAGTGTTAGCGGGAATAGGTGAGTCATCCAGTTAGATAGAGCAGTTGAGTCTGAACTTGCCAAGTCATTGCTTATTGTCAAGTCATGTGTTGTGTATAGTACAGAGTTGCTAGCAGTTGTGAAATCAGGGCAGAGGTTGATTTACATTGAGCTGAGAAAATCATTCTATAATTCAAGTACATTCTTTACATACAATAGTATTTTCTCTGTCATTAATTAATTGATTAATTCAGTGGGCTTCTTGACATACTCCATTAAGCAGAGTCATTGAGAATCCATTAGTTGCTTAGCTGGTCAGAAAACATTCATCCCTCTCTGCAGCCCAAAAGTTCGGTTCCACCTGCATGAGAGCTTTCAGCTGGACCCTCTCTTGAGCCAAATTAATTCAGTCAGTTTAATTTTTTCTATCCCGAAGTGTTTGATACGTATATAATTAGCAATAATATTCAGTCAAATGCAACAATCATATGGTATGTTATTTATTAACTAATAAACTTGGGCGACATGTTTCGATTCACGAATCAATTCAGTCAGTATTTTCAAATCCTATTCCATGTAACAGTATCCTTTCATTTATACTTGGATGTCTCCAGTGGTATGTCCCACAGAGAAGATGGACAGGTAAAACTGTCCCCTTCCATGCCAAGAAGGTATATAGCAATAGCCGAGGTACAGCTGTACCTATTCTTAACCACAGCACTGGATGGGGGCACGTGTTACATCAGGCATTCAGACTAACACTGCATGTGCCTTGGATTAGGCAGCTTAACAACTACAATGTTGCAAAATTTATTCCCCCCCCAAAAAAAAGGTAATAGAATTGTGAACTCAGTACGCTGTTCTTGTGTTGCCTGTGTCATCTCTTGCAACAGAGTACAGGTTTGCAGTATACTTGTTGTGCACACTATACTGCTGGAGGCCACCCTACCCACATATTTTTCTGTTTCTTACACAGGGCAGTATGAGGCGCAGGAGCTTGTGGGGTGGTAGGCACTTAATATGGGGTACTAAAGCAATGTGTTTTGAAAACTCTGCAGCTTTTCTTAAGTCCTCCCACCAGGATTTTAAGAAGAGCAACATGACAGCCATGCAGAAATTTTCATTTCACCTTTCTCTTTGATTTTGATAACTAATCCTCCATTTGAGGCAGAGCACACATAAATATGTCTGAAAATTATGTGTGAAATGCATTTATGAATCAAGTACAAATGTGGCAGTGGTGTAAAAGTTAGAGGTTCTCTTTTGGTAGTAAGTTGAAATTAATTGGATAATGTAACAAAATCTGTGATTTAGTTATTTCCAGAAAGATGCAAGTTGTTAGTAGTAGCAGTAGTAGTAGCAGCAGCAGTAACTAGTAGCACTGCTGCTATGGTGTAGGACATATAAATCTCCCCCATGTGACTGTTATTCCTTTGATTATGGCAAGGAAAGAATTATTTTGCAGGAAGTGTAGCTTCTTTGGGTGCTGGACTTCTGTTTGGAAGCTTATTGTGTTATGGAGCATACCAGACATCACAGAACCCCAATAATTACTTGTTGCTGTTGGGAACCAGTGCTGCTCTTGGAGGACTCATGGGTTACAGATTTTACAACTCTAGGAAATTTATGCCTGCTGGACTGGTCACAATTTTAAGGTGAACCACATTGTTATATATTCAGTTCATGGACAAACATTAACCTTTCATAATAATGTAAACATCCTCCTTAAGTTGTCCGACTTTCGGTTACAGTACTTTGCACACTCGTTGAGAACAAATCTGTCTCAAGGAATATACAGGGGGATAAAAGCCACTCTGCTTGTTCCATAATTCTTTACACTCTGAAATTCAACAACTGACAGACTGCTCATTCTTGAATGTCTCCCCCTTGTCAAAGAAACAGGCCACCTGCAGGAAAAGCCCATGTAAATATATCCCTTTAAAGAAAGGAACACCTGCACACAGCTGCCCACCACTGTACAAGAAGGAGAATTGAAACCTTAATGGAAATGAGGCATGTCAGACCTCTACCCATGTAGCACCTGTTGCAAGTGTGGAGGGCATTTAGAAGTTTGAATCACCAAACCCCTCCTCCCGTTTCAAACCGAATACAGAACTTTACCTTCCCTTTCAATTTAAACTGGCCGATGGCCAGGTGACCAGTTTATCTCCCCATCTTCTTGATTGCCTAGTCTGAGACTTGAACAGTGGACCCTGACCGGTTACAGTAGGCTTCTTTGCCATTTGTTATATCATAGTGATGCTTTTAAAATTCTTGGTGTATATACTAAAGTGTCAAGCATGATACTCTTAGCTTCATCACATGTGTTTGTTGACTTGAAACAACTGTAGAATCACTGGAAGGGTTTTCATGAACTGCAGTGATGGGGGATCTGATGAAATTTCTTAAAACATTCTAGTTTCGGTTAAAATTGTATACTGATAGTGGATATTTTATGTAGATTTCTGCATGTACTGACTTTCAAGGAAAATCAGTGTGTGCTGTTGCATTTCTTTAAACTTAGAAGGGCCTGCACATATGAATGCGTAAGGTAAATGTGTAAGGAAATACCAAAATTTAGCAATTTCTGCAATTGTACATGATGAGAATATTTCATTTTATCACACATTATAAAATTCTGTTTTTTTTTTTTCTTTGTTCTGGTTGGGATGGTTTTTTGGTTTTCATTAAGAAGTGTCGGCGGAATGCCGAACTGCACTGTAATATAATTTTTTTTTTTTTTTTT
>Ga0136643_10017489_pt1 | contig 10790 bp, 5 predicted proteins | sample TergutLab28metaG_FD_96883 | JGI IMG/M metagenome (GOLD analysis project Ga0136643, IMG submission 96883) | Labiotermes labralis P1 segment gut microbial communities from Petit-Saut dam, French Guiana - Lab288 P1 (version 3) (version 3) | ecosystem: Host-associated > Arthropoda: Insects >... | reverse complement strand
TTTTGTGTACTTCATTGATAGCTGAAAGTATATAAAAATATGAATAATGTCGAAACATAACGAACTTTTTAAAATTCTGTTTCATTATAAGGAATGAGACTTCTTCACTGTTATTGACTGTTGCAATTAACCTTCCTCAAAATTTTTGACGTTTTGCTGACCGTGCTGCATCTCAGTATATTTATCTCAGTATTTAACCAACTTGATGCACAAAATTTGTGTCACAGTAAGTTTTGTGCATCAAGTTGGTTAAATACTGAGATAAACTTCCTCAAAATGTTTCAGTATCCAGTACCTGATGATGGCCATTCAGGCGGGAACGTTCTATTAAATGACCGAAAAAATTCTGTTGTAATCGACGGGCTGTGTCTGGATGTAGTGAATTTGTAAGGTGGAATTTATGTAGACGTTCTGCAGCTCTCATCATGTAATAGCACCCTCTTGTGACCCCAGTAGCTGACTTGGTCTTTTAACAGGCAACCCTGAACGTAGTCCTACAACTTCTGGAATATCACACTGTCAACTGGTAGACTCCAATTGAAATGTGATGGCACACAGTGACGCACGGGAGGGGAAGTGAAGGGGAAACTGGCGAATGGAGTGCGTAGCCAGTACTCTTCACACTACCTCGGAACATGGTGTATCTAGCATTACTACAGCTGATGCGCACAACTCGGCTGCCAGTAGTCGACTGAACTGACGCCGCCGCCGACTTAAATGGACTCGTCCGTTGCGCCGAAAGACGAAATCTGGTTTCTGCGCGTGTGCCGTCACATTTCAAGCGCAGTCTACAACGTTAGTACCGGCGATTCCCATGAAGCCTGCTGCCTTCCACTTCCAAGTTCTAAGCAATACCTGCTCTTTTTGCACTGTTTAGACCCTAACTGTTCGAAACGTCGGTAACTGTACCAGTCGGCACCGCGTCATATTCTAGAAGACTCGGAATTTTTATCGATACCGATGTGAGAACCTCAAATCACACAAGCCTCAAGGTCATAAGTTAGAATGTAGTTGTATTATTAAAAGACCTTGAAAATGAGTGTGAGCAATAACGAGCGATTAGTTGTGTTTCACATGTTTAATTTGTTGCTCTGCTCACGTGCTGTTTGCACCAAGTGCATACAGCGAATGTACCGTACGTAGTAATAAGAGGAATGCCGTCGTCTTGACGTGAACCTCGAGTCAGTTTCATCAAAAGTGGCTCATCATGCTGAAAAATGTGTGTGGAACAATACAGCTCATTAGAATTGGCATTCGTTAGGAACATTTTTTTTTTTTTGTATATTGAATGCTGAACAGAATGCAAGCCGAACCAGTTCGTGGCCAAATGCAGTACGGCTGTTCATTGTAAACCGGCGATGAAGCAGCCTCTTAGCCATAACAGCAAAGGAGGCAGACAGTGTAAGGTTTGAGGTATTGGCGAACTGACTCCGTTGAGCACAGTCCTTCTTGAGAAGCTAGTCAAGAAATCCCCTGCAGTGTATGGAACCCGAAGGTCCATTGCCGCATGCGCAGGAGCCCGCGACATGTCTCCACCCTGTGCCAAATCGATCAAGTTCACGCCCTCCCAACCGATTTCTTTCAGATCCATTTTATTGTTATCCCCCCCCCCCCCATTTACGTGTAGGTCTTCCAAATGGTCTCTTTCCATCAGGTTCTCCCCACTGAAATGCTGTGTGCACCTCTCCTCTCACCCATACTTGCCACATGCTCCACCAGTCTGATTCTAAACAGTCCGTAGTGAGGAGTACAAATCACGAAAAACTTCATTTCGCACTTGTCGCCATCCATCTGCTTCGTCGCTCGTAGGCCCCCGTAACTTCCTCAACACCCTACCTGGAGCACTGAACTTGTGTTCTTCCCTCAGTGAGGGGCAAGCACGAGGCAAAACTATAGTTCTGTGTGTTTTGGGGCCTCGTGTTTTTAAATATCAAGTGGAAGGTGAAAGGTTCTTGGCGGCGAGCAAATTCATTAAATTGCTGTCATTATATCATGACCCATGTCAGTGGCGGGCTGAGCATTGCCGCGTCGTGAAGGTACAGTACATACTTGTATTCAGCAACAGTAGCCTGCCTGCATCGTACAGGATTCCTTTGTTATGGGCCGTTTACATTTTCTTGCGTTTAAGAACTCTTAAATAAAGCATCTTCAACTTGCTTGTTTTTGGTCCAATAGAGCACATTTAGCTGCCTTGGTATAGTGACTGGGCCACGGTATTTGCGATATTGTAGTCGTGGTTCGAGTCCCGGCACGAAACATCATTGGCTCTGCGGTCTGCGTAGGCGTGCTATTCATTGGGTAATGGCCACTCTTTCTACGGGGTAGAGACGGCTGGGGGGTGAAGCTGGCCCTTCACCTCCATCCAATGCTGAGGTTTGGAATGCTTGGAACTATGCCTTCCCTCCCCGTATGCTCTAAGGCATGGTGCTTAAAGGATTTCTCGTCCCATAAGACATATTATTTTTTTTAGAAAGGCCCCACAATTGACCCAGTGTCTTAACACCGGAAGGAATTGTTACGTCAATAAGCTATTCAATTCTGAACAGTACTTTCCTAATCTTTAGTAATTAACCAACTTAATGCAAAATTCCTGTTTTACAACAAGTTTATTATATGCCTCTACATGTTTCGAGCACTATGTGCTCATCATCAGGAGGTCAGAATTGTATTATACAGCATCTGGTATCGTCACACTTATTTTACGCAGCTTCAGTGACAAATCCAGGTGGCTATTAAGTTTCGTTTCACAAAACTCATACACTTCACCATTGGAACTGGTGTTAAATGTGAAGTTTCCGATGGTGTAAGTATTTGAGTTTTGTAAAACGGAACTTAATAGACACCTGGATTTGTCATTGAAGCGGAACGTAAGAAGTGCTGCGTAAAATGAGAGTGATGATACCAGATGCTGTATAATACAATTTTGACCTCCTGATGATGAGCACATAGTGCTCGAAACATGTAGAGGCATTTAATAAACTTATTATAAAACAGGAATTTGTGCATTAAGTTGATTAATTACTAAGATTATACTGAGATACATGGTCAGTAAAACATCAAAATACTTTGCTAGTTGTAGGGTGCGTATTTTAGGTAGGGAGTGCGGTAACTAGGCACATTTTTTGACTCCTGCACTCTATCCTGAACTTGTATTTTTCTCGTAAATGTACAGGGCATAAGTGGACTCACGCTGAGCTAATTAATCTGCTGTGGAATGACACGAGCCGAAAAAGTGTCCCTTTGTCACCATGGCGTGGCGCGTCCTCAAGTTGCAGATGGGTAAGACAGCCCTCAGATACAGATGGGGTAAGCGGGGAGCCGTGGGTGGTACAAAAATGGATGTTACAGGAATATGATGTGAGGGTATAGGCTGAATTAGATGGCTCAGGGTTAAGGTCCAGTGGAAGGCGGTTGTGAGTAAATTTCAGGTTCCGTAAAACCGGGGAATTTCTAGGCTAGCTGAGCGACTGTAAGCTTTTTAAGGGCAGTTTAGTTACTTGGTTGGCTTCATGGTTAATTCGCAGGAACAGGTAATTGATTGGTGGGATTATATATTGGTGTATCTGTGAAATTCAAATCCAAGAAGAGCTTTCCGATATTTCAGACTGGGTTTTGAACCTCGTACTAAGAATTCAGCAACTTTTCATGTATAAGGCTAGAAGTTCATGTAAGCCAGGGTGCCCGATGGTTGCTCTATGTTATTGTCGCGCAAATTCCCGTCACGGGGTCACCCAAGCGACGAAATTTTGTAGGGTGGTGTCTAATATTTGTGGGTCCTCTGTATGAAAATTAATGGCATCCTGGAATTTTGAGGTGATTGCTAGATTTTGGAAATTATGTGATCACTTGGGTAAAACTTTATAGAAGACATAAACAAGTGAATGTGACACATGCAAAAAAAATATATATATATATTTACATCAGCATGTGAATTTTATCCAGAAGCTGAATATTACAATCTCTGTGTTGGATGCAATGTCCTTTACCAAGGATAAGGCCAGGTTGACCCATTCTGAGGCTCAGTACTTGGTGGACTCCTTGTCCATGATGCTCCAGTTTATCCTCTATGGTAGGTTTCTTCTTTTGCTGTCCACAGCACTGCAGCTGTATGGAATGTATCGACAGATCAGGGCTTTGTGTGCAGTAAAGCAACCATGCTTGGTGCTCTGATGAAGTGGCTGCATTTCAGGCCTTTTGGAAGTTATGTAGCCTGCATACTTTACAAGCGGTTGCACCATGAAATCCGTATTTCTCAATTTCCTTAACAATATTTGTTTCTCCCAAATTATTTTGTTATGGAAGTGTTCTCTTCTTGAGATGCCAGCAATTAGTCAGGCCTTTCATTTGTTGAGCTTCCAGTGTGCCCATTTTCTCCTTTCTCAGTTTCCTGGTTTACAAGTCAAACAAATTGCTGGTTTTGCTCTTATTTTGTGTAATTGTAAATCAATATCCCTCAACATGCTTTACCCATAGTTTCTTCTAATAATGTCATTGCTTAAATAGAACCGTTGTTTTATCCCTTTGAGTAATGCACTTGTGTCCTAATCATTGCATGGGTTTCACCTTTTTGGTAGCCGAAGCAAACAACTGCAGTGTACTTTATCATGTCAAAATGCACACCACAACAAATTTTCATATTTTTTTCAATTAGTCACGTGCAAAAAGACTGGTTTTTGGTAAAATGGGTATGCTGATCACAAAAGTGGCAGTAAAGAATTTGAAAATGCCCAGTATTTTGATATTCGCATGTAAGACACAGGAAAGTGGGCATACTTTTATTGCACAGGGTAAAGGAATATTAATATTTGAAAAACAGTAAACTTGTGTTCACCTGCTCTCTTGAGGCACAGTTCTGCCAACACTCACTAAATGATGCTTGTTTTTGTGACAGTTATAACAAATGATTATCACAATTTTCTTCAGATACAGATTTTTAGTTATTTCTCTGAAATATTAAACGTATTGGAGCAAGAAGAACTTGCTTCTCCAGCTATGTGTTTAGATGAACGTGGGGTTTTTGAAAAAGTATGGCAACAGAGTTTCTGGTGTCCTCCCCAGTGAGCTGTCAGTTCCATGTTTTAACAAAATTAGTCAATTGTCATAAGTGTCGACTACTGGGAAGGCCCAGGGATGATAGCTGTGTGCTGTGACTATTGAGAAATAAGGGTTCCTTGAGCAGTTGACCACTGCTTTCAGAGTTATTGTACGATGTAGATTTACAATGAACATGATACTTCTTGTGTTGCAGATCAGTCGACAGTCAATAGATGCCTGCAAGGATTATTTCCGGGATGACTTAGTGAAGACAGACTGGCAGCTGATGGTAGAGCTGAAGAAGTTATTCCAGATTTTGTAGCACTGGCCTCGAATAGGTACGTTTTAAAATGCAGCATCAAACTGTGCCACATGATTACAGATATGACAAGGAAGCGATAATGGAACAGCACATAGGAGAGTGTAATATATGTTGGAATATATATTATATGTGCTTGCAGTGTTGTGAAGATAGGAAATAAAAGAGTTTGAACAGGATTTGATGATAACTTCTCTCTCGTACGTTTTTCTCCCCCATACCCCCAATCACCTCACAAATCAAAACAAATTCATGTGTGCTGGATATGTGTTGTTGAAGCCAAGTTTTGGATTTATATAGTAAGATTAACCATGTGGCCAGTCACGATCTGAGGGGCATACAGTCATCACCTGCCCAAACATTGTAATCATGGGTTTGAATCCCACTTTTGGCATTGATGTCTGTTGGTGTTGGTGTTGGTGTTGTCCTTTGTATTTATGGCCTTGCAAGGGTTCACTTTCCAATCCAAGGAGTCATAGCAAGGAGTTTCAGAAGTTAATACTGAATAACAGGCCAGAGGACCTAACCTCTATTTTCTGTCCTTTCCCATTGTTAAGAGGCAGAGTGATAAAGAAAATGGTGAACAGAGAGAATTGATGGCTTCATGTGTGCTTTTAAATCGTGGTGCATGTCCGGCCCTCAAGTGAGAGATATGGAATGAATGTGGAAAAGTGTGTTGAATCTAGCCTGTCTTGAAGCAAAGACCTGTGGCACAGAAGGCTAGGCTTCATCTCGTGCATAACCAAGGTACTGAACGTTAAGGTATTATTGGCAGAACTGAGATGTGTAATTATTGATACTTGTTTCATCTGTTTAAAATGGTTCATGGCTTTGTACTTCTGGATGCTGCAACTGGTGTGGCAATAGTCACATGTCCACATGAATGAACTGAAGTAAATTCTTCAGATATTGTTGTAAAATATGGTTACTGTTGTGACAAGAAAGGGAAATTGGTGATTACTGTGATGTTAGTGAGGATGATGAACTGGTGTTAGTTTATAGAGTTTAACTTTTTTAAATATGATTGGAACAATAAATCACTCTAATGCTCTAATGATGGGAAGTACTGTAATTATTTCCCCTTCATTTCATTTAATGCCTGAATGCAGCTGTGTGTTTCATATGTTATTATGTGGTGTGACTTCCCTTTACCTTATAAGAAGGTAAAGTTGTCCCTGCCCATGCCATAAAGATGTATAGAGGGAGCTGAGGTATAGCTCCACTCATTCTTAACCTTGACACTCGCTGGACGTGAGCAATCAAGTTCACTCCCCGGTCACTTTATCACCAGGATACTGGATGGGCCCCAGAGCTGATCTGGATGGTTTTGGAGAAAAAAAAATCTCTTGAATCTGCAGGGTTTCGAACCCCCGACCTTCCAGCCCATTTGACATTCTAAGGACCGTGCATCGTGATATATTCTTATAATAAAACCAACGAGATGACTATTTTCTGAAATTTATTTTTGGAATAGAATTCTACATGTTTCGGACACTTTCTCTGTCCATCATTGGGAGTGTAGCGCTGTACACACAGCAATGGTATATTTCATACAGGTTATGCTGAATGCTTGCTAGCAAGCAGTCAGCATAACCTGTATGTATTGCTGTGTGTACAGCACTAGACTCCTGATGATGGACAGAGAAACTGTCTGAAACATGTAGAGTTCTATTCCAAAAATAAATTTGAGAAATTAATGCATCTCATTGGTTTTATTATAAGAACATCCAGCCCATATCTTATAAGTAACATATTGCGTTTACAAACATGTAATTCAGCTTCTTGCTGATTCATATACAATATTTTCACTTTTTTGTGTGTAAGAATATATATCCATAGTAAGTTAACTTCTAACTCCATGGAACAATGTCCATCAGAACATGATAGTATCTTAGCTAGTCAAAGAATTCTGCAATTCAGTTTTCACAAGAGCCCACCAAATTTCTGCTTCCTAAACAAGTTGGCTCCAGGTTGTAAGATCACCATTTCCAATGACTCTTTGAACTGCTTGTTCAGTGTATCAGCAGGAACACGACCCACCTGGAAGTTGTATCATCCTTGCGGTGCTGTGAAGTTACCCACTTAAAACAGACAGTACTTCGTGTACACTACTTTATACAACTGTGAATGAACGTATTGCTTTCTGAAGAGTATTGTTACACAACCAAATGCATAAAGAAAGGATGTCTTCTTCTTCATCGTTGCACCATGCATTTCGTAGAATCATTTAATTAGCACACCTACTAATCCACATATATAAAATTTTTTACATTAAAAACATTTAAAATCGCTCCAACATGTTTCGATCTTTTTAGATCATCTTCAGGGAGCTATGCTGTTCCATGCAGCATGCTGCCACAACACTAATTTAATGTAAGAAAATCAGTCATTGAGTGTATTCTAAAATGTGACTTTAGCAAGGAACAGCGTAGCTCTCTGAAGATGATTTAAAAAGATCGAAACATGTTGGAGCGATTTTAAATGTTTTTAATGTAAAAAATTTTATATGTGTGCATTAGTTGGTGTGCTGATTATAGGATGTCATGTTGGTTTGCTATATTATCCATTATATGTAATGTCAAGCCCCTTTGTATTTTCCTCCCCACTACTCAGTACATGAAATAGTTGCAACTCTGTCAGGGAATATCCCTGCAGTAACAAGTCTGTGGGTATCACATTCTGTTACAAAGTTGGTACATTGAAGGATGGCCTGTTTCATTTGCATTTTTTGCAGCTTGCAGCAGTGGAAATCCAAGTTATTTTCTTTCTGTAAGTTGTCTTATAATTTGTAGTTAGAACATATAGTCTTGCATTCATGGATGTGTTGAAATCATTTCTCATAACAATGTCATCCCTGCGTCCCATTGTCTCTTTTGGTTGTATTGTCTTAGTGTCCAAGTTTTATTGTTATAAGGACTGACAGTTTCACAATTCGTACATTGAAATGGTATGACAGAAATACTGAAATGGTACGACAGAAATAGATGAGGTTTGAGGTTTTCTCATCTGCCCAAAAATGGAGTGTTGCTAATGACCTATCAAAATATGATGCATACAGCATCATGACCTACAGACCCACAGTTTAAATTGACAAATACATACTTCTGAGGCTTGCTGTGTAGTGGTTAAGTAGTTTCCTTCATGAGGTTGTCCATTTCCTGCTAAATATATGAAACTTGGAGGCACCAGTCTGTTCAAGTGCTAAATTTCCATGTACTCATGTAGAAAGTATCTGATTTTTATATTGACCAAATCACTGGTTTTCCAGACGCCTTCTTCTTGGTCTTGTGCAGTCTGGATAGGTGGAATGACAACAGGATTGTACCTTGAAGTTCACTATATCCACCACCTTCCACATACCAGCTACCACTCACGATCATCTCGTCATCTTTTTCCGCACTACATAACCTTTTTGTAGTTGAAACTTTATCATTAAACAATCCAGTTACATTCAGTTTTGCAGTCTTGGTTCACTGTCCTGGTTTGATTCTGAGCTTATACACAGGCTAACATATCAGGATTTTGTGGCTGCCCTCAGTTCACCTACTCAAATGCTGGTGTAACACCTTAAAATAGTAATCCTTGACCATTTTCTCCCAATTCGCACTCAGCCCTCAGTTGAGTTGTCACGCATAGTTGTGTAATCTTTGCAGGAGAGAAACAACTTGGCCAAGACCAACAAAGGTGTAACCTAGCAGTTAGTGTATCCGTGGTAATACTTGTGGACACACAGATAGTTTTTTGAGGCTCATCAGGGTCAGTCTGCATAGAATCAATAAAAACTATTTGAAGAAATACAAAATAATGTGTACTGATCTTTATCATGATAGGTCGTTTTATTTCCTATGCCTGCAACAGAAAGCTTCATGTGGTAACTGTAATATTCTGTTACCATTTTAAATCATGCCTTTTTTTATCGGTGTATTAAGTGCTACAAGAAGAAAAAATTCTTATAATAAAACCAACTAGATGCACTAATTTCTCAAATTTATTTTTGGAGTAAAACTCTACACGTTTCGGACAGTTCATCTGTCCATCGTCGGGAGTTTCTTCACTGTACACACAGCAATGGTATATGTCATACAGGATCAGGACGGAATTGCAGTTCCATCCTGATCCTGCTCGCAAGCTGTCAGCAAACCTGTATGACATACACCATTGCTGTGTGTACAGTGAAGAAACTCCTGATGATGGACAGAGGAACTGTCTGAAACATGTAGAGTTTTATTCCAAAAATAAATTTTAGAAATTAGTGCATATAGTTGGTTTTATTATAAGAATTTATCACGATGCACGGTCACCTGAACGTTAAAGAAGAACAAAATTTTCTGTTCTTCAGAAATGGCCTATTAGGTAATATCTCTCACACGTCTTCGGATTATCTCACTCAAAAGCGGTGTGGCAACATTTACTGTTATAGACAGTATTACAGTATTATTGTTTATGAGGAAATGTTGATTTGTGACATATCTTTGTGTCATTCTCCCCTCTCCCCAGGGACTTTTGAAATCAACAATTTATTCTCACTAAACTTAGACGTAACATGCTGTCCATTGCTATAATTTCATTATCCTTGGCAGCAACCCAAGCTTATGCTATAAGCAAGAATTTATTACCACCAAATATAGGGTCCTGAAGCCGGTCCCGGTGGTTGTGCGGTCTAAGGTGAGAGTCTGCAGCCGCTTGCTTGCTGGAATTGTGGGTTGGATTCCCACTTGGGGAGCATGGATGTCTGTCTTGTGAGTGTTGTGTGTTGTCAGGTTGAGGTCTCTGTGTCGGGCTGATCACTCGTCCAGAGGAGTCCTACCTACTGTGGTGCGTCGTTATGTGGGATCCAGAAACCTCGTGAAGGAGGAGGTCCTGGCCCACTGGGGGGCTGTTGCCGCCCCCCCACCCCCCAGACAGACACTGGATTTTATTCGCCGCCTGTAAATATCGTTAGGAACTCTGTCAGTATATATTTATACAAGATAATCCTCTTGTGCTTTCTGTTATTTGTAGGGCGGTTGAGGTAGAGCACACCCTATTTCTTGCTTTCGGCATCATCATCTCTATTGGGACTTTATTTTTGTTCATGTTTCTGTGGAATGTGGTGCTGTAGTGTCACGGCGTCATCTTGCTTGCTGCGAAGTCGACACACACCGATCTAGTATATTGTTCTTTTGCGTATGACCTCCCAGAATCTCAAAATATCTTTTTTTTTTTCAAACGCCTTAAGGGAGATTTACGCTATTCCTCTACACTTGAGGTTACCAGCACCTTATATTTCTGTAGATAAAATGAGGAGTGTGGTGAAGGAAATGTGGACGAAATTAAAAATTTGAGAAGTGTGATGAAAGGAATGTTAACAACGTTAAAAATTTGAGAAGTGTAATGGAGGGTAATGTGGACGAAATTAAGAATTTGAGAAGCGTAATGGGGGGGGGGGGGGAAACCC
>Ga0136643_10017484_pt1 | contig 10790 bp, 6 predicted proteins | sample TergutLab28metaG_FD_96883 | JGI IMG/M metagenome (GOLD analysis project Ga0136643, IMG submission 96883) | Labiotermes labralis P1 segment gut microbial communities from Petit-Saut dam, French Guiana - Lab288 P1 (version 3) (version 3) | ecosystem: Host-associated > Arthropoda: Insects >... | reverse complement strand
AATGGCCATTGCCATGGTTTTGCCTGCTGTGTCCACGGTACATGCCGCCCAGGCGGCACGGCCAAACACAGGGCAGATGGGCTTTTTTGGAGGCATTACAGAAGGCGTGCGGCTACCCACCACATCGCAGCAGGCCGCGCAACAGGCCAATGCCAGAGGGTCGCGGGGCAATAATGTGACAGAACTGGTGTATAAGGAGATTGTCTGGCTGGGTGGTGTGCCTGTAGAATTCGAAGGGACACTTCGCGTACAGCCGGGCGGTACAGCGGTTGGTACAATGGGCGTAGATTCCGGCTCTGCCACGGTTAACTACCGTGTTAGCGCAAATGCGGCCACGGCGGATAATGTTGATATTAACAGAAATATCACCTTTAGAATCGACTGGCGCAGAGAAGGCAGCCAAATTGTGGAAAACTATACGGTGACAAGCTGGACAGAGACCATCTATGCAAATGGCGTTTCTTTCAGCCTTATACCCGCGCAAAGCAACCATAATATCAGCATTTTGCGCGATGTTACCCCCGGTGTAACATATTACAGCGGCAGCATCTCCAAGCGCGCCGTGTATATTACAGATGACGACGAGATTATTACCCATGAGGTTATGGGTCAGATATACGGTTTTGTGTCGGCTTGGTCGGCTACAGAAACTCATCGCCTGGACGGCATTGTGTCCACAGACGATTGGCAGATGCAGTACCATCTTGTGCCTAGCGTGTCTGTAAGCAAAGAGCTGCAATATGGAGCCAACGAACCGACGCTGATAAGCTTTGCGGGCAATTATCGCGAGGTTATGTCCAACCAAAGCGGTCTTTTATACGAAATTAACACATTGCCAAATATTTTCTATGGCACAGAGACAACCGGACGTGCTACAATATCTACATTCAATACCTTTGAAGACCTCTTTGCGCCGAATTTGAACTTCCTGGTCGGACATCCGGCCTATGGCGACATTCGCAGGCTTTTTGCGATGGAGGTGCTTACGGGCGAACCGGCGCACTTTGTGCCGAACCAGGGGGTTACGCGCGGAGAGTATATAATGATGCTGTCCCGCGCTGTGCGCCTGCCGCTTAACGAGAGCCTAATGCCCGCGCCGCCCAGAGGCAGAAATAACAATCAAGCGCAGGTGAATCTTGTTTTCCCTGATGTTGATCCAAACAGACCGGACTTTTTGTATATAATGACAGTAAACGACATGGGCATTGCCATTGGCCGTGGCGATGGACATTTCCATCCTAACGAGATTTTGCATAGGGAAGAGGCCTTTGTGCTGGCACTTCGCTTCTTGGGGCTGTCCAATTTGGGTCTAGAGCCTACGCCTATCACGCCTTTTGTGGACGACCATATGATTGGCGACTGGGCAAGGAGGGATATATATGCTGCCACGCGCATAGGTCTTATAGGGCCTGATGAAAATGGCATGCTGCATCCGCGGGAAACCATGCATAAAGCAGAGGCGGCGGCACTCGTTAATCGTTTGATCGAGTTTATGCGCCACGAGTTGATGCAAGATTACACAGAAAATATTATCAATTTCATGAATTAGCATAAAAGGGGGCTTGCGCTATGAGTAACGAAGACAAAATCATTTCATTACTAGAAATTGTTGTAAGCAAGGTCGACACTTTAGAATACAAGATGGACAATCTTGAATACAAATTTGACAGCACAGAGTTTAAAATGGATGGCATGGAATACAAAGTGGATTCCATTGACAAGAGGCTGGAAAAAATGGAGACTCTCCAAGCGCAGACGCAAACAGATGTTTTTGCAGCAATGGAGTCTTTTGAAGAACGCATTTTAAAGCTGCAAGAAAAGCATCTGCTTGCTGTGCTAGAAAATATCTCTCGGGTGGAAAACCGCATCCTTAAAGCTGTTAGTCATGAGCATAGCTTTATTGAATAAGGGGGTTGCTATGACGGATAATGAAAAGATTTTGACATTGCTGGAGACCTTGGTTACTGAAATTAAAGGAACAAATGCTAGAGTCGATAAATTAGAAGCCAAATTCGACGCTAGATTCGACGGAGTTGACGCTAGATTCGACGGAGTTGACGCCAGACTAGACGCAATGGACGCTAGAATGGATAATATAGAAAAGCAAGCGGCGCGTAACCTAAACTTCATTGTAGAGGAATTTGAAAGATCTGACAGGCGGATTTTAAGTTATCTGGAAGAGATGGCTCTTAATGAAGACGGCGCAAAGGCCAAGGCAAGCCTTGGGATAGTATAAAATAGGCACAAGATAAATTTTTAGACCCTTTAAAAGGGTCTAAATTTCTGTTGAGGTGAGTATATGGAAAACACTACCAAATACATATTTGTCACGGGAGGTGTAGCTTCCGGGCTGGGCAAGGGTATTGTCGCGGCATCCTTAGGGCGGCTGCTAAAGTCCCGTGGCTATAGGGTGTCCAACCAAAAATTCGACCCCTATATTAATGTAGACCCCAGTTTCATGAGCCCCATACAACATGGCGAGGTCTTTGTAACCGATGACGGTGCAGAATGTGACCTTGACGTGGGGCATTACGAGCGCTTTACAGACGAAAATCTGACAGTAAATTCCAATATAACAGCCGGAAAAATATACTTATCCGTGCTGGAAAAAGAACGCCGTGGCGACTATAACGGCAAAACCGTGCAGGTTGTGCCGCATATCACAAACCACATCAAGGACCTAATTGTACAAGTGGCCAAAGACGGCACCCGTGATATCGTAATCACCGAAATAGGCGGCACCGTAGGTGATATGGAAAGCCGCCCCTTCCTAGAGGCCTTCCGCCAGATGGTCTTCGACGTTGGCCGCGAGAATGTGCTCTACGTCCACGTAACCCTGCTGCCCTACCTAGAAAAAGGCGGCGAAATAAAAACCAAACCCACCCAGCACAGCGTAAAAGAACTGCTATCCATGGGCATACAGCCCGACATGATAGTTTGCCGCACCTCCCGCCCCATCACCGCCGAAATAAAGGACAAAATCGCCCTGTTTTGCAATGTGGCCCGCGACTGCGTAATAGAAAATATGGACGCAGATTCTATATACGAAGTGCCCCTGCTGCTAGAAGAGCAAAACATAGCCCAGATGGCCCTAAAACGCCTTGCCCTGCCAAACCACCCCGCCAACCTAGACGAATGGCGCGCCCTGGTAGGAAGACAAAAGGCCATCTCCAGCAAAATCACCATATCCTTGGTCGGCAAATACACCGTCCTGCACGACGCCTATTTTTCCACCATAGAAGCCCTAAAGGCTGCCGGTTTTGCCGCCGACACCGATATTGACATAAACTGGATAGCCGCCGAAGCCCTAGAAAAAGGCGACACAACCCCCCTTGCCGGCAGCCACGGCATCCTCATTGGCGGCGGTTTTGGCGTGCGCGGCACCCAGGGCAAAATAAACGCCGCAAAATACGCCCGCGAAAACAAAATCCCCTGCCTCGCCACAGGCATGGGCGCGCAGGCCATGGCCATTGATTTTGCCCGGAGTGTAATGGGGCTATCAGGCGCAAACTCCACAGAATTTGACGAAAGCACGCCACACCCCATCGTCCACAATATCTACAATAAAATGCGCCTGGGCAGCTGTCCCTGCAAAATCACCGAAAACACCCTGGTCCACGCCATCTATGGCTCCACCCAAACCACCGAACGCCACCGCCACCGCTACGAATTTAACCAAGCCTACCGCGACCAGTTTGCTAAAAGCGGCCTTATATTCTCTGGCACCAGCCTCGATGGCCACCTGCTGGAGATTTGCGAGCTTGCAACCGACATTCACCCGTGGTTTCTTGGCGTTATCTTCAACCCCCAATTTAAATCCCGGCCTAATGTGCCACACCCCATTTTTGCTGCGTTTGTGGCAGCCTGCATAAAAGGGGATTCCGGGGCAAGCCCGGAATGACATACCAGATTTTTTTCCATATTTTTGCCCTAATGGAGCATTTTGCCTAACATAAATAACCCAAAACAGCAAAACCTATTCAGGCAAGCAAAAGCTCTATTTCGCACAAGATATGCCAAACGAAAAGAAAGAAATTGCCAGAAAAATGGATTTTGTAACAATTATCAACAAACCACAGGATGCCCCAAACACCACTCCCACGCCACTCTCCACTTGCCCAACCATATAGCATTCCCCTTTTGTGTCAAAAATATTACAAGAAAATTACACTTGCACAATTTTTGTTGACGCAAAGGTCTGGTCTTGCTAAAATGGTAATGTAAACTAAAATCTGGGTAAGACTGCGCCGCTGTCTTTAATGACAAGAGATTCCCACCTCCGCGTGCCACGTCCGCTCCCACAAAATCCAACTTTTAAAGGAGGAATTACTGCAATGAATTTAAGAAGAAAGATTGCAGCAGCCCTGGCAGCCGTTATGGCTTTCGGCTCTGTAGGCATCATGGATCTTTCCGCCAGAACATACTCCATCGGGCAAAACCCACAAGGCGTAGCTGGCGAATGGATTGGCCATGGTAGCAACCACAGATTGACAGACCAGTTTGCTAGCCCACAACTTTCAGGCCCTACAAGAGCCCATGGCGTGGATTTCGTTGTAACTGGTTCTCAACTTGAGCACGGAACAGGCTCTCAACTCCAAATTCGTCTTCGCATTGGCGGCGACGGTATCTGGAACTACGGCGCATTTGGTATTAATTCTAATGCCGGCCGCGCTACACAAACAGTAGAAAATAATGCAACCCACCATGCATCTACAATCACTACAGGTGCTGGTAATGCTGGTGCAAACGCTGGCCCAGCTGGTGTTAGCAATTTGCTTTCTCCGATTCCATTGGTAGGCCCATCCCAAAACTGGGGCTTCCATCTTGACATGCCTGCAGGCACACCACCACCTATCGTTGGCGGTACATCTGCGTTCACTCTAGCTACAGAGCTATTGAACCAAGCGGGCCAACCTGTTACTCCAGCAAATGTGGGTACAGGCGCTAACCAGTACACCATCGCTTGGGGCGGTCAATCTACAAGAATCTATCTTGTTCATAACACAACAAGAATCGCTCATTTCTTCGCAGTTTGGGTACCAGGTGGCGGCGCTACCGGTCACTTCGAAGGATGGCATCCAGTTGCAGATCTAGATTTCGCTACAGCTGCTACAGCAAGCGGATTCCAATATCTGCCACCAGCTGCATCTAGCACAACACCAACCGCAGGCACCGCTGCTCTCTGGGCAGAAGAAGTTGCTGACCGTTTGGATGTTCCTTTGAACAGACTTGTTCTGGTTCCTGTACCAGGCAATGTTAACAGAGCACGTGCTATCATTATACCTACTGCTGCACAACAGCTCAATCAGCCGTTGGCAGCTGCTGGTATTGTTAACACAGGCGGTGGCTGGATTACCCCTGCTCCTCAGTGGATTCCTGCTACTGGCACAGCACTTGCAAACGTCCTTGCTAACTTTGATTTTACAGTATTCCAAGGTCAGATAACTAATCTTCCAGCACTTACTGACACCGACGCGGAAGCTGCAGGAGCCGGTGGTGCTGGTGCAACGGCCGCTGGTTATGGTGTGGTATTTGTTGACCACAACATTACTCCCCCTGGTACTTCTGTAGCCGTTCCACAGGCTCGCGCGTCGCTCGCATCTGTTTTCACTCATGATGCAGCCGGGCCACTCGCAGGCGTTGTACAACACGTAGTTCGTGTTGATGGTGCTTTAAGTAACTGGGCTCCAGTTGCTGGCCCAATAGCCGGCATTACTGCACCTGATGTAGGTGTACCGGCTGGAACCGCTGTTGGCGCGGCCGAGCCTTTCATGCAACCTAATGCTCAAGGTTGGCAAAGACCGGCGACTGTAGTACAGCCGAACACGCCACTCGTAGGCGATTTCACAATGGCTCTTGGCACAGCAGCCCGCCGCAACATGCAGTTCGATAGAGCTGCAAACATTGTTGGCGGTACACACACGATCAACGTACCAATTACCCCTACCACCATCCCGGCGGCTGTACCGGGCTTGCTCGCTGGTGAATCGGCTTGGATTCCTGTTCTGCACTCTGGAGCCACGCCAGCGAACTTGGCCAACTGGGGTCTTGTAGCTCTAACAATAGATGCTGCTAGTGGTGATAATGGTAGCTTTGCACGTTCCGGTACAGTAGGTTTCGTTGGCACGACCGACCCGACTGGCACCAATCAAGTGGGTGCTATGGGTGCACCTCAAGGCGCTCTTGGCACACAAGTATGGGGCTACAACGATGCTAGAGTATTCGTTGGATATCAAGCAGAGCCAGGCATGAACTGGAGCGTTGCGATTCCTGGTTCTAGCACAGATTGGGCTCTTGGTCTTCTTGAGCCAGCTGTTTTGGGCACACATCCAAATGTACCTGCTGAAGGTGCTGGCACTGCCGGTTGGGCTCCACATTGGATCAACCCAGAAATCCACAGCATTGGTAACAATGGTACAGCGCAAACACGCGTGAACAACATCCGTTACACAGGTAACCTTAATGTAAACCATACAGGACCAAACGCACAAATCCGTAACGAGATTCCATTTACAATGCATTTTGAAGGTCAAAATGAAGTTGTAATCCGTTGGACACGTGCAGACGTAATTGCTTTTGGTGGCGGTGCACAATCTGTTCTTAGAGTGCCTTTGGCAGTTCAAGCAACAGGTACTGGCGCTATCACTTTGGAAGTAATGGCTGTTGGTTCTACAATCTCTCCAGCTTTGGTTGGTGGAGCTAACCAATACATCACAGGTACTGGCCTTGGTGCGCAGTTGACCATCCATGGTGGTATCGCTGTTGGTAGAAACTCTGCTCTTATCCAAGATTTGAGAGTAACAGAATTTGGTTATGGCTTTAGAAATGACGGAGCTCTTAGAGCTTTCACACTTACACTTCCATATGACTATGTATGGGGTCTAAACACAAGTGGCACTAATGCACTTCAAGTGACAGGTTCTGGCCGTCTTAACACAAATGGTTTCAACAACTTGCAAGATCGTTTCTGGGCAACCAGATGGGGCGCGCTTGCAGGCGAGCATACAGCTCCAACCGGTGGCAATTTCGGCGCTGGCTTGGCGTATATGTTTAGATCTTCTCATCCTGATACTGGCCAAGACAGACTGCACGTTGTATTCAATGGTGCTAGTTTTGCCGGAACTGGTGTTGGTGAATTGAGATTCCAAAACCTTATGGTAGAGCATCGTAACCCAGCTAATCCACAGTGGGCCGAAGATCTTTCCATCACATTGTCACAAGCTTATGGCGGTGGCTTTAGAACTGCTCAAGATCAAAGCTTGACAAGAAATGCTAATGCTGACTATAGCGCGATTCATGGCGTTATCGCTCCTGCTGCTGTTGCTGCATTTAGCATGCTTAACCATGGCTTGAGACTGCAACCTGCTACAGGCGCAGTTGGCGAACTTCAAGAAGTTGTTGCTGGTAGAACTTACAGAAGCCTTCCAGCTAACAATCCAACTCTTATGCCAACATCTTTCGATTCGTTTGCAGGCGTAGCTAGAAGAATCCGCGTTGAAGAAACTGTACCTGGTGCAGCTCTTAACAGAGATCTTGTATTTACACTGACAGATGGTGCTGGCGAAGCTAGCGAAACAGCTAAGATTGCTGCTGTGCAGTTTAACTCTGGCGTTTTGACTGGTCCTGGTGCTCCTGGCCAAGCAGTTGGTTTTGACGGCAACGTATTGTTCCACAATGCTGTTCCTACAGTAGCTCAAGGTTTCCACAGAATTCTTGCTGGTAGCTTGACAACTGAGAATCCGCATATTATCTTTAGCGAAGACGGCACAAGCGTAACTGTTCGTGGTCTTCGTCCAAATGACATCCTGCAACGTCGTATGTGGATTGAAGCTACATTCCTTCTTTCTACAGATGTAAACAGCGATGACAACGTATATGTAACTTTGACACAACACGGTGCTGGTATTGCTGGCTTTGATGCAGAATTTGTGTATCCAAGTGCTACGCTGCAACTTGCAGACGTAATTCAGCATTTCACTATCGAGTCTGAAGTTACAAACATTCCACATCGTGCGCAAAGCATTCCTGTTGCCGATATCGTTGTTACTGAGCTTGTAGGCGGCGCATTCGTGAGAGACAGACAAATTGATCTGTATATCTCTGAGTTCGGTGAGCCAAGCACAAGAACAGAATTGGGCTTCAACCCAATCGTAGCTGGCGACATCAATGCTACAGGCACATTGACACTTGGTATCCTTCCAAGAGTTCTTGGTGCTAACCACATTCGCATGAATGTTAACGTTGCTTCTGCAGCTAACAACCCAGCTACAATCACGTTCTCTAATTTGGATCTGTTTGTTAACCAAGCTGTTCCAGTTGGATTCTACGGTGTTGTTGCTCGCGGTAGCGCCATCCTTGATAACGATGCACTCACTATGAATGCTGGTTTGTCTGGTGGTCTTACAGTTAACAACAATCCAAACAACCCAGGTTTCCGTAGATACGGATTTGGCGGTCTGTTGTTCGAGCCATATGCGAACATCACAATGCCAGGTGCATACGGTACCGGTGGTGGAGCTATTGTAAATCCAGCTATCGCTAGAGTAACTGCTACGCAAAACAGCGCGCTTGTTACTATTGATGATAGAGTTGTAACAATGACAAATGTACACGGTCAAGCTACGCCAATGTTCCACCAAGACGGCACAAACTTCTTCCCAATGAGAGGTATTGCGCAAGTTTACGGTTCTGAGCATGCTGTAGCATGGACATTTGTAACATCTGGTGGAGACCGCACAGTTGAGTGGGCTCCTGGCGTAGAAGTAGAAGTTACTATTTCTTTGGGCGATAGAGTTATCGTATTCACGACTGGCTCTACAACGTTCACAGTAAATGGTATGGCTAGCACTATGCCTGCAGGCCAAACTCCACGTAACGTGGGTGGAACTGTATTCATTCCGTTTGCAGCTCTTGGTCATGCACTTGGTGTTCCAGTATCATGGGAAGGCTATGGCGCAAGCCAGCAGTTCTTCTTCAACCAGCCTGAAAGAGGTACTGTTGTAACTCTTAATGGCGCAGATGCAGGTGGCCCAGTTCAAACCAATGACGTTATCGACAATGGTTACAACGGCTACAATGGTTATAATGGCTATGAGAATGGCGAATATTATAACAATAACGACGCTGCATAAATTGTAATAAAAACCTTGATATAAGCGAAAGCCCCTTCGGGGGCTTTTGTCTTTGTCTTGCTAAAATAATATTTGCGTAATACAATATTCATATTGAGATACTATAATTAGGAGAGGAGGGATGATATTATGAAAAAAAAGATATATGCAGGGGTTTTGACAGGGATTTTGGTTCTGGCGCAGGCGGTAACTGTATTTGCGAATAGACCGGTGCATGTTGCACTGGATGGATTCTTGCAGGAGCTAAGCCATGGGGCAAGCTTGATTGACGGACGCTCTATGATTGATGCCGAGGATGCAGAGGCACTCTTTGGGGACTTGGTCTTGCGCATTGATGCTACTGGGGTTGATGGCAGAGACATGCTGCCCATTCGGGATGTGGCAAATATAATGTCCCTTGACATAATTTGGGATGATGAAAACAGCCTTGTGCGCCTTTCGTCGGCCAATGCGGATTATTCCTTGCTACCACAGATGGCAAGCGGTATCCAGCCGACCATCAGTATGACCTATCAGGCCGCGCTAAATCTAATAAATGACCGGGATGCGCGGTTGATTGCAATGGAAGAAAACATGATAATTCTGGAGCGCGAGCAAAGGGAGATTGACGACTATCTTAGCGACAACAGCATCCGCGGCAGGGCTAGGCGCAATTATACCGTGGCCGAAGTGCAGGTACTGCGGGCGCGGGAGGCCCTGCGCAACCAACAGCAGGTGCTGGAGATAAACGAGGGGCTCATAAGAGCCGGAAACGAACTGCAACTGCGCAATGCCCTTGCGGATATTGGCCGCACCCAGCTGGACATTGTGCTACTGGAAAGACAACTGTTGCTGGAAGAGCGCAGTACGGCCATTGTGGAGCTGATGCACGAGCTGGGCATGGAGACCGACGCCGCCCAGCGGGATGCCAGAGCCAGCCTGGAGCGCACGCGCACGAATTTGGAGAATTTGCAAACCGCACAGGGCAGCAACCGCCTTACACTCAACACGCTTTTGGGACTGTCTGCAACAGCAATTGTTGAGATTCAGGGGATTTCTTGGACTATTGCCGCCCGAACCCCCCTGGAGGGACATGTAGCGACACAACTGGCCAATGCTCCGAACCTGGCACTTTTGCAGCTGGATTTGGATTTTGCGGAATATATATATTTTAGTTACGATGTGCTGTTGAAAAGCAGCGAGCAAGAGGACGACTATCGCTATCGCGGACGCAGGCAAGATGCCTCGATTGTGATTGAGATGCGCAATGACATAAGTGCCGCCGAGCGCGCGCTGGAAAATGCCACAAACACCCTAGAGAGCCGCATACGCTCTTTGCATAACGACATAGAGGCTCTGCTAGAGCAACAGGCCATAGCGCAAGGCGACCTGGCTGTTGCAATCGAAAATTACCAGGAGGCTATGCTGCGCTACATGACAGGCATGGGGACATGGCTGGAGCTGGAGCGCGCCAAGCTTGCCATCTTAAATCACGAAATAACGCTGGCAAGGCTTGAAATAAATTTAGGGATGCTGACCCTGCTGTATCAGCGGCCATATTTGGGCTAGAGGTAGAATATGAAGTATCGAGAGGATAAAACATCCGGCAACAAGTTATCGACCCTCGGGCTTGGCTGTATGCGCTTTCCGCGTGACAAAGCGGAAACGGAGCGTATGATT
>Ga0136643_10017482_pt1 | contig 10791 bp, 9 predicted proteins | sample TergutLab28metaG_FD_96883 | JGI IMG/M metagenome (GOLD analysis project Ga0136643, IMG submission 96883) | Labiotermes labralis P1 segment gut microbial communities from Petit-Saut dam, French Guiana - Lab288 P1 (version 3) (version 3) | ecosystem: Host-associated > Arthropoda: Insects >... | reverse complement strand
GCTAACTGGTTTGCAGCTAGTCAAGAAATTCCCCGCATTTCATGGAACCCGAAGGTTCATTACCGCACTCACAAGCGTCCGCCACCTATCTCTATCCTGGGCCAGCCCAATCCAGTCCATATATCCACATCCTACCTCCTGGAGATCCATCCTAATATTATCCACCCATCTATGCCTAGGTCTCCCCAGTGGTCTCAATCTATGGACATTAATTCATGTAATTTTTGCAATTGTTTACATTTTGAAATATCAGAAGGCCTTACGATGACTACCTTGATCGCAACATATCACCTTGTATAGTCTGAAAAATGGATATTAAGTGTCAACATAAAGTTGCAGAGATGGTTAACCTTTAGACGCCTAACATTAACTATATTTGACGTACCGCACAACTAACCTCCAAAGTTGCATTTTATATATTTATTCAACTAATATAGGTACCGAATATTTTAAACATGGTGTATACTCTCTGTTTTTTTCTCTTCAAAATGCAGTTTGTTTCATAATTCTACCTTATTTGGTTCCTGTATTGTTCACATTTTATATACAGGGTGTGCTAAAATATAAAAAAATAATTCCTGCTCCAAAAGGTTAATGAGGCAATTTTTGTTGTCAATAACACAATGGAAGACATAGCAATAAGTTCACACTAAAAATCCGTTACAACATCCTCAACAGCTACATAAATGTAGACAATTATTAATAACTATTTACATTACTTCATCATCATCATCATCAAGAAGGATGTTTGGAAGGTAATTCCTACATGTCCGTATCTTTACTCTCGGACAAGCCAGCAAAATGAAATAAAACATATAACATAGCTCAGAATGTGTAAACATTTTTCCACACAGTCTCCCTCTCATTCGATATAACACTGCCTGTGCTGAACATGTTTTCTGAGCCACTCACTGTAGAACTATATAACTTGTCCCCACACCATTTGAATTTCTTCATTCCACATCAAATGAATTCCTTTGAGATATTATAGTGGCAGCAATAGTGTGGGGTTTGGCATAACCCAAAGCTACAATATTTTCATTGACACCAGCTAAACCAATGTTTAATCCCTAAACATTGGTTCTTTGAGCAATCCATTGATTTTCTTGAACAAGGCCATTGATATTGTACCTGTGGCTGCAGGCCTTTCAGATCATGGCTGGTCATTCAGATCTAAATTTCAGCCATTATGCCTCAATTTTCTCATCTAACAATTCACAGTACTTATGTCCACAGTACCTTCACCATAAAAAGCCCATAACTACTGGTAAATTCTGATGGCTGTTTCATCTTCAAGTGTCAAAAATTCAAGAAACCCTTTGAGAAATCAAGTCTCCTTGGAAGGAATGCTATGTTGCTGGGCAAGTGGTTCAAGACCACCTGACCCTTGAAGATGATGGCAGTACTTTAGGTTTCTGTGACCGTGCATCGTGAGCAAATTGTGAAGTGAGAGAGAAACCAACAAGATGCAACAATTAGATGTCTATTATCAATACTTTCTCAACATGTTTCGGGCATCATTATGCCCATCTTCAGGAGAACAAGACGTGTGTTACTGCACGTGGTGTGCTGCGCTGTAACAAGCAGGGAAAAGGTGCCAAGACATTACAGCTAATATCTACCTTTTCCCTGCTTGTTACAGCGCAGCACACCATGTGCAGTAACACATGTCTTGTTCTCCTAAAGATGGGCATAATGATGCCTGAAACATGTTGAGAAAGTATTGATAATAAACATCTAACTGTTGCATCTTGTTGGTTTTCTCTCTCACTTCACAATGGCAGTACTATCCTTTGAACCGTGGGGAACCACTTGCCCAGTGACACAGCATCACATCCCAGAATGCTCCTCAGTAAACAATGCCATAAAAACTTTGAATCTTGCATCAGATCCTTTGTACAAATATTGTGGGAGGACTGAGACACAGGAACAATCCACATAAGGCAATTTGCTCCCTTAGTAATCCATTTAAAAACCAATACAAGAAACGTAAACAAGTTTTGAGCATATACCCTTATTGTAGCCATGAAACTGTGCCTGATTTGCAAGCCATCATAGGACATGCTAGGCACAAACTGCGGCTGCAGCCTGTGGTACAAGATGTTCATAACTTTCTTCACTTCATCCAGTATGTTGGAATCAGCTGCACTAGATGAACGGTCATAGTGCTGTCAACAGAAGACACAATCCATTTCAATAGCTCACTTACATCACTGCATAAGCAAAATGACAAGTTCTTGTTATTAGGTCCAAAAAAGTAAACATAAACTTGTCCCTGTACAAGCCATGAATGTATAGAGGGGAATGGAGGTATGGCTCCTGCCATTCTGAACCTCAGCATTAGATGCAGGTGTGTGGCCAGCATCATGCCTCAGCCCCAGGCTCCATTAGCCCTGCAAAACATCTCCCTAGTACCCACTGAAGAGAACAATGGGTGAGCCTCTGGGACACAGTGAACATGTGTGAGAAGAAAACAATATATCACCCTCTTCCAAGTAATCCAACCACAATTTGATAACCGTCTGGGCTCTGTCCTAGTCACTATTATGTGTAAGCTGACCCCAGCTCCTTTAAAGACATAGGGTGTTGAGAACAGAGCGCAGAGATTAATGTGTGTAACAAGAACAGCTCACTATTTACTGTTCACAGTATTGTGATAAGGTTCAATTTAAGTAGCTATCCATATGGACACATGTAAGGGCTATCTGTGCACTTCAAGATGCCTAATTCCCTTCCCTCTCTGCCCTTTCCCATTCTCTGTGCAGTACAGCTTCCACATAGCAGTTTGTATTTAATGTTTGTTCTCAAAATTTCTTTCCTAAAGAAAGGCACAATATTTCCCTCTGAAAAACAGGAACCACTTTGAACAAGCAAGAGAAAATTCCTGATCTATTTCATTGTTATTTCAATTGTTACTGACACAGCCAAGCTCATATTATTTAAACTTATTTATTGTAAACTTACAATACGTGTTCAGTCAACACAACAAACATTAGAAAATTAATGTGTTACCGCAACATGTTTCGACTCCAGAGATTCGTCATCAGGCTGAATATTTAAGAACCATTAAATGCATATCCTTTATAGTGCTGTACATGTAACTATTGCATTAGGGATCCCGCGTGCATGACATTGAGTGGGTATAAAATGTGGTTTTGTACCAATTTAGTACAAAACCAGATTTTATACCCACTCAATGTAATGCACACGGGATCCCTAATGCAATAGTTACATGTACAGCACTATAAAGGATATGTATTTAATGGTTCTTAAATATTCAGCCTGATGACGAATCTCTGGAGTCGAAACATGTTGCGGTAACACATTAATTTTCTAATGTTTGTTGTGTTGACTAAACACGTATTGTAAGTTTACAATAAATAAGTTTAATTCTTTATAACACAACAGGATGATTTCCTTTAGATCATATTCTTTAATTTTGCACCTCAACCATTTTGAAGTTGTGAGTCACCAATTTGCTTCTGTAGTCAGCAGGCCACACTGCTGTGCCTTGAGAGAGTAATTGTGCAGTCCTGCTGACTTGCTACACATCAGAATCACAGGTACAATTGCCCCTTTCTTTCTGCAGTCTGCTACAGTATGGTGCTCCTACACAATTATGTAGTGCACTGCATGCACAGGGGGGATCGCGGTAGCGCAGTGGTTAAGGTGCTGTGCTACAAATCGGAAGGTCGCTGGTTCAATCCCAGCTGGTGTCAGTGCATTTTTCATTGACATAAAATTCTTCCAATCGCACTATGGCCCTGGGGTCGACTTAGCCTCTAACAGAAATGAGTACCAGGAGTATTTCCTGGGGGTAAATGCGACCGGTGTGTAAGGCTGACAACTTTACCACCATCCTGTGCCACTGTCACGAAATCTGGGAACCTTAACTTCCTGGAACCCTCTGGGCCTGTCCAGGCCTGTAATGGGACTGCTTTACCTTTACTGCATGCACAGTTCCCATAACACGTCTCTCTCAGCTGTATCAAATACTGACCATTACATCATTTACCCTCAGTTCCCTATAACTGGAGCCACTCCTAAGCCAGTTCAATCAATTCACATACCTCTGCTACCTAATTCTTTATATCCTAATTAACACTAACTGCATCCTAAATATGTACCTGTGCCTGCAATGTTCTCACTTTGTCCATCAGTGTTACATTGTACTGCTGCTGGGCCTTCAATTCCTTCTTCAGCTCTGCCATCTCCACCTGAAATGTTGGCAAAATAACTGACTGACTCTAGACACAGAATGCTATCAAAGCTCATTTTTCTAGATATTTCTAGATACAAAGTATTTCATGTAAACCTACCACACACAACAGGAACCTAATTTTTCACCACCTATTTCATAAAGAGCCACGTCACTGGGGAAATAAGTGGAACACCTACTTGACACTACTGTAGGGACCAACTTGAATTGAATGTAAAACTGTAAAATCCAGGAAATGAAAATACTTGAACAGTAAAAAAAATGTGAGTCTCCCTATAACATGACTGTGTTAAGTCATATGAATAATAAACTTCTGAACACTTTTATAACACAAATACATAACTGTACACTTAACTGCAGGTAAGCTGGACCAACCCTCACATTACAGTCACATGATGCCACACACAACACCACAGCAGCTGGATGATCACATCAGACACCCTATTCGTTCTATGATCTTCAGTATTCATTTATTTAACCAGTCAATAAGTGCTCTTTGTTTTACTTCCTTTCTGTCAGCTCTGAATCACTACAGTTCATTTTAGTGCTGTTTCCCACTATAACAGTACTGTCCAACAGGTTGCGAACTGTGCCAGTCATTGTCTTCACCTTCATTACATTTCAGTGCACCGTCGACATTGCTGTAGATATGGTCCGCACTACATAAAACAGTTCCCAGTAGCAGCTGGAATTATCAACTTCCATGCTTCTGCTGTGAAATGCGCAACAGACAGGACATCCACCTTCACACATGAAGCATCTTGCAGTAGCCTGCCATCTGTCATGCCAACGGTCTTTCGAATGGAATGCTTTCTGTAACCGCACTTGATTGCATAGATGATTCTGTGGCTGGCTGATACAGTTGGCTGGGAAACACTAAACCCTTATATTTGTGAGAAATATTGTGTTCTTTGAGTGAGCAGCACAATGATCAGTGAAAAGCAGAGTTTTTTTAATTTGAGCACCTACTTTCCAGCCTAGTTGTATACAGTAATCTTCACTTGACATGCTGATATTCTCTGAATTTGTATTGGCATCATATTTTGTGGGAAGTTTTTTAATAACCTTAAAGCAACACATACACAATCGCAGGCAGCATGACAGGAGTCTCCACAAAAACTAATATTTTCAGTAGGTCATAGTTTGAAAAATAGACACGTCTCGTCACCATTCTGTATGTCTCAGAGCTCACATTCTGTACTCTCTTGCAACAGTCAGTCATATTTCCAGTCTTCTAATGCCTGCAGCCACTACAGTTCTACAAGGGCAATTCCAAAATCAACCTCCGATTGGCTAGTTAAAAAAAAATACAAATAGATGACAAAATTTTATTATATGGAACAGTCACACACACAACTGCATTACTTCTCCACATAGTTGCCATCCACATTTAGGCACTTGTCGTACCTTGACACTACTTTTTGTAGTCACTCATCAAAGAACGGTGCCGCCAAGTTACGCAGCCAGATGCTGACTCCATCCATGAGCTCTTCATTGGTGTGGGCGCGCTAGGTAGCCAACCAGACCATCTTGGTAAAGAGATGTTAATTGCTTGGTGCCCGGTATGGACTGTAAGAAGGATGGTCAAAAATCTCCCACTTGAAGAGCTTGATTAAAGCATTTGTGGGAGCCGCGGTGTGGGACCGCGCGTTGTGCAGGAGAACGACGCCCTTAGTGAGCATCCCGTGCCATTTTTTTTGGATCAACCTCCAAAGCTTATTCAGCGTTTCACAATAAACCTCTGACATTATTGTGGTCCCTGGTGCCATGAATTCTATCAACAAAATTCCCTTACAGTCGCAGAATATGCACCTCACAGCTGGCAGGAGTGGCGATGATAGTGTTCATGTTTCATCAGTAATTACTCCTACACTACGCAGCGAAAATATATGAGGGTAGGCGTTCAGTGATAACAAACGTTACTTGTTACTACTGAGAGTGCGCTTTGGCACTATGACAATGCGTTTCTTTTTTACCAACCAGTCGGAGGTTGATTTTGGAATTGCCCATGTATAAACAACTTTGTGTCTCCTCTTATTTGTTGATCCAACCAACAGACCCTCTGAAGTTGTTAACTGTAAAGCAAGCAGTGATTTGCAAGACCTTCTGGTGATACTACCATCTATGGAAGCATTGTTTGCACATGCTTGCTTGAACCATGCAGCACAAGGAAACACCAGTTCCTCCAGAGGAAAACGTTCCAATGATGTCTGCTGCTTGGAGAAAGGCCCAAACCAGACGTAACACCTTTCAGTTTCTTTACAGGTTCTGACAATTGTGTTTAATGGGGACACTGGAAATCACAACTCCAATGCCAGGACAATGTGTTCCAGTTTCTGCCCAAACTTGCTCAAATAACTACTACATCATTATCACAAATGACATCTCCTTCCTTTTTTCCATATTTCAGCCTCTGCTATGAGAATACATTTAGTTCACAACATTATGTGGTCTACAAGACTTACTACATATTCCCTGCTTATAGCTTACATGCAACATACAAGTTACAACTACAAACAAAAGGTGGTGAAGTACCATGAGTATACAAATGATCATTATCAAATACAGTAGATGAACTCAGATCTGATGCCTGTTGCCATCGAACCTACTACCATCTACACAAAAGCTGTCTTAACTACTTCAATGCCATTTCCAGAAGATATCACTGAACTGTTACTAGTAATGCTATGCATGATGCCATTTTTGTTCAACATTCTTTTATTCATCTTTCAGTATTCTCTCTCGCAACAAATAAAAATCCTGAGAGGAAATGATACAACATAAAATTGGGTAAATTTCCTTAAAATGAAGCATATAGTCTGGAAAAACATGAAGTTGGGGAAATGTAAAATCCATTCCAATAAGACATTTTTCATATGCGCATTTGACTGTGACTTTAAAAAGGCTTGTAAGTTTGTGGAAAATGCAAGAAGTGGTACTGTGAAATGCGGTGTCACAGTAGTTCTGATGTTTCGCAAAATCATAGTGCCTCTATCTCCAGGGTCAAGCACTGAAATAAAAATGATTTAACATTTATTCTCCTTGGACTGTTTGACCCTGAACATAAAGACATTGCAATCCTTTGAAAAATCAGGAAACACCTGCCCATCCCACACACAAGACTTAACCCTTCAGCACCAAAGTTATGACACCCTCAACTATGGCATTTACTGGCTGGTTTCCAGTGCCTCCAAGTGTGGTCTGATCAACATCTCTGGCCTCTGTGTAACTAGGCAAGAGAATAGAATGCATTTCTCATGTGAGGGTACACACAGTGCAGTACAGAGTTGTAATGTTTGTGATTAACCTAGGACAAATCAAACTGTCACAAACATCAAAATTAAAGTTAATTATGAAATGATCACTAGGTTCCAACAGCTTATAAAAGACAAGCAACAAAAACACAAAATAACTTCATACACCACAATAAAATACAGCCATTTTTGGATGCACAAAATGTATGAAACCAGTACACAAAGTCTGAATCCATTAAGCAAGCAACCAGCCAACCTCACTTAACGGAAGACAGACCCCCCGACTACGCTGAGACTGATCTGCATGGCAGCAGGAATGGAGGAAGCCAATTTGCGACACTGATTAATCAGAACTTCTTTATCCTACATGAGTTAAATGGATGTCCCCCATTTACTTTCTTGCAGTCCAACAGAATTTTGATAATTTCCAGTATCTATCCCAGCCATTGACACCGTCCATGACATGTGTCGGACGTTGATATCTTTGATTCATCAGAACTGTCAACTGTTAGGTCACAAAAGGCTGAAATCTGAAATACAGATGTACACAAACTTCAAGACACTACTGTACATCACGCACTGTGTCATGAGCAACTGGCTGTGATATTCTGTTGGTGATCAGAAAATATGGTACAACTTGCATGTGTGACAATATATGAGCACACTGCTTCCAAAATGAATTTATTCCTCCGTAATTACACTTACCGTCAAATCAATGCTGACCCCTTCAAAGCAGACTTCTTACGACTTTATACAGTGAGTCCAGTGATCATGCCACTGTTCATGACAGTATGTGAAATGCACTGCTTAAAACTGGGCAAGGGTGTCCCATGATTTTCCTTGAATCCTGCTGATATCATTACATCTCCTGACCTTTATAAAGCCATCTTGGTTTAGAAATAAGTCACAGAGCATTAAATTCCACAATCTGGCAGGGTTCAGAATAAAGCAAATTGTTTAAGCCAGAAATTCACACCAACATAGACAAAGGAGTGTGGGCAGGTGCATCGTCATGGTAAAGAAACAAACCTCCAAACTCCACTTTCCAGGCTGTTCTCACTGCACATCTTCCAGCAGATGTCATGAGGTGTCAACGTAGTAATGCTGGTTTACAGTTGTCCTTACGGAAAACACTCACATTGCACAACTCTGTAGAAGTTAAACAACAACAAGCATATTCTTCACATTGAGAATACTTCTCCGGTCTTCTCTGCGTGTCTCATCACCTGTGATAATCTTTGAAGGAAACCCTGACTCTCCTTCTAACTACCATAAAGGGTCCTGGCACATGTCACAACAATTCTCCTTCTGCTCCTCATTTTGTGACAATCTGAAGCACATTCCAATTGTTCTGAAGTGACCCAATTACAATTCCAAACATGTTAGCAACTTCAATGATACTGACCTTTCAGTTTCCAATGGCAGGTTCCTGCTATCTATCCATAATTTCATCTGTGCTGCTTGTCAATGGACATTCTGAGCACTGGAACTTTCAACAGAGGTCATGCACCTTCTGAACTCCCAAAACGACAACCTTGTGTTTTTCCTACTGTCTTTCTGCAGAACATACTTCCAACACTTTGAAAGTTTCTGTAGTTTTTTCCCTCCAGTTTAAATAATTTGAAGCAGACACATTGTTCTTTCAAGCCTGCTATTTTCTGGTACACCAGACCAGCAAATGGTACAATGAACATGTGTACTTAGTAATACATTACTCAACAAAGGCATGTGCTACAGCCTTACTGCAAGCATAAAATGACTCAGCCAACTCTACTCCATCTACACTTAGCGGATGAAGATTGTGCTAGTGAAGGTAGTGCCATCTGGCGGTCAGTCAAAAACTATGTGATCATATCACTGCCCACTTGTATTCAGTACCAAACAGACAGCCAATGTCAGTTTCCTCTCATGTGAATTTCACCGGTCACTAAAGCCAAGGAATGACCACAGAGCTACTAAACAAAGTGTGTCTGGCCCCTCAATTAATCAAAGACAGCATAGACAAAAGAGGAGAAGGAAACAAACTCATCCTTGAGCATTATTTTCTTCTGTGTATCCTACTGCATCAGTGTGTAAGCAGATCCTGATGTTCTGAAGTTGACGGCACCATGTTCCTTCGAAACATGAGGAACCACTCACCCAGTGACACAATTTCATATCCAGGCACAACAGAATCCTCAGTTACACTGCTGTGAAAACCTCAATAACTGCAACCTCAACTTTATACAGAACCTGGTGAGCCTGTATGAGCTCGTTCATCCGTTCTTCACAGGCACTCATCTTTTCTTGAGATTGTTGTACCCTCCCTCCCAGTTCATCTCTGATGGCCTGCAGATCTACAATTGACTGCCTGCAAGACTCCAGCTGCTGTTTCTGTTCTGTAAAGAAACAGTCAATGCAAACGTTTTAACACAACCTCAGATTCCCATTGTCACATGCAGGTCAAAGCCCACTTATACCTACATCGAGTACAGTCCTTCTTAAAAAAATAATAGTTCTTCATCTAGTCAAGAAATTCCCTGCACTTTATTTAATCCTAATGTTCATTTCTGTGACCAAAAGCAGTTGCCAAATGTCCTTTCATTCAGTCAGATGAATTCTGTCCATGTCTCCCATCCTATTTCTCTAAGGCCAATTTTAATATTATACTTCCATCTATTTCTAGGTCTTCAAAGTCATCTATCCTTTCAAGTTTCTCCACTAAAATCCCGTACACACTTCCCTTCATCACTGTGTGCTGTGAGACCTAACCATTTCATCCTCCTTGAGATCATCACCTACATGGTTGGTGAGTACCAGGCATAGAGCTCCCCATTATCGAAATTTCTCCAGTTCTCCTTTCGTAGAGCAAAATCAATTAATTTACTTATGACACCATAACCTAAAAAGTTTAATACTTCTCTACTACCATATATGAAAAAATGGACTAGAGCCTACAAACAGGTGCATTATCACCTTACAAAATGATACCAATTTACCCTTCTAACCATAAACTGAAAGCATGCACCATACAGCCCACAGCTTACACCATTCTCAAACACACATCACACAGCCCACAATTTATATTATTTTAAAACACATCACACAGCCCATAACTTATATCATTCTAAAACACACATCACATAGCCCACAACTTATATCATTCTAAAACACATCACACAGCCCACAACTTATATCATTCAAAAACACATCACACAGCCCACAACTTATATCATTCTAAAACACACATGATGCAGCCCACAAATTATATCATTCTAAAACACATCACATAGCCCACAACTTATATCATTCTAAAACACAACACACAGCCCACAACTT
>Ga0136643_10017481_pt1 | contig 10792 bp, 4 predicted proteins | sample TergutLab28metaG_FD_96883 | JGI IMG/M metagenome (GOLD analysis project Ga0136643, IMG submission 96883) | Labiotermes labralis P1 segment gut microbial communities from Petit-Saut dam, French Guiana - Lab288 P1 (version 3) (version 3) | ecosystem: Host-associated > Arthropoda: Insects >... | reverse complement strand
CCCCTAGTCAGGTGTTCTGGAGGCAGCTGTAATTTGGTACAAGAAATTTCATTTCATATAGTAAAATTTTCGTAATTTTTGGTACTTTAAGGCTATTTATGATGACAGCCAATTTATTTGTCATTGCTAATGTGAAACAGTTGCGAACCGGCGGTAGTTTTAAAGTTTTACTGCCTTTTTTCCGAACATCTTGGGGTGTTGGCTTCCTGAATTCAGCAGTTTTTAACAGTTTTCACAATCGGGTTGAGTTTGGCACGATTTTGGAGGGCCTTCGTAATTTCGGGGGGGTTTGAACCCCCCCAAACCCACCCCCGCTCGGTACGCCACTGGTGGAGAACGATAATCCCGTTTTAAAGACTTCTACGAGTATTGGTTTTGAAGACATGATGCAGTTTGAGCTGGGTAAGGATTTGGTTTTTGTGGTAGTGGTGATGAACGTTCAGGTATCACACTAGTTGGGCATTTCTCCAGCAGTTGAATTGCTATGAATTGCTGTTGGGCCATGTCGTTTGTCCGGGCGGCTTACGTGAGTAGGTAGGACAGAGGTAGGAAAGAAGCAGGTAGGTCTGATATTCCCAGTTGCTACACCCGCATCAATTTTGCTATAGCATCGAATATTTTACAATTTCAGTGGAATATATTGGATCGTGCCCAGCATCTTCGTGATACTCTTCCGCCTTGTTGGATACAGTTCGTCTTCATTCAACAGACCGTATGGGGATTTGGGGCCGTTAATAGATAGCAGCATTGTGCAGGAAAAGATCAATACGTACCGGGGCCCCCACTTCACTGTATATATTATATGAAAGTCACGAGAGTCCTCTGTTTTTATGGAACCCGAAGAATGCGCCACCTTTACCACATAAGACCACTTCTTATCCAGCTCAATCCAGTTTTCACATCTTTATAACTTCTGGCGTTGAGGTAGGCCGCATTTTAAAGTTACGCCATCTTTCATTCCGACTCTCGAACTTAAATACACATTATGTCGGACACACATGAGCTGGGTGCTTATATCCAGAACATTTCACTTGACAGTACGCGGCGTAATGTTTGCCATGTGGTGTAATTTTGAAGCGGTGGCGGTTCGGTCCGGTCCGGTCGATTATGCTGTCGCCGTGATTTATAAGCACAGCAGTTGTGCGTTGTGTCTGAGAATTATGAACACTGCGTTTGGATTTCAATGTTGTGGTCGTTGGTGTGGATACTTTCAGGGTATTTAACTTGTTTTTGCAACGTTGGGTTTTTTTTAAATTTGTAATCATCTAACTCACTGTTTCCGCGGAGCAGAGTCATTTTTGAGAAGAAATTTGGTTCCCCAGTTAGTCAAGAAATTCAAAGCATTTTATGGAAATCTGTGGTTTGTAAGAGTTTCACAAGGGTCCGCATTCGGCACTTTCCTCTACCAGACGAATCCATTTCACGTCATCCTATCATATTTCTTGAAGCTGCATTTTAATATTATCTTCCCCTCTACGCCTAGATCCACCAGGTGGTCTCGTTCCTTAATATTTCCCCACCGAAACTCTGAACGCATTCCTTTTCTCCCCGGGTGTGCCACATGCCTGCCCATCTCATCCTCCTCATTTGCGTCAGGGTTTGAAAACAAGAGCAAGAAACAATGACAGTTTCAACAAATAAAAAATGTATGCGAGTGAAACGATTTAATGGATCATGCCAGCAGCTGCTGCAGTGTTAATGGATGGTTAATGAACGAACAATGGACAAAGCCGTGGTTCTGATCTCAGCTTTCTTCAGTCGTGTTACAGTAACAACTCAGTAGAATAAACCAATTTGACATTCAGAGGACCGTGCATCATGATACATTCCTATAGTAAAAACCAACGAGATGCACTATTTCTCAAATTTATTTCGATAAAGTACTCAACATGTTTCTTACAGATCTACTGTCCATCATCAGGAGACTCAACACTGTATACACAGCAGTAGGCTAGTTATGCTGTCCGCTAGCGAGGTCGGGATGGACCTCGCTAGCGGACAGTCAACATAGCTAGCGTGACAAATACCTATTGCTGTGTATACAGTGTTGAGTCTCCTGATGATGGACAGCAGATCTGCCCGAAATGTGTAGAGTAAGCCATCCCATTACAGGCCTGGACAGACCCTGAAGGTTCCAGGAGGTTGAGGCTCCCATATTTCAAGACAGTCAACACATGAAAATGGTAAGGTTGTCAGTCCTACGCACCGGCCGCCTTTAACCCCAGGAAATATTCCTGGTACTTATTTCTTTTAGGGGCTGAGTCAACCCCAGGGTCATGGTGCGACCGGAAGGATTATGTCAATAACAAAAATTCCAATGATACCTTCGGGAATCGAACCCGCGACCTTCCGGCTTGTAGCGCAGTGCCTCAACCAACTGCGCCTCCGCGGGCCCGAAACATGTAGGGTAATTTATCAAAATGTGAGAAACAGTGCATCTCGTTGGCTTTTATTATAAGAATAAGATAAACCAGTTGCTTTATTTGTTGCGTCACGTTTGCTTAACAGAAAATGGAGTGTTGGAAAAAATCTGAACAGTTCTGGATGAAATTAGGCTTAGATAGCGAATAAAAAGGAAGCTTTCAACGACATTTCCCGCACTGTGATCACAGTCCATACGCACGTGCACAGCTAACATCAGTGAAGGTGCAGTTCTGCACAACTTCAAGAAAACATATGGGGGATGGGGGATTAGTTCGACCTATTCTCAACCTCGGTGCTAGATGGTGGCGAGTGGTCAGCCGCACGCCACGTCTGCTTTGTCCCCAGGGAACAAGCCCGCTGGCGTATTGCCGGTCTCTACGCTTCAGAGAAAAGAAAAATCCCATCTTCATGCTGTAGAGATTGTAAATTTATGGCCATGTAATTTCAGTATTATTATTATCATCATCATCATCATCATCATCATCATCTCCTTTACGCAGGGTATTTATACTTATATTCCTGACACAAACTGTGTCCCTAGGGAATACAGTGTTGCAGCTATTCTGTTGTTACTATTCATGGTGCTTATATCGTTAGTTTCAGTGTCGAATCTATTGTACTCGTACTTTTACATCAGCACTTTCCGAAGTATGTGTGCAGTGCCCAATATGGCTGTTTTCTGTAGTTCCTTGACTTCATGTTCTCCTGGTATGTTGCTCACGTATTTTCTGAATGGCTTTGAAATAGTCCCAGTCGCCGCTATTATTACTGGTATCACCTTTGTTTTTACATTCCACATGCGCTGTATTTCTATTGTAAGGTCTTTATATTTTAGAATCTTCTCGCCTTCTTTTTTAATCACATTTCTGTCTCCTGAGATTGCAACGTCTATTAACATACACGTTCCCTTTTCATTATCACGGATTATAATGTCTGGTTTATTGTTGGGGATAGTTCTGTTAGTTTGTATTTGTTGGTTCCACAGTATGGTTACCTTGCCTCCTTGACTTGGTATTATTATTATTATTAGCATTTTTATTTTTATTCGTATTATTACTTTGTTAAGTGACTGTGTACTTGTGTGTTGTCCCATTCAATTGTTTACGTAGTGACTGGTCTTATCTTTCATAAATTAAATTGAACGGAACGTTACTATGCAGTCGGGAAAAAAATTATCTTTTAAAAACATTTTCTTTAACTATTATAATGTTATTTAAGCTGTTATTTCGTTTTACCTCTTTTCTGTTTCTTTTCGTTTGTTGCTTGTTATTTGTATATATTTCTTATGTCCCTGTATTGTCTCTTTAATTGACCTTTTGGTTGTTGCGCCAGTACATTAATAAGAAAGACTTGAGTTATTATTATATAATATTATATACATCGTATATTAAAATATCAGACTATTTCCTCGTGTATAATTTTCTTTTGTTGCATGATTATTTAGTAGAATGGCTTCCCGAAATTTCAAACACGTAACCACACTCGTGCCCACATACACAAACCAATCGTGTTCTCTTTGTTTACAACGATAAATTAGGTTCAGCCATTAAGATCTACATTTAAAGTGTACTTGCACTGTATTAATAATTTTGCTTCAAATTTCTGACTTGTCACTTTTCCAACAGTACGTCGTAACTAAAACAGATGGAATTTCTGAACTTCTACAGGCTAATGGTATACACTGTGTACTCTCGATTATCCGTGATCGTGTTATCCGGTATGGTGATTATCCGAACACGATGGTAGTTTGCTAATGACTAGTGTCGAAGGTGGGAAATAACGTGTTATAGCGCCAAGCTCTCAGACAATAACAGGCACAATCTGTGTGTTATCTACATAATAAGTAAATTAGAATTTTTATTTTTTTCGTGGTCCAATTATCCATGCAGCCCCTCCCCACCATTGCGTCGGATAATAGAGAACACACTGTCGTTCTGTGACGAGATAACGAATAAAGGAAAGGTGTGATATCAAGGGGATAATGTAATAAATGCACACGTTATTAAAGTGGGTTTGAATAAGTGTATCTACACCCGTGTGTGTAATTACATGTCTACGCAGATTTTCGGATGTAAACTTATATTTCCACCTCTGTAGACATGATAATGCTTTTACGGATTGTCAGTTTATTTCGTTGCGGTCCTGGTTTTCTTGGAAAGACAGATAATTTTGCCTAACCCAGTCTTAGAATTCAGATCACTGCACGGCTGTGATCATGTTATGTGTACTGATAGTCGGCTGCATAAATTCTTGTATTTTTTCGTAACTAACGTATCAAGGGAGGCGTTAAATCGAATAAATACATCTAGCTTATTATTTTATCCATTAGGAAGTCTCTATTCAAACCACGACACACATTTTGGGACATCAAGTTACATAATTGAAGCGAAGTTGAATTCTCAGTAGAGGAAAGGTATGCTAGAACATGCTGTGAATATTTTGAACGCATGAATACCCTCAGAGAGTTAGTACCAGGTTTCGTATACTTTTGTGTTAATTTGCCAACGACCTGCACGTAAAATAAGAAGAGCATAATAACGTCTGCTTGCGGGATACGGTCGCTTCTGTACCTCCACCCTTGTGGTCGTATCCATGGTAACCATTGTGGGGCTGTTCTCACGAGGGGACAAATCGAGTATTTGTTTACTTTCTTGTTATGCCAGTAACAGTGATGCGGAATCGGATCGTTTAGGTTCTGGTTCTGAAACTCAAATTTTTTCAGTTTGCTGAACACGAATGATAATGGGTCAGAACTGCTTCAGTAAATTCATTGTTTGGGTAGAAATGAAAGCGTATGACGGATATTAGCTATAAGACAAAAATACCAAAACATGTCTGATCATAGTATGAGTCCACGTCTGTCGTAAGAACTGTATCACAAAATTATATTAAATTAAATTAGCGTTACTTCAAGACGAAAAATATCTATAGAGTACCAACGGTAAAAGAAACAAAAGGCTAATAGAGTAAAGTGTATGTCCTAGTCTAACACAATTTTATTTTATTTGATGGTAGAGGTGTATTTATATTTACTACCTAAGGTACAACTACATGTTTCGGCTCTTGATAATAGCCATCTTCAGATTGTACATGAATCCTTAGAAAGTAGTTATGTAAGATTTAATATGGGCTGTGTACAGTGGGGATGTGGGAGATGAGGTGGGCACGAGATCTCGTACGTGTCATGGAGGGTGGGGAGTGGGTACGTGGGGTAACTGCTATTATGTATATTTGAGTTAATAGTAGTAACATCTATGTTATCCTATATGTACACTAAATACTTGTCCTGTACGTATGTACTGTGCTACAATAAAGATTATGGAATTTTTATTTCTTGTAATAGTTACATTAAACTAAAAACTAAAAGGTAGATTAAAACTAAAATAGGGTGTCGTAAAGTAGTACTAAAGTGTCTGGCTAAATGTTGTTCTTCTGATTACGCTGAGTTGTATGTTACAGTTGAGTGTAGGGCTTCAGAAGTTTCACAGTCTATGTGCAACCTTATGAAAACAAAAGGCTATTTTAATAGCTGCAGGTATGAAGGGGTGTGTTAAAAATATATTTATCCTTAGACACAGACAGAGACAAATTAAAAAGAACTGCTGTTCCAGGTGCAACACTCCTGACAGTACGGTGATTATTAACACCATAATTTTCCGCTCATAACTGTACACTCACAGTAGACACGGAGTCAAGCACATTCTTCGGCCTGTATTCAGATGAACTTTGAGACTAGCCTTCCTAGCGCACGGCGCAATTTCGTATTAATAACGTGAAACACTGATTACACGGTAGAATAAATCACCTTATATTAATATACACCATGTAACCTTCGCGGCACACAGTGAACTTTCTTATTCTAAACGTGTAACATTGATTATTCATGCAGAATAAAATAAGTCACGGCTTTTTATATATACACTCTTCTCACGATTACATATTCTAAACATGCAAGACCCATTGTCTTTTAATTAAGTTAATTATGAATTCCGAGAACTATTAATTGAGTTGTATTCTTCATGCCGTCTCTGACGTAAGTGGATCGCAGAGGCCATGCCATCTTCTACCTCTCGAGCTCTTAATGATGATTCTATGTCCAGTCCGGTTGTGGATGCAAGCCTCTGATTTTTCTGTCTGTGTGATATCTTGTGCAGACTGAGGAGCTTTGCTTCGAGTCGTTCCCCTGCCTAAGCAATGCTACCAGATGTCTATAAACACGCATGGTTAACTTGGAAATAGAAGGCCCTGGATCGCATTGGATGGTGGAGACATGCGGGTCTTTGTGTAGTGACATGGGTAAGGTCATGTATGTCAATCAGTTGGTTGTTAGGGACGTGGCCAGTCGCAGGTGGTTAGTCGCTGGTCTTGCAATATGGAGGCCCGATTTCGATCCCAGAGCCTTATGGTGGAGAAAGTGAAAATGGGAGAGATTTTCCTCCGACTACTTCGGTTTTCCTCTGTCAGTGTCATTCCAGCTATGTTTCATATTTATATTTCTTTCATACACCACTTACGATATAATCTCAGCAACTGACAGTCGTTAAGGAAAACACCTCTTGTCGCGGCTGAAGAGAATTTTAATAGTTCTGAATGAAAACTGTACGCTCAGAATCTTCGACCAAAGCAGACACCTGCTTCACACATGAATGTGCTTAAACCTGAACATGAACGTTAATTCTTGAGAAAAAGAACGGGTTCCTCCACAATGCCGACACACATTTGCTCCACGAAATGTCAATCCCAGAAGACAGGACTGTTCTCGGCATGGCGACTACAGACCTCACATGACGTTGTTTGAGCTAAGGTGGGTCATGTCTGTGAATTACGAAGCACTTCATTTCAGGCCACTTTCTCTGATGAATGCTGCGATAAGCAGCAAACTGGCGGTAGGAGGTGTGTGGGTTTAAGTGTCTGCTGACAGTGCTCCCAAAAATAAACCACTGGTTCTTTCTTAGTTAAGGCTTCGCATATTCGGTTTTCCTCGACTGCAGTCTTACATAAGTCCAGATCAAGAACAATCCTAGTAGGTCTGTCGTCCGAATTCATTTTAAATCTAAGTGCAAAGAAATATATATATATATTTAAATATTACTTTAAGGGCAACATACCTCTGCACCTGTGTACGTAGGTGCATATTAGTAACGTTCGAGTTTCTAAGAAAATGTGGGGTTCGTGTCTTTTGGGCGGAACTAGACTCTAGGTTAGATTCGAACAGGAAAGCTTACTATATAACTATTTATGTTTGTAGTTTTCATGTGTTTTTCAAGGTAAACATAATAATCACCTAACAACATAAACAACAACCTAACAAATTCGTCGTTAACATCATAGTTATTTTTTTGTGACGAAACAGGTCATATTTTGCTATGATCTCCTCACTGTCAACGCATCGAGTTCACACTCAGATACACCACAGCCTGATGGGCTCCTCTGGACGAGTGGTCGGCGCGACGCAGAGACCTCTATCTGACAACACACAACCCAGACAACAGAGTGACTTTTATGCCCCCGGAGGGACTCAGACCCGCAATTCCAGAAAGCGAGCGGCCACAGACCCATGTCCTAGACGGCTTGGCCGCTAGAATCAGCATCATAATTATTAGAGATGACTGATAATCTTAAAATTTTGGCAAAATTCATTTATTTTTAAACATAGTAGCAGATCAGCATTAAGCCTATATTTAGGTACTAATAAGAATATTAATGGTAATTACCATTAATTTGAATGTTTTTATCACGTTTCCAAAATATATGAACATAAAAATATGCGAATATTTAATTTCACTTCTAACTGTGTGACATTTGTTTGGGAAGAAATTGTTGAGGGGAAGAGTTGCGCTGAAGGAAGAAGCAGTAACAAACAAGAGGGTGCTGAAGATTGTGTAATGAGAGGTAATTAGTTTATACTTGTCACTATATATAGGTATATTAGGCTGGTAAAATCATGGAGGACGTGATGGGAGGTACAGGCAGCATATCTAAAGATTTTGGCGAATTCATGTGCAATTTTAATTGGGGAACGTAACAGGAACACAGTTGGGACACCTAAGCATGAACGGGAAGATAGTGTTCTATATATCTTAAGGGTTTGGAGTCTGAGGGTATGGACTAGATTTTAATTACTTAGAATATGGTTAAGAGGTGGGCTCCCGTAAATCCCACAACAAACAATCAAGTGTCATAAAAGAGGGGAAATGTGTTTAGTAATATTGCAAGATTTGAACGAGGAAGCTTTAGATCGCACTACGTGGAGAGCTCGCTTTGGAGGTGGCTGTGGACCTGTCGTAAGACAGATTACTAAATGAATTAATGAATTGCAAGACATTTTTTTTTCTCCATGAAGTAAGTTGAGTAGTTAAATAGCAAAGTCTAGATGGACAGGAATAAAAATTTGGAAGTTCGTGACATAATGTGACAATTTCTATGATGGATGTCAGAAAGTAACGTTGCCTGATACTACAGTTCACTGAATAAGTTGTTTACAGAACGGAAATGGCATTGTTTCACACCGCTCTGGACAAGCCTGCCCGTAGTCACTCCAACAGCTGCAGAAAGCACGCCTGTAACGGAGTAATTAATTACGGCGACATATGGAGTAGTTTTGATATACACTCCCAGGGCGTTTTAATTATTTATTCATGCTTCATAGGATGGAGTAATTGGATAAATTTAACTGTGATGTTACAGAACAAGCATATACCTGAAATATCACCGTCATCCATAACCAGCAACTGAAGTAGTACAAAGGCGCTTCAGAAGATAAGGTAAAATCCTGATGCTTTATTTTGATTTCTATGCCTCCATAAAATGGTTAGCAAATCTTACATATTGACGGTCAAGAATTGGCCCTACAGTGGCACTAAGGCTTTTATGCCGATGACGTGTTTGTAGTCAGGAGGTAATAGATAGCTTCACGTCGACGTCTGTTGCAAATCTCTTGCCAACCGTGTGCTTTTTATAGGTTCAAAGAGATAAACAGAACGGACGCGAGATCGGGTCTGGCCCATAATCTCTCAGCCTCAGCGCTGAACAAGTCATAGGGCCGTTGTCAGGGTGACGTTTCTCAACAACCCAGGACTTTCGCGAGAAATGACTTGCCGTAACATCTAAAGTATATCACAGTTACACTTATCAGTTACAGTGTCACTACGTTTAACGGAATCCACAAGAAGCGCACCTTAATGATTACAAAGACAGCTTTCACGAAGTCCCTCATTGATGTCTTCTCTCAGAATTTCTTTTTTTGGGAAGACGATGGGTGATTCCATGCCATTGAATTTTTTCTTGTTTTCGAGTGTTGCTCGATGTACTTGATCAACCTACTTCATCCTTTGTTACAATGCAGTGTAGATAGTGCTATTGTTGATGGACGTAACGTGTAACATACATAACAGATGTCCATCTCTTTTATGTCCGGTCTGGTTCTTTGGCACCCAGCAGTTTAAATATTTCTGTAATCCATAGGTCATGGAAAGGGCTGTCCGCAATAAACACTGAACTGGTTAGCTCTATGGCAATATCACCCAGCTTACTGCTTCTGTTCTGTCTGGTAAGTACGTCTTACGGCACACGTTTTCACCCATAGTGTATGTGTCTGCGATTCCGGATCGCTGCTTGTCGTCAACTTGTGTCCTGCCGTAACCCACACCGTTGCACCATATTCACACCTGTTTCCGTGACATTATTCGTGCTTGTTACACGTACCTTAGCTGACGACGAATTTCCATCGGTGCAACCTTACGTACCACGACATTTAGACATGTTTCTAATAGGCCTACCGTTTTGAAACTATTTGCACTGCGATAGGAAGCTTCTGCGGCTGTGCGACGACACAGAGATTCTACACGTGCCCGTCACGTGGTGAAGTCGGCGGTCCGATGTTGCTGTTTTTCGTGATATATTCTGTTGACTTAATGAGCCTACTTATTTCGCTTTAGTCACAGTATTTAAGGAAAGTTTACAAACATGGAAACAATGTGAAAAGTTGACGTTACAACCGACAGTCTTAACGTAGGACATACGGAAACTGTATTTAACTAAACACTATTCAGAATTAAAGTAAACTCTAATTAACTGTAGTAACAGAGTGATACATCTGGCTGACTTGAAATTTGTGCAGCATGAAGTAGGCTTTACGTTTCTATTCTTAGCTCCTGGTTTTCTGTAAGTATACAAAGTAGTCAAACAAATGAAAGCCATTTATCAGTTCCGCTTAATGCCGCAAATCTATTTCTAGTGAGCAGTCAGAAAGACAACCTTCTTGTATTTCTATCAGTATTCACCTAGAGCAAGACACTTCTCGAAAAAAGAATATTCGCTCCGCTACTCAATAATTTGAATATATATATATATATATATATATATATAT
>Ga0136643_10017479_pt1 | contig 10792 bp, 6 predicted proteins | sample TergutLab28metaG_FD_96883 | JGI IMG/M metagenome (GOLD analysis project Ga0136643, IMG submission 96883) | Labiotermes labralis P1 segment gut microbial communities from Petit-Saut dam, French Guiana - Lab288 P1 (version 3) (version 3) | ecosystem: Host-associated > Arthropoda: Insects >... | reverse complement strand
GCCAACTTTTGCGGATAGAGGGGTGTCACGTGGTCAGCGCAACGGGTTCCCACAGCCGTTAATCTCTGTTTTCTAGACCTGGAGCCGCTACTTTTTTCATTCAAGTAGCTCCTCAATTGACCTTACGAGGCTCACGAGGCTGAGTGGACCCCGTTCCAGTCCCACTACTACTCAGAAAATCTGGTAGCGCCGGGGATCGAACCCGGGACCTCTGTATCTGTAGCCAGAAACTCTGTCCACTAGACCACAGAGGCGGTCAGGGAAGAATCCTACTCGGTTTTATTCAGTGGATAAACGTAATCTGCGTGTACATCGCCCTTCAGGCACAACTTGAAGCTTGAGCGATGACGTACCAACCGGACACTGGCCACTATCTGCTTATGATTAACGAGTGATAAGAATTCATGTTTATGTGAAATGGCCGACAGAACTCAACTTTTGCTTGTCGGTCAGGCCGGTGCAGGCGCCAGGGTCGGCGTGAGACGTTCCTGGGTCCAACGCAGATCCTACATGCGCGTAGTACTGAAATAAAAATGCATTTAGAGCAGTGAAAGAATTACTGAATATGCACAATATGTGTGACAAAGAATATGAAATAAAGCGAGATTTTGGCCGCATACAGCCTCATAGGCTGGTGTGGCCTTAAAGCGACACGCTTATCGTTATCACGGTCTGGCACATGGGCTTTCGCTTATGTCTTATAAAAATCTGTAAAGAATCAATTGAGACGGGCAGAGTATGTAGCACGTATGGGAGACAGGAGGAGTGCATACAGGGTTTTGGCGGGAAGACCTAAGGGAAAGAGGCCACTTGGAAGACCAAGGGTGTAGATGGGAGGATAATATTAAAATGTGTCTTCAAGAAATTGGATGGGAAATGGACTGGATTGATCTGGCTCAGGATAAGGACAAGTTGCGGGCTGTTGTGAACAGGGTTCGATGAAACTTGGAGAATTTCTTAGCTAACTGAGGATCTGTTAACCTCTCAGGTGTGTCCATTGGGTTATTTAGTTAATAAATCATCGATTACTGTGACAAAGGTTAAATTTGCGGTCGGTAGGTGACCTCAGTTATATCTAATCTATATTTTGACCCTTCAGACATTTGCCCCTATATGTGCGGGTGTACCTGTTGCGTTTTCGTTGTGATCGGTTACAGTTCGTGCTCTGGAATGCTATCTATCGGCACTTCTCAAAAAACCAAACTTTTTTCGGCGCATTGTGTCATCTTGTTAGCCTGGCTTCATAAATGGTGCCTGCCGGTCATCAAATTGCTTACCTTGTGGCCAGACAACCTGTCAAGTCAAGCACAGCAGTGACATATTATTGACTGCTTGTGTTGACTTCGCAACAAAACATTACAGGGGGATGACAGGTGAAAGGGAAGGACATAAATGACACAGAAACAGGGGTAAATAAATTAATACTGCATAAATAAAGGTGCTGATAATGAAGCATGTGTACAAATAAAAGGGAAAGTGGAATATAAGTTGAAGGTGAAGGACGATGGGAGAAGAAATGAAACGATAACGTCATTATAAGTAAATTATTTCTAACCGTACAATGCAAGAAACCGCGAAGAGCGGAGGTGAAAATTTGATAGAAGATAATAAGAAGGAACGAGAGAATCGATAATTAAATAAATAAAATAAAAATGTACAAAGTAAAGCTAAAGCTGTATAATTAAGGAAGGGCAAATAAAATAGACAAGGAAAGGCGGAGATAAATAAGTGATAAGGTAAAGTGTAAGGATAAGGGTAGACGTAAGGGAGGTAAAGGTAAAGGTAAAGTGATGCCGTTACAGGTCGGTGTGGCCCAGAGGGTGGGTAGAGATATAGCTCTACTGTTCCATGACCGCGGTACTAGGAGGGGGTGAGTGGTCAGCAGCACGCCCTGGCCGCACCTTACCCCCGGGAAAGACCCGGTACCCATTTTACAGGTGGCTGGGTGGGCCCCAAGGCCGGTCGAAGTAAAAGAGAACATTGGCAACTTGTAAACAAATACAAACAATGAAATGAGAAAAGCAAACTGCAGCTGAAGAAGCAGAAATGTTGGAAACTACTGATAACAGAGGTGCGAAATGACTGTGTTAAGAAACGAAACAAGGGAATTGGCGAAGAAGGCAAAGGAAAATTAAAGTGGTCCCCGTTCATGCCGTGAGGGCGTAGAGGATGTGGAGATTTAACTCCACGCATTCTTAGCTTTTTCACTAGGTGGTTAACTGCTGGCTAACACAAACCCAGTATCCATTAGATAGGAGAAAGTGTTCTTCAGCGTCGGTCTGGAGGGTTAGGGAAACGAAAATTTTCTAGCTTCCACCGGGAATCGAACCATGATCCCTCGAACGTCCAGTCCCTATGGCTGTACTGACTTAAAGTGTGCAGACTTTCGAAGGTGTTAAGTAACACTGAAAAGTTAATTAATTCCCTTGCTGATCTAGTTTATGACACCGTATTATCTGGTAGGTGGTTATCAATGTTGGTAAACATTTAAGACAACTCACTTCTCATAAGGCAGCCCACAGTAGATATATTCAGAGCCATGAAGAATCGTCAGTAAATAATAAAGCGTATGGAGGGAGTAGACACATAGCTCCACTCATTCTTAACCTCGGCACTAAATATAGGTGGACGAACCCCGGTGCCAACTGAATAGGAGGCTGTATGGGGCCCCGGGCCAGTCTGGACATTTTACACATGAGAAAAATCTCGTGCCCCTGTCGGGATTCGATCCCCTGATCGTCCAGTCCACGCCTTAGTCATTATACTGCTACGCTACCTCGGGTTCTCAGCTCTTAGGTGAGATAGACTGCAAATTAATTCATTCCGTGCTCTCTCTCTCTCTGTCTCTGACAGCAGCACTAGAAGGGGCTGAGTGGTCAGCAGCACGCCCCGGCCGCACTTTATCCCCGGGAAAGACCCGGTACCCATTTTACAGGAGGCTGGGTGGGCCCCAGGGCCGGTCTAGACGAGCGGGAAATCTCGTCCCCACCGGGATTCAATCCCGGACCGTCCAGCCCGTAGTCAGTCACTATACCAACTTAGCTAGCCGGCCCACTTTTCCATTAGCAGTACCATCTCTTTTTCTGAAGGACATCAGTTGCTGCTTACGTCTTCTTCCTCGTCTTCCCGTCTCTTCTATTCTTCTCTCTATCTCTCCTTCTATAACGTGTTTTAGAAAGCAGTTCTTACGCAATGTTACCAATCCAGTCATCCTCCCTGCTCTTTATTTTGTGTGGAATATTACTCTCCTTTTTGGCTCTATGTAATACTTCTTAATTTTTCACAATTTATCTCCTTCCTTCTCCAGCACCACATTTCAAAACTTTCCAGGTGTTTCTGATCTACTTTCCGAAGTGTCCAAGTTTCAGCACCACACAGAGCTGTGCTCCAAGTGCAGCACTTCTCTGCTTTCTTCCTTGAATTTAAAATTACAAATACAAGGACGTAAATAAGAAATTAAAAAGAAATTCACGTGGCTGAATGGAGAAGACAGCACGAAGTGTAAACCTTATTCGTGGTGATGAAACATTGGCTGAACCAGACTGTCATTGCGAATGTGTTTCGTCTGCTATACCGGAGAGCTGAAGCTTGATTCGCGGTGGGCATTTCTTGTGTCAGTAAGTCATTTCAAGTGGCAGGTGTCACTTTGTCACGTCTGCGATGTTTTGACACGCTCGTGTCGCCTGTGGAAGTGCTGACTTGTTCAGTGCAAAATGCAACGTGTTCATTACTCACATTGTGCTGTTCTGAACACCGACACCATCTAGTTATGCTGCCGTAATCCTACACTACGAAAGTGGGGTAAACAGGTTTTGCCGAAACGTCTGTAACCACCCGCAATTCCACGCGGTATCATAACCCTGAGGAACGCAATTTAAATTTTATAATACCTTCCCTTAGATTTTCCAGTGTGGTAAAAAGGGGGCGAAGTTGCCCCTGTCAGATCCAAGAAGGTGTATGTGGGAATGGAGTTATAGTTCCACACATACTTAACCACAGCACTACATGGAGCTGAGTGGTTAACTTTACTCCCCAACTGTTTTACCCCCCTGGTAAAAAAGTTCGACAACTATACAATGGGAGACAGTATGAACCCCAAAGATGGTCTGGAAATTTTGAGGAAGATATTTCTCGTACCGCTGCAGGGATTCGAACCCCGGTTCTTCCAGCCAGGGCGTAGTTTCTATTCCAACTACTGTAACGCGCATCCTTACCCAGTATGGATTTTTAATCTTATTTTTTGAGGGGTTACTATACGAGGCGGACGGCCTGGGAATCGAGGTTCGATTTCTGGCGAAGGCAATATATTTTTATCTTCTGTAGCGTCGAGATCGGTTCTGGTAGCCAGCCAACACCCGGTAGAACCGACACCGGAGTCTTTCCCCGGGGACAATCCTGCCAGATCCTGAGACTGATCATTCACCTCCGTGTATCGCCGATGTGAAGACTGAATGCGGTTATACCTCCACTCCTCCGTTTATTTGCGGCATGATGCTCAATTTATCGTAAAGGTAACTTCTCCTGTTTCTAACCAAGACTGTAAAAGTTAAGCGGTGTAGCCGTCTCTACACTTTCAGGTGATTTAGTATCGACACCGTCGCTCGGTTTTACAGCGGGTCAGGGCGACCGGTGTTGTGCTAACGATCGCCAGGGACATGTGTTCAGATAGCAGTACTCGGTGATAAATTTGTCCTTGTAATCGAGCAAAGTGCGTACACGAGGCGCTAATCTGTGCCTGCGACAGGGGTGAAAAACCAATTCTCAGATGCATTATAAGCAGGCCATGAAATTCTGTGCTGTCATGGGAGCAGAGTCATATAAAATCCTTGTAAAGCGAAACACATTGTGTTCCATGAATTAACACTAAAGATGACAAAACAGCATCTGAACACGCGCAGTGCGCATGATTCGAAGAAAGCACGGCGATTATTTCCCTAAACAGTGCTGAAATTTTTGTCTTTGTAAAAATTGACCTTGTATGCTCACTGTGAGGTTCGAAATTAATTTTTGAATGTTATTTTTATCTACTTTTTACTTCAAAATTCTCAGGCCTGTCACCGTTGATACCAGTCCACGTGGGATTTGTGGTGGACAAAATGGCACTGGGGCGGATTTCTCTCCTAGTAATTCGGTTTTTCTCCCGTGACAGTCGGACTTCATTTATATAACGATCTTGTCACGTGTTTGCGTCTCAACAGTGTGTTCGTGTCTTTTGTCCTCATTGTTAGCATCCAACCTGGCGCGCTGTGCTTTTCCTACCCCTGACGATGAAGGTAACCCCCCCCCCGCACCACCGGTTCTCATGCTTTTTGCGTGATAGCGATTTATGTTCTTGTCTGTCTTTGGCATTTTTCTAGTCTCTAAAAGGTTACTATGAAACTCGCTATAGGAAAATTAATTTCCTCTTCTCCAAAAAATTTAACAGCCTGTTGGGCCCGCCCGGCTTCCTGTACGATGGGTAATGGGGTTATTCTCCGGGAGTAAGGCGACCGGAACGTTAAGTCCACCCGTATGGCTTCGCGTCATCTGAAGGTAGAACTTTAAACAAACTCTCTTCATCTGAAAACGACGAGCCATTCAACCTTACACCCACCCCACAAAAAATCGTTAGAATAATTAGTAATGCGTCGCAATTAGTTACGCGCTCTGAAATCCGAAAATTTTCTACCGTTGCTGTCCCGGATATAGTACGTCGTGTTTGGAATGTCCTGGGTACAGGTATGGACTGCAGGCTGTCACGGCCGTGACTACGCGGATATGCTGTCTTGTGGTATGAAACGCCATGCTGTCTGGTAGAAACTGACCGACATTTGGTAGGATCCTGCCGTCGATACACCTTACATATGATTTTTGGCATCTGTCGTAGGCCGAAATTTTGTGTCGAAGGGGATGCCCTTTCAGTAGGAGGTTCATATGATAATCATCATGGATCTTTAGTATAATCGTTGAGAAAACTCTTTGAAGATTGAAGACTGAAGCCTGGAAGAAGATAAAAGCAGAAAGCGAAAGAAGCAGTGGAGTGTAGCGGGGGGAAGGGGGAGAGAGAAAATTTTCTTCTTTGAGAATTCTTCGGCTGTTCCCGCTCGTCCTATTCGTAAAGGTAGGCTAGAGGCACGGTAGAGAACTGGAAAATGAGAACGTTAGAGTGATGGGAATTGGACTGTTTGAGCTTTGGCTGAAAAAGAATGAAAGCGCATTTCCACCCAGCGCTTCCCGATTTACTGAAAAGCGTGCGTTTACTTCAAGATTGATCGGCTTCGCTGCCTGTTGTTACAGTACAGTTGGTATGAATCTAAATATTGGTGTTTAGCGTTGAGATGGAATGGTACTGATAGAGGAAACCAAAGTAAACCAGTGCCATTTTGTCCACAACAGATTTCACATGAACTCGTTTGGCTGCGATGAATTTATCTGGAAAGCATATATAGTTCGTACCGCACAGAGACCTGTCCGTTAGAAACACTAACCGGCGAATGCCGTTTGTACTGAGTTGGAGTGGATTCTGCGTGGCATGCGGCTGCTGCCAGGGAAATGCTTCGTTCTCAGCTGCGACGTGTGGATGAGTCAGCGGTGAACTGGAACGTGTTATCCTGTACTTTTACATTGATTACTGTGTGCCTTACGATACGGTCTGTGTTACAGCTGTAGTAACACCAACCAATGCACTGTTCTATCATTTATGTACCCTTCCTATTACTTAACTACTACATGTTTCGACATTGTGTCTCTTCATCTTCAGGGAGCTTATACCAAACTTTGATTGAAACATACAGCAATAAATATTTTACCATAAACCTACATTTTTGTTATGTCAGTAGTGCAGGGTTTGGTTAAAATTATTATTATTATTATTATTAATATAGTGTTCTTTATACTGTAACAATATAAATATACATTGTATAATTATCACTGTATTAACAACACGTTTTGTATATATAATTTTAACCAAACCCTGCGCTACTGACATCACAAAAATGTAGGTTTATGGTAAAATATTTATTGCTGTATGTTTCAATCAAAGTTTGGTATAAGCTTCCTGAAGATGGCGAGACACAATGTCGAAACATGTAGGAGCTAAGTAATAGGAAGAATATATAAATAAATGAATGGCACTCTCATTATCGTTGCACCGTGCATTCTGTAGTTTATTTCAGTAACACACCGACAATACACATCTATAGTCTTTTATAAGCTAAAATTAACATTAAAACACTTAAAACGCCCCTACACGTTTAGATCATACGATCATCCTCAGGGAGCATACTTTGTTCCTAGCTAAAGTCACAGTTTAAAGCACTCAGTGATTTACTTCGTTATATTAATTTGGTGCTGTGGCTTAGCAAGGAACAAAGTATGCTCCCTGAGGATGATCGTATGATCGAAACATGAAGGAGCGTTTTAAGTGTTTTAATGTAAATTTTAACTTATTAAAGACTATTTATGTGCATTGTTGGTGTGTTACTTAATAATGAATAGCACATTTGTTGGTGTTACCAGACCTTGAATATTTTGTTTTTTGTAATGATAGTCTTTTTAACCAACTTGATGCACAAATTCTTTGTTTTAATACGTTTATTACATTCCTCTACATGTTTCGAGCACTATTGTGCTCATCTTCAGGTGGAAAATTGTATTAGTACAGCATCTGGTATCGCCACTGTCTTTGGGTGACTGTTCAGTACACAGGTTACAAGAAGACACCCATAACCTGTGTACTGAACAGTCACCTAAAGACAGTGACGATACCAGATGCTGTACTAATACAATTGTCCCCCTGAAGATGAGCACAACAGTGCTCGAAACATGTAGAGGAATGTAATAAATGTATGAAAAAAAATTTGTGCATCAAGTTGGTAAAAAAGACTATCATTATATTAGAATGCACGGTCAACAAAATATTTTTAAAAAAATGTGTTTTCTTGTGTTAGGGATGGAACTTGTCGCTTATAATTTCTGATGATGTGATAATTTAAACCTGTAGTTCAGTCCAGTAACACATCTAAGTAAAAAAATTAAGTTGTTATTTGGCAGAGAACACAGTGTCCTTCTGTTAGAAAGGTCGGCCACCTAATGCTTGTGTTTGAAAGTCATAAATCACGTCAGTAAACTGCATCGTGTAAGTGCTTTGTTTATTGTACAGCGTGTGACGCGTATAGCTAACATTGTGCTTTAAATAGTTAAATACGAGCGGCTTGAGCATCGAGTAGGGCAACAGCGAATTTCGACATGTTCAAGGCACTGTTAATTAATGCGTCAGTCTACTGAGTGTTAACACTAAAACAGTAGCGCTCGATCAGTACGTAAATGAAGCTGGAATCATGACAGTGATATAATTAACGCCTGGCTGTCAGTATGTGCGTGATAACTGTAATGGCATTGGTACGTCTGAAGCCGACAGGTTGGCTGGCGTGGTAGCTCGGTGTGGTGCCTATCCTGCAGGGAACAATTTGGGCGATGTGGCGCATCACAATGCAGCCGTAACTAACTAACTACATGCAGCAGGGTCCTTCTTGAGAAGCCAACGGATCCTCATCTACTCAAGAAACTCCCCGAATTTTATGGAACCCGAAGGTTCATTACCGCATTCACAAGAGCCCGCCACTCGACCGTATTCTGAGCCAGGCCAATCCAGTCCGCACCCCTCCCACCCCAATCCCTGAAGATTGTTTTCAATATTATCATCCCATCTACGCCTGGGTCTTCTCAATGGTCTCTAGCCCTCAGGTGCTCCACCAAAACCCTGTATACACCTCTCCTCTCCCTCATATGCGCTACGTTTCTCGCCCATCTCATTCTTCTTGTTTTGATCACCCGGATTATATGTGGTGAAGTGTATGCATCATTAAGCTCCTCAATATGTAGTCGGTATAGCGACTGAGCTACGGACTGGACGGTCCGGGATCGAATCCCGGTGGGGACAAAATTTTCCGCCCGTCCAGACCGACCCTGGGGCCCACCCAGCCTCCTGTAAAATGGGTGCCGGGTAAATTGCGGCCGGGGCGTGCTGCTGACCACTCACCTCTTCTAGTGCCGCGTTCATGGAAGAGTAGCACTATACCAGCACCCACCCTCTGGGCCACACCGGGCCTGTAACGGGATATCTTTACCTTTATTCTCCCTCGACATTACAGTCCGGCACAGTATGTTGCTTCCTTCTGTATCCTTGCCAATTCATTGTTCAATTCTCATCCTGTCACATAAAATTCATACTACATATTTGGTAAAAAATAGAATAAATTTGTCTAAATAAATAAATATGAAAGTAATCAAATATAGAATAAATAAATACGCAAATTAACCATTACGCACATATACAAAAGGCTGCAGCTAGCTCTTTTTTTCGTTGTTAACAAATATTTATGAACACAAGCAGAAAATGGCAGCACTGAAATATACTGGGACGGATTGCCTATATCGGTTACTGCTGTAATGACCTGGCACTTCACTAGTACAGGATGAGCACAAAATATATTCACCGTTACCATTTTTATTGTGAATCAATCAAGCAGAACGTGGCATTCGAACAACAAGTATATATATATATCAAACTATACAGATTTAAACGTTTATCTGTTGTAGTGTCTGTCTGAGTGTCTGGAGGTCGTATCTTGCCTGACTGCTTCGTGATAAGAGACGATAACTGTGAATGCCACTTGTGCTCACCCCTTACATAGACGACCACCCACACTGTGAATAAATGGTGAAGGAGACAGCCGCTCTAATTGAAGTCCCCTTCACTCTGTGCCCTTGTTCTTCACACTACAGTTGATCAGCAACACCGTAAAAACGCAAGAAGAATCAGAAAGCACCAGTGAGTATCAGTATCAGACACAGAAAATAGTCCCACGCAAATCAGGGCACCACCCCAGTTTAACTTCAATAACAAAAGAGACACACTTTCTGAAATGTGACAAAAAATCCTTCACAAGGCATTAAACCCCGTTTTATAGTCTAGATCAATAATTTCAAGGGCACTGAATATAATTTACATTGTATTTTAAACACGACTGTTACATTTCATAATATGACAAACCATCTTATGTTTTTAATATTATAATACTGTAAAAAAGGTAAAGTGATCCCGTTACAGGCCCGGTGTGGCCCAGAGGGTGGGTAGAGGTATAGCTATACTCTTCCATGACCGCGGCAGTAGGAGGGGGTGAGTGGTCAGCAGCAGGCCCTGGCAGCACTTTACCCCCGGAAAAGACCCGGTACCCATTGTACAGGAGGCTGGGTGGGCCCCAAGGCCGGTCTGGACGGGCGGAAAGTCTCTTACCCACAGGAATTCGATCCCGGACCTTCCAGCCCGTAGTCAGTCGCTATACCAACTGAGCTACCGGGCCCACAGCGAGGGAGAATAATCATTATCATAATTACGTAACAAATTATGTTATTACCCTATACATGACAGTACCAGACTGTCTTTGCGTATTGAAGGGGTTAAGATTAGAACGGGACTGTTGCAGCAATTTCAAATTACAGCCTCCGTAACTTAATTAAGCAGTTTGCTTGATGAAAACTCATTTGTCAGCTGTAGAATTACCGTTCGCTGGAAGAGGTTCCTATTAAAACCTTTAACTTCGCCTCGATACACTATTTAGAGGACAGTTATTGAATATCTCGTGAATACAGCGCGTTGAACTTCTTACTACGCACGGGAGCAACACACACACACACACACACACACCAGCAGCCATTTATCATAACATATACTAAGTTACAGTTTAACCACACTTCTCGATCCACCACATTTACCCAATAATTTTCCATACACACACACAAACACATACAG
>Ga0136643_10017478_pt1 | contig 10792 bp, 7 predicted proteins | sample TergutLab28metaG_FD_96883 | JGI IMG/M metagenome (GOLD analysis project Ga0136643, IMG submission 96883) | Labiotermes labralis P1 segment gut microbial communities from Petit-Saut dam, French Guiana - Lab288 P1 (version 3) (version 3) | ecosystem: Host-associated > Arthropoda: Insects >... | reverse complement strand
TTTTTCTAGCATTTTCATCACCCATATCTATTATATCAAAAAAATCGCCTAGCGGCGACTTCTTTGACAGTCTGAGCGCGGCTATAAGCCGCGCCTTGGTCTATTTTTACTTAAATTACCTTCATCACAATCCTTATGGCACATACCTATCATTGATAAGCAGCAGATCAACAGTTTGTCCAAATAAAGTCGCGGTGAAATTGATATACTGCCAATCTCCGTTCTTATCAACATCAAAGAGATTGACATAATTCGGATTATTCCAAATACGATTGATACGGACAAAGTTCATAGCGTTCGTACCATCTAACAAAGTAGCCGCTACCTGTAAATCAGCGTAAGGTACAAGCGAATTTGCGCCGTCAAGCTGAGTCCAGATACGAATTGTACCCGCTAAGCTTGGCACCTGTGCATCAGTGCCGTTGTTAAAGGCGACAAGACCGAGGACAGGTACATGAGCAGAAGAATTGCCGTTGACAAGCTCTACTTCAACAGATTGGCCATTCAGGCTAACTGTAAGGATGATAGTTTGCCATGGAGCATTTTTGTTAACATCTATGAGGTTAACATTACCCGGATTCTCCCACATGTTATTAACACGGACAAATTCCATAGCAGGCGTGCCATCCCGGAACTCTGCAGTTACTACTAAGTTAGCATAAGGAACAAGTGCATTTACGCCGTCAAGCTGAGTCCAGATACGGATAAGACCCGCATCAGCCAAGCTGGCGTTAGGTCTTGATGGAGAGCCGCCAGGGCCGTTGTTGAAAATGTCGAGACCGAATTGCGTGGTTGCAACGTTAAGAGTGACATTCACCTCTGTAACATTAAGACCGGACCATGCAAATTGTCTGAACTGCTCTGCATCCATGCTAAAAACTTGCGGATTATTGCTATTAGCGCGTCCGAACAACACATCATTACGCAGACTCGCACTGAGGTCGGACGCAACTTCTACAAGGCCGTCTATTTCAAAATAGTTGTTTACATCAAGTATTCTCGCTACAGCAGGTTGATTCCAGAAGCTGTCAACAGTAGCAGTAATAGCCGCCGGAGCATCAGGATCACCAACGCCGATAGGCACTTGATTTACCATTGGAACAGGAGCGTACCCGTCAATAAGCCAGAGAGTAAGTTTTGTTTCGTTTGCGGTTAATGGAGTAGGCCATGTCAGAGTGAAATCACCGTTATCATCAATATCTGTTACGCGAATAGGGCGATTCCCTGGGATATTTTCGCCTACCAATACCCATAGGGCTAGGTTTTCGGGCACACTGACTTCGCGGCGGGCAGTAGTCCACACGTCAAATGTCAAATCATCTTCCATGGCATTCTTAAGCCATTCGTCAAAGATATTACCTGAAATGACTACTTCAGTATCAGAGATGGTTATTTGGGTATTGCCATCATATGCCAGATCAACTTCTACACCATTAATTTCTAGCATTTCAAATTCTGGTGGGGTGTTGTCTACATAGAACGGCACCAATAGGGATTGCTCAAAGAACCAATGACCATTACGGGTAGGCGATTTTCTAAATATGGTCATGCCAATGTAGAATTCGCCGCTATGGTCGTAATCCAGATCATCCAGCCAATCCCCAAGCCATACAGGCTCACCTCGGCCTCCCATAGGATCCTCATGCATGCCCGGCTCAAAGTATCCGTCAAAGATGACGCCGCGCATAGTGCCATCAACTAAACCACGGTGCTGCGGGAAATGCCTTCCAAATCTTCCGGCATAATGATATCCGCTGCCCATGGTAGAGCCAAGGATATAATCTGCGAATTTCAAATCAGGATGTCCGGTAATATGAACATCACCTGTAAACCAATTGTCTCCTTCAAAATATGGGTTTTGATGGATTGCTTCTCTGTCTATGAGGTAGAAATCCGCATAGAAGCCCCAAGTTTGGGAGAAGTACATTACAAGCTCGTTGCTTGTAATATTATGAGCACCTTGATCAACGGTGTTTGTGGTTACTACAGGACGATATAATCCTTCGAATGTGAAGGCAGGCTGCCTTTCATGCACTACCGCTCCAAAAGGCAATACGATATCTTCGCTGCCTCCTGTTATGGTCACAAATCCTTCATAGAAGCCAAGCTCATCACCGGCCGGTATTTGAATCGAGAAGGCAATAGGTGAGCTGCTATTTGCAGGAACTGTTATAACTGTTGGGTGCCAAAGAGTTGCACCGCTGAGTGCGGCTGTAGGGCTTCCCGCAGGTCTTGCTGGACGTCCAGTAACAAACCTATGACTCAGATTATAGGTAATTGGTGCGTTTGAGTTGTTGTAAATAGTTGCAACCATAGAATAGACTGCCGCTTGATCGCCTATGTGTCTTGGGTTCGCATCATTAATGCTGCGATTAAATCCGCCAAAACTTAAACCGCCTGACCGAGTATTCAAACGCACTTGTTGCGGCGAATCAAAATCTACATACAGCATGGTAGGAACTCTTTCCACATACTCTACATACACAACCGAATTTGTTTTAACTGCTGCAAGAACGTCAATATTTCTTGCACCATCAAATGGACTGTAGTTGCTGCCCGCATAATCCAAGCATATCGCCGTGTTCATGATACGGGTTTTAATTTCATAGTTTGCCCACATTCCGCCTGCATTTTCACGGCTGTAATGTTGCATAAGAGCAACTGCACCCGCAACGTGAGGAGAAGACATGGATGTGCCGCTCATATTGCCGTATCCCCATGTCCAGCAACGGTTATACCATGTAGTTTGACCGTTTGCAGCTGTTGGGCCTATGCCACCGCCTCCTCCGGTCCATCTTGCATGAGCGGAGAATACATTCACACCTTGAGCACCAATGTCAGGGCTTATTTCGAAAGTAGTCTCCCTTGGCCCTCTGGATGAGAATGGCTGAACAATAGGCAAGTCTTGCGAGGGATTAAGTGGATTAAAGCCCCTTCCCGTAATTGTAAAATTACCGATGCGAGGTGAACCGGAAGTCAATCCAGTTGCCCAATGTGCTCCTTGCGCAAACAGTATCATCATAACAGGAGTAGGCTGGTCATCGTTTGCACCGGTTGCAATAGTGAAGGCTGGCAAAGCTTGTCCATCGCCGTTTATTGATATTACACCTGCTATATTCAGGGCATTAGCACTGGCAGATATATTGTCAAATGTATAACCTCTACGTACAAGGATAAAGGCACCTTCTAACTGCTCAGGGGTATATAGTGCGGTAAGAGCGGCAAAGTCTGCCGCATTGCCCGCCCCAACAGGAACATCTTCCAAAGATGCATGGCCGAAAGGACTGCCTGCGGTGAGAGGCATCGGGATAATTCTTTGCTCTATGTCACTAACATTCACACGTGCTGCATTGCGAACGTGGTGGAAAGGCAAAATAGCAGTGCCCTGGAAGTCCGCACTTGTGATTGTTACAGCGGTAGCAGGTTCTGCCAGTGCGGAAACGGTTATGGCCATTGAAGAGCCGCCGGGGTTGCCTCCGGTAAAGAAGTTAACATTGTTATTGCCTGCAGAGGCAACAAAAACGATGGTCGGGTCCGCCAGCATCATTTGATTTATGCCGTGAGTATGTAAGCTCATTACGGATGCCTCTTGCCATCCATAGGACATGTTAACAACATTGGCACCGTCCATAAACGCCCATTCCTGAGCAGCTATCCAAACAGAAGCATAAATAGAACCGGCGGTGAGACCGCGGTAGTGTATAAGAGTTGCGGCCGGCGCAACGCCCATGATGGCTCTGCCGGGGTCGAAATCTGGACTGTCAATGGCTGGATACGGTCTACCCAATATTGTACCTGCTACGTGAGTGCCGTGAGAAGACCAACCGGGTATTGCTCCGCCGACAGCACCGATCAAGCCTAAATATGCTCTCATATTTATGCTCTGGCCGTATTCATTGGTGCGGAAGTAAACAAGCGGTGAGCATTCGAAAGGATTGTTGCCCGGCATACCCACAGGCATTGTCGGCGGGTATGTCCAGTACCACTCACCGTTTGCAAATGTCCAGCCCGGCTGTACTGGTTGACCTCGCAGGTCTCGACCGCCGCCGCCCGGCCACAGACGCATGGTATCACGGCCTAAGAATACATACTCAGGATCTCCTGCTCTTTCAAACCCTATATTCGAGCCGGATGTGTATCGGTTGATATTAAAGAGCTCATTATACCCACCAGGATTATACGCAGTAACCGTGCTGTCCCAAAGTGGGTTCATGAGTTCAGGTTGATGACCTGCTGTGCCGCCGGGACCAAACCTGTCAATCCTAGCTTGGTTGATTACACTTGCCTCCGGGAAAGCACCTGCAAATGTAGGATGCATCCAGTCAACTCCGCCGTCGATAACGGCAACAATGATGCCTTCGCCGCTTATGCCTTCGGCATGTAATTGGTCGGCATTCATTCTGCTGCGCCCTTGCAACATTCCCCAGGGATTAGGATTAGGTTCAACGCCTGCGTGTGAAACTGCCATAGCATCAATTAATTCGAGAAGCTCTTCGCTTAAAATCTCATCGTATGTAACGTAACCGATTGGGTTTAGTGCATAGTCCGGCATAATCATCCGCACTACCCCAAATTCAGCAACTGCATATACCAAATCGGCAGGAATCGTCATTGCTACACCGTTAAATGCGTGGCGGTACTCGACAGAGATATGATATTCAGCGGCCATTCTACCGCGCGCCGCGCCGCTAAAAAGATTGGAGAGCTCTCTTCGGAAGACTGCGTGCTCGTCCTCAACAATTTGCACCGCTTCATCCAAAGAGAGGAGCATACCATCTAAAGCTGCCTCGAAAACTTGAGTGGGTGCCGGGTTGCTTTCAAAGAAAACAAGGACGGGCACTTGGCTATCGTTGTTCGGCAGTGCAAAGTCGCCTTCAAAGCCAACAACGCCTGTCGGCCTGTTAAACTCATGTATTGCTTCGAGTGCATTAAGTTGTTCTTCTGTTATAACAATCTCGTGAGTCTCATAATTATGATCGCCATCTTCATCAACTTCCACAGCATAAATCTGCATTGGCACCGGGCCAATCACAAGAAGCATAGCGAGCAAAACAGCAATCGAACTCCTTAATTTCTTACAATGCTTTTTCATACGATTCTCCTTTCAAAATGGTTTTTTGGTGGATTTTCCTTGGAGCCTACCTCATACTCAACAGCCAGTTATATCCCCCCTCAAAAACTGTGCCGGTGCCTTGGATGAGCGTTAGTCCCTATATATATCCAACGCCAAAGCCGCGGCGAGTTTTATTTGTTAACATGAAATATATACAAACATTTCACGCATGACATGATTGTACCATATCGACAAGGGGCAGTAAACACAAAAAGTAAATAAATTGCTGTGACAACATTAATTCGCATGGAATGTATATAAATGCTTGTTGAGCGGCCGTAATTGCATTACACTGGTAAGGGCTATGAATACAAAAAACAATCTATTCGTACTAACAGCAAGCCTTCGCTGTCATCCTGAGCACTGCTTAAAAATACTCAGCTCAGCCTCTTTAGAGTGGTATTGTTTTTTTACTATAACAAGATGAAATGAATCATTAGATGGCACGTAGAGGGGAGTAAGAAAGTACTCAAAGTGTTGAACGACGTAAGCATACCTACGCTGTTCAAATATTGTGAGAGGTTACTTAAAGATATTTGAACCCAAATTGACGTTAACAAAGTTTCGGACGTTACTATTATTATGGTTTCGTCGGCGAAGTAAGCTAAAAAAACTATAATAACAATGGTTTAGACTAGTGGGAGCACCGCTCTAATATAAATACTCCGCCGAAAACGGGGAACAGGATAAATGTGCAATGCACCCCAAAAGTTAGACACTAACGACTAACTTTTGGAGGTGCATTTTTTGAAACAAATTAGTTATGAACAAAGGCTGGAAGCGGTTTTAAATGTGACAGAAAAGCATATGTCACAACAGGAAGCCGCAGATTTGTTAGGTACTGACCGAGCACAAGCGCATCGTTGGCTGAAACGATATGAGCGATTCGGGGCGGAAGGTCTATTATTAAGGAGTGGTAGTTATGCTGGAGAATTTAAGATAAATGTGATAGAGTATATGCATACTCATCAGCTTTCAATTAGTGAAACGGCTGTAATATTCGGAGTTCCAAAGGATTCGACAGTTGGCATATGGGAGCGCATATATCTTGAGAAAGGGTGCGATGCTCTTTTGATAGAAAACCGAGGTAAAAAGAACATGACTAATGAGGGCAAGCCTAAAAAAGCTAAAACTAATAGACAAGCCGAAGAAGATTTAATTGCCGAAGTTCAGCGACTTAGGATGGAGAACGCATACTTAAAAAAGTTGAACGCCTTAGTTCTAGAAAAAATTCAGCGAGAGAATGGGAAAAAGCAATGATTGTTGATGAACTAAGGCAAGAATTTAAGCTGAACGATTTGCTTATGTTTGTAAAAATGCCAAGGAGCACCTTTTACTATCATCTAAAAAAAATGAAACAACCAGATAAATATGCCCAAACTAAGGTGAAAATAACCGAGATTTATCAGACACACAAAGGACGATATGGTTATCGTCGAATAACCTTAGAGTTGCGTAAGAGCGGTATTATTATCAACCATAAGACTGCACAACGGCTCATGAAAAATCTTGGATTAAAGAGTATGCTTCGTATTAAGAAATATCGGTCGTACAAAGGTCAGGCGGGAAAAATTGCCCCAAATATATTAAACCGAGATTTTTCGGCGGACATTCCTAATGCTAAGTGGGTTACTGATATTACTGAGTTTTTAGTATGTGGACAAAGGGTTTATTTATCACCAATCCTTGACTTGTTCAATGGCGAAATTATTAGCTATAGCATATCGGAGCGTCCAGTATTTCAACAAATAAACGATATGTTGGATAAAGCCTTTGCAAAAATACATGATAACACAAGTTTGGTTTTACATTCGGATCAAGGTTGGCAATATCAGATGAAAACTTATCACCGCCGCTTAATTCAAAAGGGTATTGTTCAAAGCATGTCAAGAAAAGGAAACTGTTTAGATAATGCTGTTATCGAGAACTTCTTTGGAATACTAAAAACAGAGTTCTTTAATGGACATATGTTTAATAGCGTGGATGATTTTATCGCTCAATTACATGATTACATCTATTATTATAATCATGAGCGAATAAAGTGCAAACTAAAAGGATTAAGCCCTGTTGATTACAGAACTCAATCCTTATTAGCTGCTTAACGTACTTCTGTCTAACTTTTTCGGGTCACTTCAAAACATTCCTGCTCCCCGTTTAATTTTAGCTTACTCTCTACCAGAACTATTAGTGGTATTGGAGACGAGATTGCCGTTTTTGTCATACAAGCCAAATGTAAATTGTCCACAAACAAGCGGTGCGCCGATGGCTTCTTTCGTAGCAGTAAGTTTTACTTTGGCCTCAGCTGTCGCATAGGTGTTCACAAACATGGGCATACCCTCTGGATAGCTGACATCAACTACAAGCCGTACAATGCCGTCATATGACACCGTAATGATGACAGGATAGATGCTAGTGTCTGTTTTCCACCGCCGACGGATGGGGTTAGTTCGCGGATGGTAAAGTGATACTCCCCAACACTGGTAAATTTAATAGGCGGAAAGATCACTTCCCCTGTAGCTGAATTTCTAGTTGTCGCGACTGGTATTTCGTCTGTAGAAAATAGACCGAGTTCAAACTGCCCATCAGATAGTTCTGCGCCAACGGCAGACTTGTTTGCCTCGATAATCGCCTCGCCAACGACAGGCGCTTCCGCACAAGTTGGCGCGGAATGGTAATTATCATCTGTCAAACCTTCAGGTTTTAATACCCATATTTTTGATCCCTCTGTGTCGCTTGCGAATACTTTGCCCGCCCAATTGAGCGTAATGCCGCGAGGGGCTTGAATTAAGTTGCCGCCGTTCCCATAAATCGTCTGAATCTCGCTTAAATCAGATAGAATTTTACGGATGCGATTGTTGCTCTGATCAGCAACATATATATTGCCGTTTGCGTCTACTTCTACATCACTTAAATATTTAAACAAAGCAACTTGGTTTAAAGGCTTACTATGTTGTGATACTGTGCCATCGTTAACGTTTGTATACTGATTCGGTGGGATGCCACCGTTCCCAGCAACTGTTGTAATGATGTTTGTTTTAATATTGATTTTACGCACCCGGTGGTTGTTCATATCTGCGATAAACAGATGTTCCTCCGTATCGTCAAATGCTATACCAACAGGATTGTTAAGAAGTGCCTCAAGTGCCGCCCCGCCATCTCCGCTGTAGCCTGCGGAGGCGGTTTGACTTCCTGCAAAACGGACAATTTCCCACTTCCCCGCTGTAATGCGGGACAGCTTGCGGATGACATTATTTTCGGTATCTGCAACATATACAGTGGTTGAATCTTTTGTAATCACTATGCCTTGCGGATTATTAAAGCGTGCTTTCAATGCATCATTATCCGTCGGTTGATAATAGCCGCCGGATGAGCCAGAGATATACTGCCCGGCAATAATGGTTAGCCATGGCCCTGCCGGAAAGGGATCGCCGGCGGCGTGGAGCAAGGAGCCTTTATAGTAAATATCATTACGTGTACCTGACCCTGCGAGCCCTTTCAATGAACAGAATAATAGTTATTCCATAAAAATAGATCATTGCATAGTATGATAACAGCATAATAAATAATATGCGCAAAAATCCCAGTTAAGGAGATAGATTACTATGGCAGCTTCCCATGTTGATGTAATGCTACTTATGTCTAAAATTGCAATCGGAGCACCGCAAACTGGTGGAGAATTTATGTTCGGAATATTCAATCAAGGCGACACAGAATTGTACACTGCTACAAATGATAAGACCGGGCTGATCACCTTTCACGCTGTAAGGTTTACTTCACCGGGTGTATATCATTACACAGTAAAAGAGATTTCTGCCCCAGCAGGTTGGGACATCGACACTACAGAATGGCCGGTTGAAATCAATGTTACACTCGGTGCAGACAACAAGCTGCATGCTATTGTAACGTATCCCAACGGTACTCCCGTATTTATAGATACGCATCAATGCGCAGCTTGCGGTTTAGTTGAGTTTCCTGAATTGACCTTTACCGTTCCCGGTGTCTACGAATACACTTTGCGTGAAAAGACTCCCTCTGGCGGAGGATGGACAACAGACGACAGCATTATTAAGGTCATTGTAAACGTAGTGGATGACGGACATGGGAACCTGATTGCCACAATCTGCTATCCAGATGGATTCCCGACCTTTACAAACATTTATGAGGTGAATCCTGCATGTATTATAATTAGTGCATGTAAAACTGCGATTGGTGCACCGCTTCCGGCCGGTCGATTTGAGTTTGGTTTATTTGACGAGGATGGAGAGTTAATCTCTTCCGTAACAAATGGCCCTGCTGATGAAACATCGCTAACTTCACCGGACGGAGACGACGACGAGTAATAATTATTCCAGCCAAAAACGACTGAAATAACCTCATTCACTCATATTAACGCCGGAATTACTGTGAACTTTTAATTTAAGGGTGATTAAGATGAAATATCATTATAATATAAATTTTCCTGCACTTACATTAACAACTCCCGGCGTATATTCATATACAATAAAAGAGCTTACACCCTCTGATGAAAAATGGAAAACGGACAGCCGTGTTTATCGTGTTGTCGTAAAGGTAACGGATAATGAAGACGGAACGCTCATGGCACGCATTAATTATCCTGACGGCATACCCAAGTTTGATAACACGTATATGCCGCCTCCACCGCCCTGTAACCCGTGCAAATACTTTAATTGTTTACCCTTTCCGATGTTCTGGTTTGCTCCGCCGCAAAAGCCAGAATTTAAGGAGCTTTTGAGGTCATCACCTCATATATACGACCAGTGGGATAATTTCCTTAAATGTTGGCACGATGAGCATTGCGAAAATAAATGTAATTGCTGTCAATGCCGGAATAGTGACTGCTGATAATATAATCTGAAATCATCAGAATGAATACAACCGTTCTTTACACCATAGCTATTATCCAAGTATAAGAGTAATAAGTCAGATCTATTAATTATTTTAGCTCTGGCTTATTTTTTTGGTAAGTTTATAAAAAACCTTGTTCAAACATCTCTTAAAGCGCTTATATGTAAATTTCGCTCACGCAAATGTAACGGGAGCGGAATAGACTGTTACTCTTCGTTGTCTGCTATGCGGGAAACATGGGGGCATCATGAGGATCTATTTCTAAAAAATATTTTGCAGTTCAATTGTATATTTTACAAACATATCTTTTATTCTTTGAATATTTCTAAATTTCTTACGCAAACTAAAGAGGCTTCTATATCTAAGAAGATTTATAAATCTACATCAAATAGCGAGAAGCACTACTAAAACAGCTGCTCATAAATTTTATTACGATATATTAGGAGGAAAAAAATGAATCCAAAACCAGATGATAGAAGAGATAATGTAGAAAAGATCCAAAAACATATTGATAACACTATTCATAATATGGAAATTACTGAGGATATAATCTCAAATACTTCTGATAAAAAGCTAAAAACTGAGTTAACAGATAAAAACGAAAGAAGAGAAAAATCATTAGTTTCTATGAAAAATGAACTCCTTGATGAAACATGGGCAAGAGAAAATGGACATGAGTAAATTATAGTCATTTTCTAACTTGTCAAGTCAATTGCGACACTTCAGCCCCAAAAGCTTGAATAGGAGATATCCAGCCGAGACATTTTCTTGGTCTGTTATTGATGAGCAAGAGAGATTGAAACAGTTTTTGCT
>Ga0136643_10017476_pt1 | contig 10792 bp, 9 predicted proteins | sample TergutLab28metaG_FD_96883 | JGI IMG/M metagenome (GOLD analysis project Ga0136643, IMG submission 96883) | Labiotermes labralis P1 segment gut microbial communities from Petit-Saut dam, French Guiana - Lab288 P1 (version 3) (version 3) | ecosystem: Host-associated > Arthropoda: Insects >... | reverse complement strand
GGGTGGATGTCGCCGAGCGTGAAGGAGACCACCGCACCGCGGCCCTCAGCCGTAGTCGGGCCGATGATCGCTAGATCGGGGACCTCCTGCAGACGGTTCAGCGCGTACTCGGTGATCGCGTGCTCGTGCGCGGCGATGTTCTCCATGCCGATGGCGGTCAGGTAGTCCACCGCCGCGCCCAGGCCGACGGCCTGCGCGATCGGCGGGGTGCCCGCCTCGAACTTGTGCGGGGCCGGCGCGTAGGTGGAGGAGTGCATCGAGACGGTCTCGATCATCTCGCCGCCGCCGAGGAAGGGCGGCAGGTCCTCCAGCAGCTCCTGGCGGCCCCACAGCACGCCGATGCCGGTCGGGCCGAGCATCTTGTGGCCGGTGAAGGCCACGAAGTCGGCGCCGAGCGCCTGCACGTCCAGCACCATGTGCGGGGCGGCCTGCGAGGCGTCGATGAGGACCAGCGCGCCGACGTCCTGGGCGCGGCGCACGATCGCCTCGACCGGGTTGACGGTGCCCAGGATGTTGGAGACCAGCACGAAGGAGACGATCTTGGTCTTCTCCGTGATGACCTGCTCGATGTCCGACAGGTCGAGCCGTCCGTCGTCGGTCAGGCCGAACCACTTCAGCTTCGCACCGGTGCGCTGCGACAGCAGCTGCCACGGCACGATGTTGGAGTGGTGCTCCATCTCCGTGATGACGATCTCGGTGTCGCGGTCCACCCGGTAGGGCTCGTCGGCCCAGCCGAGCATGTTGGCCACCAGGTTCAGCGACTCCGAGGCGTTCTTGGTGAAGATGACCTCGTCGCGGCTGGGCGCGTTGATGAACGCCGCGACCTTGTCGCGGGCGCCCTCGTAGAGCGCGGTGGCCTCCTCGGCGAGCACGTGCACGCCGCGGTGGACGTTGGCGTTGTTCTGCTCGTAGTACGCGTTGAGGACGTCGAGCACCTGGCGCGGCTTCTGCGAGGTCGCCGCGTTGTCCAGGTACACCAGTTTCCGGTCGCCGTGGACCAGGCGGTCCAGCACCGGGAAGTCCTTGCGGATCGTCTCGGTGTCGAGGAGGCCCGGCAGCACCAGGCCGGCGGAGGCAGCGGTCACGCGGCATCCCCTCCTGTGTTCGCTCCGCTCACGGAGCCAGCCTTCACGTAGGACTCGTAGCCCTCTTCCTCCAGCTTGTCGGCCAGCTCGGCGCCGCCGGACTCGGCGACCCGGCCGCCCACGAAGACGTGCACGAAGTCGGGCTTGATGTAGCGCAGGATGCGCGTGTAGTGGGTGATCAGCAGGGTGCCGACCTCGCCGGTCCCGCGCACCCGGTTGACGCCCTCGGAGACGATGCGCAGGGCGTCGACGTCCAGGCCGGAGTCGGTCTCGTCGAGGATCGCGATCTGCGGCTTGAGCAGTTCGAGCTGGAGGATCTCGTGGCGCTTCTTCTCACCGCCGGAGAAGCCCTCGTTGACGTTGCGCTCGGCGAAGGAGGGGTCCATGTGGAGCCGCTCCATGGTCTCCTTGACCTCCTTCACCCAGGTGCGCAGGCGGGGGGCCTCGCCGCGGATGGCGGTGGCCGAGGTGCGCAGGAAGTTGGAGACGGAGACGCCGGGGACCTCGACCGGGTACTGCATGGCGAGGAAGACGCCGGCCCGGGCCCGCTCGTCGACGGTCATCGCGAGGACGTCCTCGCCGTCGAGGGTGACGGTGCCGCCGGTGACGGTGTACTTGGGGTGGCCGGCGAGCGAGTAGGCGAGGGTGGACTTGCCGGAGCCGTTGGGGCCCATGATGGCGTGCGTCTCGCCCTGCTTCACGGTCAGGTCGACGCCCTTGAGGATCTCCTTCGTGGCGTTGTCGGCCTCGACGGAGACGTGCAGGTCGCGGATTTCAAGCGTGGCCATGGGTGACTCAGGACTCCTGGGTGACGGAGACGAGCACGTCGTCCCCAACGATCTTGACGGGGTAAACGGGGACGGGCCGCGTGGCGGGCAACCCGGACGGCTTGCCGGTGCGCAGGTCGAAGCTGGAGCCGTGCAACCAGCACTCGATCTGGCAGTCCTCGACTTCGCCTTCGGACAGCGAGACGTTCGCGTGCGAGCAGATGTCGTTGATCGCGAACACCTCGCCCTCGGTGCGGACGACGGAGACCGGCACACCGTCGATCTCGACCCGGTGCGGGGCGGCGTCCTCGAGTTCGCTGAGCGCGCAGACCCGCACGAAGCCGGCGGGGGCGCTCTGCTCGGTACTCGTCATCCGACCGAGGCCTCCAGTTCGGCGTCGATGCTCGCCATCAGCCGCTCCTCCAGGTCGGCCAGGCCGATCTGCTGGACGAGTTCGCCGAAGAAGCCGCGCACCACCAGGCGGCGGGCCTCGTCGGCACCGATGCCGCGGGACATCAGGTAGAACAGCTGCTCGTCGTCGAACCGGCCGGTCGCCGAGGCGTGTCCGGCGCCGACGATCTCGCCGGTCTCGATCTCCAGGTTCGGCACCGAGTCGACCCGCGCGCCGTCGGTCAGCACGAGGTTGCGGTTCAGCTCGTAGGTGTCGGTGCCCTCGGCGGCGGCCCTGATGAGCACGTCGCCGATCCACACCGCGTGCGCGTCCTGGCCCTGCAACGCGCCCTTGTAGGCGACGTTGGAGCGGCAGTGCGGGGTGTCGTGGTCGATGAAGAGCCGGTGCTCCTGGTGCTGGCCCTGGTCGGTGAAGTACAGACCGAACAGGTCGGCCTCGCCGCCGGGCGCGCCGTAGATCACCCGCGGGTGCAGCCGGACCACGTCGCCGCCGAAGGTGACGACCACGGACTTGAAGCTCGCGTCGCGGCCGACCAGCGCGGTGTGCTGGGCGACGTGCACCGCGGTGTCGTCCCAGTCCTGCACGGACACCACGGTGAGCTTGGCGCCGTCGCCGACCAGGAACTCCACGTTGGAGGCGAGCGTCGCGTCGCCGGTGTGGTCGATGACGACCACGGCCTCGGCGAACGCGCCCAGTTCCACGACCTGGTGGCCGTAGACGGTGCCGCCCTCGCCGTGCACGGCGATCCGCACCGGCTCGGTGAGCACCGCGTCCTTGGGGACGGTGATCACCGAGGCCTTCTCGAAGGCGCTGAACGCCTGCGCGGTGACCCGGTCGGCGGGCTTGCCGGCCTTGCCGATCCGGGCGTCGGTGCGGTCCACGGTCTCCACCGTGACGCCCTCGGGCGCGGTCACCTCGACCCGCAGGCCGCCGGTGGCCTCGGCGGTGCCGTCGTGCAGGCCGCGCAGCCGCTCCAGCGGGGTGAACCGCCACTCCTCCTCGCGGCCGTGCGGCACCGGGAAGTCGGCCACGTCGTAGGACGGGGCCGCGCTGACCCGGGCGTCGGTGGGCTGGGCGGGCTGCTCGGCCGGCCGTCCCACCGTGATGGCACCGTCCGTGGTGCTGCCCGCAGGGGTGTTCTCAGCCATGGCGTGTCGTACTGCTCTCTTTCCGGGTGTACGTCGAAGGGGATCGGGGGCGGGTGCCGGCTAGCCGACCGCGCCTTCCATCTGGAGCTCGATCAGGCGGTTGAGCTCCAGGGCGTACTCCATCGGCAGCTCCTTGGCGATCGGCTCGACGAAGCCGCGCACGATCATCGCCATGGCCTCGAACTCGGTCATGCCGCGGCTCATCAGGTAGAAGAGCTGGTCGTCGGAGACCTTGGAGACGGTCGCCTCGTGGCCCATCGACACGTCGTCCTCGCGGACGTCCACGTAGGGGTAGGTGTCGGAGCGGGAGATGGTGTCCACCAGCAGCGCGTCGCACAGCACGTTGGACTTCGATCCGGCCGCGCCGTCGCCGATCTCGATCAGACCGCGGTACGAGGTGCGGCCGCCGCCGCGCGCCACCGACTTGGAGACGATGTTCGACGACGTGTTCGGCGCCATGTGCACCATCTTGGCGCCGGCGTCCTGGTGCTGGCCCTCGCCGGCGAACGCGATGGACAGCGTCTCGCCCTTGGCGTGCTCGCCCATCAGGTACACGGCCGGGTACTTCATGGTGACCTTGGAGCCGATGTTGCCGTCGATCCACTCCATGGTCGCGCCCTCGTACGCCACGGCGCGCTTGGTGACCAGGTTGTAGACGTTGTTCGACCAGTTCTGGATGGTCGTGTAGCGGCAGCGGCCGCCCTTCTTCACGATGATCTCGACGACCGCGGAGTGCAGCGAGTCCGACTTGTAGATCGGCGCGGTGCAGCCCTCGACGTAGTGGACGTAGGCGTCCTCGTCGACGATGATCAGCGTCCGCTCGAACTGGCCCATGTTCTCGGTGTTGATCCGGAAGTAGGCCTGCAGCGGGATCTCCACGTGCACGCCCTTCGGCACGTAGATGAAGGAGCCGCCGGACCACACGGCCGTGTTCAGCGAGGCGAACTTGTTGTCGCCGGCCGGGATGACGGTGCCGAAGTACTCCTGGAACAGCTCCGGGTGCTGCTTGAGCGCGGTGTCGGTGTCCAGGAAGATGACGCCCTGCTCCTCCAGGTCCTCGCGGATCTGGTGGTAGACGACCTCGGACTCGTACTGCGCGGCGACGCCGGCGACCAGGCGCTGCTTCTCCGCCTCGGGGATGCCGAGCTTGTCGTAGGTGTTCTTGATGTCCTCGGGCAGGTCCTCCCAGGACTCCGCCTGCTTCTCGGTGGACCGCACGAAGTACTTGATGTTGTCGAAGTCGATGCCCGTGAGGTCGGAGCCCCAGGTCGGCATCGGCTTCTTGTCGAACAGCCGCAGGCCCTTGAGCCGCAGCTTCAGCATCCAGTCCGGTTCCGACTTCTTCGCGGAGATGTCGCGGACGACGTCCTCGGAGAGGCCGCGCTGGGCGGCGGCGCCGGCGATGTCGGAGTCGGCCCAGCCGTACTCGTAGTTGCCGATACCTTCGAGCTCCGGGTGAGTGGTCTCCGTGGGAGCAGTCATGCGGGGTTCCTCCCGGACGTGCTGGCAGTTGCGGATGGTGCGTGGTCGGTTGCGCCGGATGCGGGGGCGGCCGGTCGCGGCGGCGCGGCCTGGCCGGTTCTCGGGCCGGTCTCGGGGATGAACGTGGTGCACACCCCGTCGCCGTGGGCGATGGTGGCCAGCCGCTGGACGTGCGTCCCGAGCAGTCGGGAGAAGACCTCGGCCTCCGCCTCGCACAGCTGCGGGAACTGCTCGGCCGTGTGCGCCACCGGGCAGTGGTGCTGGCAGAGCTGCTCCCCGGCCGGGCCGGGCGTACTCGCGCTGCGCGCGGTAGCAGCGTACCCGTCCGCGGACAGGGCGCGGGCCAGGGCCTTGGCCCGGTCCTCCGGGGCGGCGGCGTCCACGATCGCGCGGTACCGCTCGGCCTGGGCGGCGACCCGGGCGCGGGCGAACGCGGTGACCGCGGCCTGCCCGTCCTCCCCGTCGCCGGCCGACTGCGCTATCCAGCGCAGGGCGTCGGCGGCGAGCTGGTCGTAGGCCTGGTCGAAGGAGTCCCGGCCGCAGTCGGTGAGCGCGAAGACCTTGGCCGGGCGGCCGCGGCCGCGGTGGCCGTAGACGCGCTGCTCGCGCGGCTCCACGACATTCTCGGCGACGAGGGCGTCCAGGTGACGGCGTACCGCCGCCTGGGTGAGCCCGAGGCGCTCGGCGAGGTCGGCGGCCGTGGAGGGCCCGTGGTCCAGGATGGACCGGGCGACCCGGTTGCGGGTGCGCCGCTCCCCGGTCGTCTGCTCCTCCGCCGCCCCCTGAGCGGCACCACCGACGTTTTTCACAAGGCCATTGTTGCGTAATTCGCCGGAGACGGGCAAGCGACTCCGCTCGCGGACACGGTGTGCTGCATCACTTAGGGTCACCTAATTCCGCCCTGCCGCCCTCCGCGGTCCGCGCGCTCCCTAGACTCGTGCGCATGCGAAACGAGCCCGCGGTCCAGGTGGCCGGACTGGTCAAGCGGTACGGCACCAGGACCGCGGTCGACGGCCTCGACCTGACGGTGCCCGCGGGCTCGGTGACCGCCGTCCTCGGCCCGAACGGCGCCGGCAAGACCACCACCGTCGAGGTGTGCGAGGGCTACCGCCGGCCGGACGGCGGCACCGCCCGGGTGCTGGGCCTCGACCCGGTCACCCAGGGCGCCGAGCTGCGGCCCAGGATCGGCGTGATGCTGCAGTCGGGCGGCGTGTACCCCGGGGCGCACGCCGCCGAGATGCTCCGGCACACCGCCACCCTGTACGCCGACCCGGTGGACCCGGCGCTGCTGATGGAGCGGCTCGGCCTGGAGACGTGCGGCCGCACCCCGTACCGGCGGCTGTCCGGCGGGCAGCAGCAGCGGCTCGCGCTGGCCATGGCGGTCGTCGGCCGCCCCGAGCTGGTCTTCCTCGACGAGCCCACCGCCGGGCTGGACCCGCAGGCCCGGCACGCGACCTGGGACCTGGTGCGCGAGCTGCGCGCCGACGGCGTCACCGTCGTGCTGACCACGCACTTCATGGACGAGGCGGAGCAGCTCGCGGACCACGTGGTGATCATCGACGGCGGCCGGGCGATAGCCGACGGCACGCCCGAGGAGCTGTGCCGCGGCGGCGCGGAGAACACGCTGCGCTTCTCCGGCCGGCCGGGCCTGGACGTGGCCTCCCTGCTCAACGCGCTGCCCGCGGACGCGATGGCCGCCGAGCTGACCCCGGGCAGCTACCGCATCGAGGGCAAGATCGACCCGCAGCTGCTGGCCACCGTCACCTCCTGGTGCGCCCAGCACGGCGTCATGCCGGACCACCTCGCGGTGGAGCGCCGCACCCTGGAGGACGTCTTCCTCGAAATGACCGGCAAGGAGCTGCGGGCATGAGCACTGCGACCACGGACACCGCGCACGCCCGGGGCGCCTTCAGCCCCCGGCCGGGCTCCGCGCCGCTGCCCCGGATGATCCGGGCGCAGGCGCTGCTGGAGACCCGGATGCTGCTGCGCAACGGCGAGCAGCTGCTGCTCACCGTGGTGATCCCGGCGCTGCTGCTGGTGCTGTTCAGCGCGGTCGACATCGTGGACACCGGCAAGGGGAGGTCGGTGGACTTCCTCACCCCCGGCATCCTGGCGCTCGCGGTGCTGTCCACCGCGTTCACCGGGCAGGCCATCGCCACCGGCTTCGAGCGCCGCTACGGGGTGCTCAAGCGGCTCGGCGCCTCCCCGCTGCCGCGCTGGGCGCTGATGACCGCCAAGACCTGCTCGGTGCTGGTCACCGAGGTGCTCCAGGTGGTGCTGCTCACCGTCATCGCGCTGGCCCTGGGCTGGTCGCCGCACGGCAACCCGCTGGCCGTCGTGCTGCTGCTCCTGCTGGGCACGGCCGCGTTCTCCGGCCTCGGGCTGCTGATGGCCGGCACCCTCAAGGCCGAGGCGACGCTGGCCGCGGCCAACCTGGTGTTCCTGCTGCTGCTCGTCGGCGGCGGGGTGATCGTGCCGATGGACAAGTTCTCCGGCGGGGTGCGGGCGGCGCTGGAGCTGCTGCCGATCTCCGCGCTGTCCGGCGGGCTGCGCGACGTGCTCCAGCACGGCGCCGGGATGCCGTGGGGCGACCTGGGCATCCTCACGGTGTGGGCGGTCGTCGGCCTGGCCGCGGCCGGCCGCTTCTTCCGCTGGGAGTGACGGCCGCTTCTTCCGCCCGGAGCGAGAGGGGCGCCGCATGACGGTGCGCCAGAAGGGCGGCGGGCCGACCACGACGGCCGGACCGTCCTCGTAGGCACCGGCTGCGGCTGCCGGGCTGCTGCTGCTCACCGCGCTGTCCCTCACCCGCCGGCCGATGTCCGCCCGTACCGCCCGTACCGGCACCTTCGACCGCGAGGCGGACGCCCCCTGGCCGGAGCCGATGCCCGGCCCGGACCTCGTCCCGGCGGACGGGCCGGTGCGGTGCAGGTCGCCTCCACCATCCCGGCCGAGCGGCCCGCCGCCTTCCGAGCCGCCATGGCGTCCCTCGGCGTCGCCCGCCGGCTGGAGGTCTTCGGCGTCCCCTCCTGGGAGGAGCACCTGCGCGAGCACGGGACCCGGCTCACCGCCCACGACGCCCAACTCATCGACCGTGCCCGCGACCTGTCCGCAGGCGTCCCCACCGTCCGCCACCTCGTCGCGCCCGGCCGGCCGCGAGCCGGACCCCTCGTGAACGCGTGCACAAGGGGGGCGCCTACCATGTGTCCGTGCCGAAGCTGCCCGAAATCGCGCGAAACCCGCTCGCCTTCATCGCCGCCAGGTGGACGCCGAACCCCGTGACGGTGCGCCGCGCGGCGTTCGCCGCCCTGGTGATGTCGGTGCTCATCGTGGTCACCGGCGGCGCGGTCCGGCTGACCGCCTCCGGGCTCGGCTGCCCGACCTGGCCCACGTGCAGCGGCGACAGCCTGCTGGGCACCCGCGAGATGGGCATCCACCACGCCATCGAGATCAGCAACCGCATGCTGACGTACGTGCTGTGCGCCGCGGTCGGCTGGGCGATCATCGCGATCCGCGCCATGGAGCCGCGCCGCACCGGCCTGTACCGGCTGGCCTGGGCGCAGTTCTGGGTGGTCGTCGGCAACGCGGTGTGGGGCGGCCTGACCGTGCTCACCAAGCTCAACCCGTACGTGGTCTCGCTGCACTTCCTGCTCTCCGCGGCGCTCATCACCGTGGCCGTGCTGACCTGGCAGCGGGTGCCGGAGGGCGACGCCGCGCCGCGGCCGCTGGTCGGCAAGGCGGTACGGCAGCTCGGGCAGGTGCTGGCCGGCGCGACCACCGTGCTGATCGTGGTCGGCACGCTCGTCACCGGCGCGGGCCCGCACCCCGGCGACTCCAGCGCCGCGCACAAGGTGCAGCGGATCGACGTGGACTGGAAGACGATCGCCCAACTGCACGCCGACTTCGCGTGGGTGGTGGTCGGGCTCTCCGTCGCCCTGTGGTTCGTGCTGCGGGCGGTCGACGCGCCGCCCGGGCCGCAGCGCCGGTCCACCGAGCTGTTCCTGGTCCTCATGGGCCAGGGCGTCATCGGCTACGTCCAGTACTTCACCCACCTGCCGGCCGCGCTGGTCGACCTGCACATGTTCGGCGCCTGCCTGGTGTGGATCGCGACCCTGCGGGTGCTGCTGTCGTTCCGCGAGCGGCCGTTCAGCGAGCCCGGCGAGACGCCCGAGGAGGCGTCCGGCGCCCGGTCAGCGGAGGGTGTCGGCGTACGGCAGGCGCGGGTGCGGGACACGGCCGGCAGCGGTGACCGGCAGCCGGTAGACGCGGCGCGCGTTCCCCTCGCCGACCAGGGCGGCGACCCGCTCTCCGTCCGCGGCTGACCACTCCCCCGCCGCGACCCGCTGGTCCACCAGGCGGGCCAGGCCGATCCGGAACGCCCGGCTGCCCGTGACGTACAGCTCCGGCAGCCCGGCCGCGCCGCTGGCGTAGAGCACCTTGCCGAACGGGCTGCGGGCCAGCACGGTCGACGGGTCGCCGCCCAGCGCCACGTAGACGTGCGGCAGTGCCGCGGCCAGCTCCCCGGCGTCCGCCTCGTGCCGGGCGGCGGGCAGCAGGACGACGTCGGTGCCCAGGCCGGCCGTCGCGTGCAGGAACTCGGCGGCGGCCCGCGGCCCGGGGCCGGCCGGGCCGTAGCGCAGCGCGAGCGGCAGCCCGGTGGCCACCGCGTGCCACACCAGGTGCCTCCGCAGCACCCCGTCGGTGAGCCGCCCGCCGACCGCACGGTCCGCGAGCCAGCGGCCGGCCGCGCAGCGCACCGCGTAGGCACCCGGCGGCCGCGGGCCGCCGCCGCTGCCGGACGCGCCGGCGCCTCCACCGTGCCGCTGCGGTCCGTCCCCGTCGCGGGAATCCGGGTCCGTCCCGTCGCCGTCGTCCCACGGCCGGGCGTGGCGCCCGCGGACGGCGACGCCGCTGCCGGGCTCCGGCCAGGGCGCGCCGATCGACGGCGGGCCGTTCCTCGCGTGGCGGCCGGCGGGCTCCACGCCGGGCCCGGTGCCGTAGGAGAAACCGGCCGCGTCCATCGCCGCGGCGTGCACGGCCTCGGCGAGGTTGGCCAGGAAGCCGTCCACGGTGCCCGAGGTGTCGGCGACCTGCTGGGCGAGCGGTTCCAGGCGCACGATCTCGTGCGCGGCGGCGCCGCCCGCCGCGCCCAGGTCCTTGGGCGGGGTGAGGTCGCCGGGCTCGCCGGTGTCGACCAGGTACGCGGTGACGCCCGTGCCGCGCAGCAGCCGCCGGGCGGTCTCGTACGCGCCGAGTTCGCGGCGGCGGGCCAGGTAGCGGGCCGGCGTGCAGTGCGGCTCCAGGCCCAGCAGGGGTGGGCACCAGCGGCGCACCGCGAACCCGGTGGGGCTGTCGAACAAGGTGGTGTGCGGGGCGGCGGTGCCCGGCAGCCGGGCCTCGAACGAGCCGAGGCCCAGTTCCTGCTGGAGCACCCCGTGGCACTGCGCGTCCACGAGGTGTCCCTGCGCCCCGTCCATCGGCTCCCCTACTCCTGCGTCGACCTACGTCACGACCCTGCCAAGGTCATAACGGCGCAGGGTGCCGTCAGGTGTTGGCGGGACCGCCGATCTGCAGCCCGGCCATCCGGGTCCACTCGTAGGGGCCGGTGCGCAGGCGGCCGGCGAACTCGCCCTCGAAGTCCTCGTGGACGGTCACGCCCGCCCGGGCGACGGCGGCGTCCGCGATCGCCGGGGTCGGCGCGACGAGGTCGCCCCACTCGCCGTTGGCGCCCACCAGGACGATGCGGGAGCCGCGGGCGCCGATGTACTCCACGACGGCCTCGGCGGAGCCGCCGTGCGTCTCGGCGAACGCCGTGATCTGGCGGGCCAGCCGGGCCGCGCGGCGCTCGGCTCGCGCCTCGTCGCGCTTCTGCTGCGCTGTGCTCTCGGTCATGCCCACCAT
>Ga0136643_10017474_pt1 | contig 10793 bp, 6 predicted proteins | sample TergutLab28metaG_FD_96883 | JGI IMG/M metagenome (GOLD analysis project Ga0136643, IMG submission 96883) | Labiotermes labralis P1 segment gut microbial communities from Petit-Saut dam, French Guiana - Lab288 P1 (version 3) (version 3) | ecosystem: Host-associated > Arthropoda: Insects >... | reverse complement strand
GACTGCGTGCTCATGCAAACTTATTGACGGTCCGTGTTAGAAGCAATCGCATTCCAACGGACAGGAAATTAAGACCACCGAGACCACATTTCCGTCTGCCTGTAAGCACATAACACTACGACAAACGTTGAGGGCATTTTTATAAAAGGCGATATCGAGAAATAGTAGGAGAATTTGTTGAGCCATTTCAATCTTGTCTTTAATTTTAAAAAAAGGAGAATTTGAAAAGATGTTACTCAATTATTATACCAACTAATGCACTTAATAAAATTTACACATTAAAACCCTTAAAACGCTCCGACATATTTCGGTCCTAAGACCATCATCAGGGAGCTATATTTTCCTTGCTAAAGTCACATTAAAAATATTCACAGAATAAATTCGTTGTACCAGTAGGGTGTTGTGGCAGCATGCTGCTTTTATTAAGTGCATTAATTGGTATAATAATTGAGTAATTCGACAACATGTACGGTGTAACAATAAAAAAATTTAAAAGGATGTATAAGGATTTATAAGGCATATCTAGCAACTACATGACGACGAATAATCTGACACAGAATAAAAAAATGTGTTGGTTGCCTATAATGTGTTTCAGAATCACGTTTGTTATAGAATGCACTAGTCTATTAATATACAGCTCTTAATATATTAATTAATCTTTACGAAAGCATTATAATGGTATTATAAAATCAAATAGTTAAAACATTAGATTTGATAAAATTAATTTTTGCTGGTTAATATTTTATATATTTGTGTTTTAGATTTGCTACAATTATAATATCTTAAGAAAAAGCTTATCTGTATCCATTCCACATGTGAATTAAGTGACTTTGAGAAACTAATAATAATATTAATTATTAAAAAGGAAGGTAGGAAGTACTTAATTTCGCATTCAATATGAATAATGTAAAACTTTTTTAGAACACATTAATTTCAATATCAAATTTCTTATATTCAATTTCTCACAGCGCCTTAGTTTTATCTTCCTTCCCAAACCTCCACACTGTTCCTTGGGCCAACGAAATATCCCATTCAGTAGCTATCAGGAAATATTCACCCAGGAGTACATCGGCTTTGGCATGAGGTAAATCAGTAACTTCTATACAGATTCCAGTTTCAGATATCACAAATCTGTACCTCCACTAAAGTTATGCTTTCTTCGCCTAAACAGGGAAATACATAATTTTATTTTACTTTAAAACGTTTCTTCAGCACAAGATCTCCAGCTAGAATAAAGTACGGAAAATCCCACCTAAGGAAATGTGCTAATAGCTTCTCAAAAGCAGAATATTTTAGAAACATTACAGTAACATAAACTTAGACGGGATGGTTTTAATATAATACAAATCGTGCAATTTGACACAATTTTGAAACCTTTTTTTTGTCATACTTCAATAAAATACTTGTGTTAAACAAATATTTCTGTTCAGAAAAAAGGCGCTGCAAAGATAAACAAAATAGGAAGCAATTCCAAGTAACTTAGTGGGTGCGTTCGCTAAACTTTGTTGTTGATGAGGCAACTGCCTTATGGCAAACATTCTAATCCGGGTAAATTCTAGCACGCTTACTTCCATCAACAGTTTACTGAAACAGAATCATATGCTTTATTCAAGTATGCCTAACGCCTTCGTGATCATGAAATTGAGAACTTAGGCTTCAGGATCCTTTCTCTCTACGTAATATTACATAACCACCTAGAGGCTAAATTATTATACCTATTACTTTGGTCATAATATTAGGCTCTACGTCTCTACGGGCGTAAAATGAGAGAACTCCTTGAAGATATGTGGCGGGAGAAGAAAACGAGTGTGTGTGTGTGTGAGTGAGAGAGAGAGAGAATGTAGAAAACAGAAAGGGTAAAAGGGAAGATAAACTTGCAAGACACTAGCTAATTAAACTTTGCAGCTCAGAGAATTTTGTGCAGAGGGTGTTTTCTTCTCCGTTGAGGGGTTCCTTTCTGTTCAGAAGAACTTCCAGAGAGCTGCTACGTCTAGAGAGTACTTTATATAAGTTTGTCTTCCCTTAACTGAATTTGGTGCCTCATACACCTTGACAATTGTAAGGCAAACACACATACTGTAGCTAAAGTACAGTGACTGGAAAGCGTGGTAGCAGCTGTCCGTGATACTAATCTCACACCATGAAGAAAGTAACACTTTGTAGCTGGTATGTGTCGGTTTTTCAGTGCAGCTTCCATTGTACAGGGTGTCCAACTTAGCACGGAATCATCTCAGAGATTATGCGTAACCATTTATGTTATACAACTTCCCGCATGTTATTCCAGGCGAGGAAATGATCTCCAAACCAGAGACATTTTTCGACTTCTCACGAACGCATTATCAAGAACTGTTCAAAAATTCTAGGATCTCCGACACAGCGCGCCTTATTTCCATACCTAGCATGTGGGAAATTTGTCGACCAGTTTGTTATTATTGAAATTAAAAACCATTTAATTTTACCGAGAGTCTTCTGCATGTTTCGGATCAGGAAGATCCTTCATCAGGAAGTCAGTTGTAGAATACAAAACTTATGGCACATGGTATTAATGTGTGTCAAAGTGTAGATACAATGGAATTATAATAAAAGCTGTAGAATCTATAGAAGTACATACTGGGGTGCTGATAAGTCCTTAGCCCGACCAGGAAGGAAAGAAGCTTGAAAGCATATCAGGGACGCGCGCGATTTCAACAACATCGAGACGCGAGCTATCATCAATTTTATTTCCTGCAAGGCAAGGCGCCGAAGGAAATTCTCATCATTCTGACAGAAACATTAGCTTGTTTCCTTCCTGGTCGGGCTAAGGACTTATCAGCACCCCTGTATAGAGTAGCTACACACTGACACAACATAATATCATGTACCATAATGCTTGTATTCTAAAACTGACGTCCTGATGAAAGACTTACCTGGTCCGAAACATGTTGAAGATCCTTTGCAAAATTAAATGATAACAAGAGAGCATTTAGCTGGCTTTTAAATGTAACGGTTGTAACACAACTTACGGTAACGCAACTTAGAATTTAAGACTTTACTATTCTTCTAATTACTTTATGCAATAATATATTTTTCCACAGTCATGTGGCAGGATATCTTGTTTTAAGCAAAATATTGCAATTATAGTACACACAAATTTGCAAAATATATTTAACTAACGTATTGTCTAAACAGTACTATTTTAAATTAATTTAAATTTTACTTCATCTATAGTAATTTCTCTTGATGTGTGTTTTCATACGCAGACATCTTGCCTACATAAATCACATACGCACAAGTTAATCTTCTAGAGCAAGGCAGAAGCTAGTTCTAGACAGTAATAAGTCCGTTTTAGAGGGACGCTTTTCGCCAATAACGGACGCCAACCTCAAGAACGAAACACAAATTTCTATCCTGTGTGATGCCCCAACACTACTTCCACACTGCGGAAAAAATTATAGCTATGGATCGGGTATCGAATTAAACGGTGAGGTAGTCTTTGTATTGGTGCTGTATATGGAAGGGTTCTGTTTCGTATCACAGTATTTAGAACCATCGCAACATAACCTCTTCTTCTATAGATTATGTGTTTCAAGAAGCGCAACACAAACAAAATTTAAAATGATATGAATATGAGTATTTTTACTGTGTTAGAAACGTCCATTTTCTGTGTTTCGCTAGTCAGAAGCAAGGAAAGTAATAAAGATGAAATGGGTAAAGCAATCGTATATCTTGAAATATTGGTCTTGTGTCTTCTAGATACTTCGTGATTACTTGTCATTTGCTATTGTTGAGATATTTAAATGTACTTTAGGAGAGCTGGGAGGTTCACTTTTGGCAGAAGGGAAAAAAATGGTAGGAATTTTAAGTTATAAAGCCTCTTCGAAGTTAGTTATTTGGAATTCTGAAATGAAAATGTAGTATAATAGTGGGGTGAATCTTAGGGAAAGGTTATGAATTAGTGGAAGTTTCATCTTAGATTTCCCTGAACGAAACGTTTAGTAATGACGCTGAAGAGTGATACAAATATCCAGATTGTAGCTGAAACTAACACACGGTCTGTGCATTGCTTCTCATATTGCGAGGCATATTTATGTCGACTATCGAGGGCATGTTTAATCAACGACTTAAATATTTTTAAGTAGAGGGCATCCCGTTGTGTTGAGTATAATATTAAAATGAAATAAAATATATACTTATATGCCGTTATATACAATGTATTGTATATACCGGAATTTAAGTTATTATAAATATTTTGACCTGATGATGGCCTGCCTAGGTCGAAACTAGTCGCCATTATTTAAATTAATGGAACATAAGATAGTAGTGTGTGATGAAATATATTTTTTATTTCATTTTAACACAATGACTGAAAATTAATACTATAAGAATGTTGGTGTACCAGAAAGGCAGAAATGTGTTATTCTAAATAACTCTACTCTAAACGTTCTGATGAGGAGAAATACGACAATGTTTCCTTATGTCAGCTTTGAAACGTGATAATCCAAAAATACAGGTTAATTCATACGTCCCTTCGGAAATTCCGAACTCGGCTGCACAACAATCAAGACAGACACAGCAGAAAGGAGCATATCAGTAAGTAGATAATCCCTCCAAGCTTTTTTGTGTACTAGACGTCTTGGCGTACTTTCATGTTTCACCGCTAGGGGCGCAGTCTTGAAGGAACACGGCGTGGACAGGGAATAAGAAAGCGTCCTGTCTCTTGGAATTTGCAGGATTGACATCTGTCGCGTCACCAAGTTTGAACATATCGAGAACCTGTAAGGTAGGACAGAAAATTGGAGTGTCTCTTCCTCTGTTGACATGCTCTCCTTCGGCGTGACCATCCCGGCTACTGTACCGCAGAGGTCGGAAATCCCGGAGGGACTTATGAATTACCTTGTATTTCTAAGCTTCACAGTTTTGGTTCCGTCAGCACATTATAAAAGTATATACTTGAAGGGATATTCCGAATGTTCGATTTATCAATACTAAGATTAATTTAAACAATTATAAAAGTAATATAAACGAAAACTTTATCCAACAGTCAGTGGTAAAATGTAAAGCCAACCGTGAGCAGGCCAGGACAGACCCATAGAATTCTAGGCGGCTAAAACTCCCAGATTTAAAGAAAAATCTGCACGTTAAGGTGGTAAGGTTGTCAAACATAAACACTGCCCACTTTTAGCCCCGAGGAAATGTTGCTGATAATCATTTCTGTTAGAGGCTGAGTCGACCCCAGGGACATAGCGCGGCAGGATGGATTATAACAATGAAGAATTCCACATACACCATCGACAATCGAAACCGCGACCTTTCAGCCTATAACAAAGTACGTCAACCACCAGCATGCACTCAACACCAAATGACACCAGAAGATAATTCCAGGTGTCTATAAAATAATCTCTCATTTTTTGACGTATTTATATGGTCCTGTTTTGTTATTTGAAGAGGAATTTGACTTTAAAACTGCAGTGATACAGTTCATTCGGCATGGCTTTTAAAACTTATTCTTTATTGATATCAAATACACTTCTTATCTTTTTTTCAAATTCGTGCCGTGCATCTTGATATTATCAAAATTTATTTATTCACCAACTGATGCACAAGTGAGTTTTCTTAAAAACAAAATTAAAATTTACAAAAGAAATTTGAACTAAAACAGTTCTTTTAATGTAAATGTTAATACAAATTTTATTTTAAATTTTAATGTAAATTTTAAATTTTTTTTTTAAAGACAACTCACTAATGCATCAGTTGGTGAATAAATAAAGCTTTGACGCTTTTTATCTCTTGGGGAATAAAGTAATAAATTGTCTATAATTCAAATTAAAACAATTGTATAGAATATTGGATAAGTTTTGACATTTTAGTTGAAAAAGACATTAATACTGAGGGACTCATACACACACATAATACGTATGACGTGCAGGGAAATCTGATGTACTTGCCCCGGTAAATAAACAATATTCCTCAGAAAAAACAACCACTCTCCAATTCAGTGAATCCTTCAAATAGAAGAAGCTCACGTTTTCAGCCCCATTTTTTTAAAAATAAACTGTTTTAAGAAAATTATTTATTTATTTTACAACCCCACATTTACATTAAGCGACGTTATGTTTCCTCCTTACTGATTGGTTCTTGCGCAAACTTCTCCTCCTTCTTCTTCTTCCATTGGCACTACAGCCCCCTGTGGGCTTTGGCCTGTCGAAAAATATCGTTCCATTTTTTCCTATCTGCCACAAACTCTCTCCATCTTCTCACTCCCAACACTTGAAGATCTCTTTCTACTTCCTCTTTCTATCTTTTCCTGGGTCTTCCCCTTCTTCTCGTCCCGTCCAGTTCTTGAGTGAAGATCTATTTGGACATCCTATCCTCCTCTATTCTCTGTAGGTGACCTAACCAGCTTATCCTTTGCCCTTTTATCCATTTTTCCATATTTTCCCTTTGCTCATCTCTTCTAGTTCTCGGTTCGTCCGACTTTTCCATTCCCCGTTTTCATATTTAGGACCATATATTCTTCTAAATATTTTCCTTTTAAAAATTAGCAGAGCTTATTCTTCTTTCTTCGTCAACGTCCATACTTCCGCTCCATACGACACTTCCGGTCTTATTAGTCTTGTACAAACTACAAACGATATTATATTTATGTTTTATTATTTATTTTGTGTGATTCCCCGGCGTCTGAATTTTATATGCCGACGTTTCGGAACTCTAGTTGGTTTACGCAGGAGAAAACAATAATACAACACTCAGAACACGGTGAAATTTCGAAATCAAGAAACATTATCTGTAGATACAAACCAGAGAGGAAACCTGCTATAAATTTTGCTGTATTTTAATTACAATGTCTTCTGTCTTCACCGACAGATGTGGTTACATGCTCCTACTTAACGCAATGCCTTTGGTAAAGTGCTTTCCAAACTCCACCCTACCGACACACCAAGCCAACTACCACACCACTTCTAAACTGCTTCTCGTCCCAAATGTGTCTCACTTCAAGCCAACGAGGCGACGCTAGAGAAAGTGCCAAGACGGTACGTTGAAATTATTCCATGCCTAAACTGCTAAACGGCTTTGTGGTAACAGTACATTGTCATTAATTGCAAACGTATATAGTCTCGTACATAAACACACACGCACACACAAATATATATATATATATATATACATAGCTAACATATGTTGCTGAGTTTGAATAATTTTATAGCCCGAAATTTTCAGTGAATTCAAATTCGATTGCGTAGAAAACTATTAAAAATTTTTAATAAAACTTCTACCTAAGAAGATACTCACTTATTGGTTACTGGTAGCTTACAACATTTGGTTTTATAGTGCCTCGTTAATTAGTTAATTTTCCGAATATTTCCTTCAACATGATTAGCAAGCAAGCAAAAGAATAAAGTGGATTAATCCGAAAATACTGTAAACTTATTTGACACACTTATGAAAGGATCTATATCAACCTAAATATAGGCCAAGATCGAGTACACAGAAATATTCAAAGAGGGTCGTTTTGGACCAATATATCATCATCATAAACATCAAGGATTCGACCCTTTGATCCGTTCCGTCTCCAGAGTTACAGCTACTCGCGCCAACGCTTCTACGGTCTTCCAATTGTTCTCCTTCCTTGTGGTCTGTAGTGGTATGATTTCAAAGGGATTCGGTTTTGTGGCATTCTTTGTAAGTGTGAAATCCAGTTCCGTCTGTATTCATCTATCTTGTCTAGTATGCCTATAATCCGTAGTTCGCGGCGTATGTAGTCATTAGTTTTGTGGTCATAAAAGGTGTAGCTTGCCAGAAGTCTCAGTAACTTCATTTCTGCCGCTTCAATTCTTCGTCTTTTTAAGGCTGTTAGAGTCAAATTTTCTGACCCATATAAAAATGTAGGTAAAACTAGTGTGTTGTATAATTTTCAAAAGAGTTTCTGTTCTCACTTTCTTAAAAATAGTTCATTTATACTAATCTATTAATTGAAAATTATGCTAATTTAAATTCTACATCATTGGAAAATTGGTACGATGTATTGCAACCTACATATATTCTACTCACAAAAAGACGAAATTGAAATTCCTCTATATGAGAGAACTGGTGACTCTGAAATTTTAATAAAGAGAGACCAACTTAATGTCACTTGCTTTACTATTTCATTATTTACTGCTCAACATATTTCGGATGTTAATACATCCATCCTCAGGAGCTTTCGACCTATTTGATGAGTTATTGCATGGGTTGTATGGTTCTGGTTGGATGTGTGTTGGTGTTGCGTTGTGGTGGTGCGGTATCCGTATGCAGGCTGAAGCAGCCTGCATACGGATACCGCACCACCCCAGCCAAACCACAACGTAACACCAACACGCATCGAACGAGAGCAATACAACCCATGAAATAACCATCAAATAAGTCGCAAGCTCCTGAGGATGGATGTGTTAACGTCCGAAACATGTTGAGCATTAAATAATGAAATAATAAAGCAAGTGACATCAAGTTGGTCTCTCTTTATTCAACTATGAAGATGATGCACGGTCCAATAAACATAAGATGGTGACCCTGAAGTTTGAAGTGCACATAGGGCACATTATGAATCTCACAGCTTTATTCCGGTTAATCTGGTCAAATCCATTCCCCCTCGGAAACAAATAATCTTATATTTTTCAAATGAAGAAACTGGCTTTGTGTACATTTACATGTCTTGGTGAATGACTTAATTTTAAGAACATTCAATAACATTCCGTCTTAATCGGTGACGATAGGCATATGCTGAGGACACACACATTTCCTGCTACGTTCTGCGAAGGAAGATATTAATTTTTTTGTAGAGAATCTTCAGAGCATTTCACTATATTATTCTGTGATTTAAATTCTCATAATTTATCTCAGAAATAAAATATTACTGACGCATTTAAAGTGGAGAGAATTTCCTCAAATTTCCTTAACGTAAATACTAAAATATTTCGCAATTTTGACATTGTTCGGGAAGTATCCTTGACGGAACACTGCGAGCAAACAAATAAAATACCTGCTTATATAGAATTATTTTAATTCCCTGACTAGCTAATTCTTCCGTAAATGTGGTGTTACATGTGATCAAACTTTTTAGTCTCTTCTCAGTCATAGTTGCTACTCTGTGAAGGCAGGAAGAATTAGAACTTACTTCAAAATTATATCAAAATATCTGCATAGAAAAAAAAAGTTACAGCGCAGGAGATATGACATTTTTCCTTAAAATTCCGGCTTATCATGGATAAAAACAAGTGAAGTGCCTATTAGTTACAATTATAATGTTTGGAAACCATTTTAGCAAGGGTAAAAATATTTCCTCCTTTCAATTCTTCTTCTTGGATAATGCACATATTTATGACATCGGCGAATCTGATTTAATATTGTCAAAGATTTCAGAACGGTACATGTTCACGGACGCCAAAAAAGTTGATTTCATATAAAGAATCGATTATACAAAGAGTACACTAAAATAGGTGCAGTATTACCTATTGCGTATTACTTACTTACGTACTTACTTACTTACTCCATTGTTCGGAGCCTTCTTGAGAAGATAACTGGTTTGCAACTAGTAAAAAAATTCCCCGCATTTCACGTAACCCGAAGGTTCATTACCGCACTCACAAGCGTCCGCCACCTGTCTCTATCTTGTGCCAGCCAAATCCAGTCCATACACCCACATCCCACCTCCTGGAAATCATCCTAATATTATCCACCCATCTACACCTAGGTCTCCCCAGTAGTCTCTTTCCCTCCGGTTTCCCCACCAAGACCCTATACACTCTCCTCTCCTCATCCATACGAACCAAATGCCCAGCCCATCTTATTTTCTCGATTTTATCACTCGCACAATATTGGGTGAGGTGTTCTATTGCGTATTACATAGTATAAATATATAATAACTTATAAACGAACAAAGTATTTTATATAAATCATTATTATTTAATTAAGTATTTACTTTAGCGGTAAACAAATGATGCAATGCATTTAATCGAACACAGTTGTAAATAGGAAAGTTATTCTTCAATTATTAATAAATAACAAGAAATATTTACAATTTTAAGGGTCTTTTTCGTAGATTTTTCACAAACCCACCTGAAGTGGCTGACATAAATGAAATTCTAAAATTTTATAATTCTGTAGGCTTATTGGAACCACACCTGAATAGTTTAATGGTACGCTTAAAACAAATCAGTTCTAAGTAACCAAGTATTTTTATATGGAAATTATATCCCACACTGAGGAAATGAACAATATTGTGTTCAATGCCACTCGTGAGCGTAAACTAACACAAGCCTCTCTCCGCTGAAACGAGGGTTTGGAAGCTAGTAATTGTTACATGCTGACTACACTTGTTCAACCTTGTTGCGAACAGGTCGACAGGAAACTGCAGTTTTCGGAAAGTACATTTAAGCACTTAACTGATTCCAGTACAGATTTTAGGTAGAGAGTTAATAGATTATTTATGATGTGCTTTCGGTAGGTTTGATTTCGAATTTCGCCCCGAGATGCAGGACGAATTTATTGACGTTTACAGCGAATTCTTTCTGTCTGTCTTAGCAACATTAGAACTGATAAACAGATTTATTTCCAACTGATTGTTAATCTCATTTCAATACAATTTCTTTCGAGACTGTACAAATAATTTAAGTTAAAACTGTCAATAAATGCACCAAGAAATACCTTAGTCTATTTCCAACCAACTTAACCTTTTGACGCCTAATGTCAACTATAGTGGTCCTACCGCACCGCTAACCTCTAAAGTTGCATTTTATATATTTATTCAACAAATATAGGTACTGAATATTTTAAACATG
>Ga0136643_10017473_pt1 | contig 10793 bp, 6 predicted proteins | sample TergutLab28metaG_FD_96883 | JGI IMG/M metagenome (GOLD analysis project Ga0136643, IMG submission 96883) | Labiotermes labralis P1 segment gut microbial communities from Petit-Saut dam, French Guiana - Lab288 P1 (version 3) (version 3) | ecosystem: Host-associated > Arthropoda: Insects >... | reverse complement strand
TTCGGAAAGTACTAATGTAAAAGTACAATAGATTCAACACTGAAACTAACGATATAAGCACCATGAATAGTAACAGCAGAATAGCTGCAACACTGTATTCCCTAGGGACATAGTTTGTCTCTGGAATATAAGTATAAATACCTTGCATAAGGGAGATGATGATGATGATGATGATAATAAAATAATGTTTCACATAGTCGAAATATCTTTTTACTTTCAGATACATAATTTTAACTTGGCGACTGCATGCCATATTTAACAAAGCCTTAAAAATATGATACAAAAATCAGCACGGTGTTGTGGACCAAAAGACCACGAGTGAAATAAAAATTTACCTCACCGCAGTAGCAAGGAAGGGATAGCTGGCGGTTCCGTAGCCAAGACGACACGCTTGAAATCCAGACCGAGACTTCATTTTACGATGTTTGCAGTTCGCTGGGCCAAGTTAGAGTAAGTTCCCAAGGTAAAGGAAGAAAACGACCAAGTATGGTTAGGTGAAATGGAGAAGGGGACTTTAGTTTGCAGGCGTCTCTCGGGTACCAGTCACGTCACGGGTGACCAGTTTCGGTACAGTTTTAAGTTTGTGAGATGGACGGAACAAGTTCCGAATCGTTTCTCATAGCGACTTTGATTCTAGCGGTGTTGAAAATTTGGGTTCCGCTCGCAGAGAATGAACTGTACATTCAGTGGTACGGCACAGCCTCTGTGTCGAGTGTTCGTTTTGCTTTCCGTCTGCTGCACATGAATGAATATCTGACCGATTTCGCTGAGCCAGAGTTCCAACAGATAAAATGTACCAGCGTTTTGAAACTGAGCAAGTGAATGTTTCGAATCGAACGCACGCTTGAGAGCGACACTGCATCTGCAATAATATAAACAGCCAACTAGATGCAACAATAACAAATTTTATTGATAATTACAATCAGCTCAACATGTTTCGGGCGATAATTTCGCCTATCCACAGGAGCACTAGACTGTGTTTACAGCTTGTGGTATAATGCATCCGCGATGCTGCCTGTAGGCAGCATCGCCGGTGCAGTGCGCTCCACGGTAACATAGGTTAGCCATATGTGATCTCTGAGATGAAGGCTCCCTATTATGGACGTCAAGACAGGATAGTTTGCAGCCGACGCGTGTGCCCTGTGAAACGGGGGCGACATCATTCACTAGCCCTTTGTGACTTCGTTTTCTGAAATTAATTTCTCGTTTCGTTTCTCTAAGCAAGCGACAGGGGATTCAACAGCAGTTGTAGTGGAATCGAGGTAAGCCAGGAGATAATTTGGAATTAAAAACGTAGACCACAGCGCGCGGTGGGAAGACTTATAATTACTCGTAGAACGAGTTGACTGCCCCCAGGACTTTGTGAACCTTCGAGAGGAGGGCTTGGTTGTATTAATGTCATAGTTCAAACAAACGAGTACAAAATCGGCTTAATTCTTAGCATTCATGTATGAATTCACGAACTGCATGGATCAGAGACCTTTTTGATCAACTGATAACTATTCAAATGTTCAAGTCAACAATTTTTCAGCAATCTATGGAATCTGAAGTTTCAATGCTGTGTTCACATGAGCTTTACCACTGGTTCGTATCCCTATCCACTCGATTCCTTCCACTCCCATAGGCGACATTACTTAACTAGCAGCCACTTACGTGTAGGTCTACTAAAATGTCTTTTCCCTTCAGGTTTCCCAGGTAAAATGTCTGCACTAGTTAATCATCTGCCATGTGCGTGTTACAATTCCCGAGCATTTCGTTCTGCTTGATTTGATCACTCAGACAGTACTCGATGAAGAGTTCAGATTGTGAAGCTCTTTACTAAATTTTGTTTAATCTTCTCGAATTTCGATTCCATTGCGTCGTACAAAAATGCATAGTAATTTCCTAGTTCAGTGCCACCCTTGTCACATCTGATCCTTTGTCCATCCGAAAGCTGCTAGAGACCAGTCCGGTCCAGTGCGTCCTTTTTCCGTTTGTCTGCATATTCGTTTTATAAATTTGGTGGGAATCTTTATACGTGTGACTGGCCCATCGGAAGACCTCTAGTCACACCATAGGACAAAAAGAAACTTAGAGAGATGGAAGACCTACATCCATGCAGTCACTGGAATTCAAACACATGATCACCTTGCTCGACCTGACCTGTACTCACGCCGAACTGTGTGTGCTTTGCTAATTACTCTGCATCTGTTGTCAATGAAACTTTCCCATAAGAATTCCGGACATTCTGAGTTACAAACCTTTTCCCTGTTGCGGGAGGCATTGAGGGCCAAAAACAGACAGATGAAGATGCAAGGCTTCCGGATGTGAGGCTGTATCAATAGGCGAATAGCTAACAACTTTTTATAAACACCGTATAGCGACATAGCGGCGCTCCCCAAAACACCTGAGTCTTCAGCATAAGCACAGTGAGAACCTTAAATGTCACAAATGAACCGCCGTCCGAAACCCAGTCTAAATACCGGTAAAGGAAAACAACGTGTATTACTCTCTAATTGGGCCGGGATAGCTCAGTCGGTATAGCGACTGGCTACTGGCTGGGCGAGATTTTCCGCACCCGTCCAGATCGGCTCTGGGGCCCATCCAGCCTCCTATACAATGGGTACCGCGTCGTTCCTGGGAGTAAAGCGGCCGGAACGTGGCTTTGACCACCCACCCCGATCTACCGCCTAGGTTAAAGAAAGAGTAGAGCTATATCTCTACTCCCACTCTGGGCTTTCGTTATCTGTTCTAGGGAGAACTTTACTTTATTTTACTTTACTTTTCTTTAGTTTATTACGTGCTAATTGTGTACCATAGACGTCACGTTGTTTGGTGACATTTTGTTTATCATTTGTCGGCACATGATTTTCCTCAACTGATTATGGTGTCTGTTCTCCATCGCCACCTGGCTCTGAGGATGAAGCAAATTATTCCTAGGTGCCATCATTGGCCACCGGCTCCAAACCCAGCAGTATCATGGTTACTGCGTTTGCTAACTTTGTAAACCTATCAACTGCAGGTGCGTCATAACGAAACATACAAAATGGAAAGTACACTGATTGCCGCGTGTGAGAACCTTCCGCTCGTAGGCAGGAACGATTGGGTAACTGGCCGCGGTGAATTGCAGGATGTCATGTCTAAACATTTCAGTTGATAGTTCTACAGGCGCCTTGTGTGCTGTACTACAAATTTATGTACTCGCGTCTGTCCGTGAGTGAAAACGACGCATGGCTTGATGAGTGGAGTATGCGATCTACACCCACGCTTCTATTAAACAGATTTACAACTTCGTAATAGACATCAAGACAGAGCATAGCCTTCACAGTAAAACAGTTGAAGAAGGTTCATTGTTGCATAAGCCAACTAATTATTATTATGGGCCTAATCCCCTAAGCGGATTCAACATATTGTTAAAGTGTTGAAAGGTATGTAGCTGGTTGCCCTATCAACGACATGGGCCATTTGGAAGAAATGTGTGTTGAAACATCAGTGATTCCGCATGAGCGTGGTTTCGTATCCCATCAGTTGCTCTTTATTGACCCTCGTGGTCAGACTGCAATTTTCCACCTATTAATACGTCACGAGCCATATTATTAACGGGATGCTGGGAGTGGGCGAACATCCTCTGCACTACCGGGTGTTTGAAGTTCATACAGTCAAGTGATAAGTTATGGGCTAGTTAAAGTTCATTCATTATTTGTAGAGGTTATGTAGCACCTTATACAGAAGGATAAACATGTAGAGAACAGTAAAATTTGTGTAAGGAAGTGGCCATGTCTCTCTTTCAATTATTATCCTGGCATTCTCTGCAAGGACCAAGGAGAACCACGGACAGTGTCAGCATATACGCCTGGACATCGAACCCTAGACTTACTGCATAGAATTCAGAAGTGCTAATGACTCATTAACTACGGAGATTTAAATCGGGTAACACCAGAATAAAAGAGAAACACTTTACTATGAATTGCGCTCATCTTTCTGTTGCTCTTGACCTACTGTACTTGGCTCGTAATCAAGTTATCGGTTAATTCAACGTCGCAAATACTGCTTCTTACGGTGATATTCTAAATACAGCCTTTTGTTTACCTGAGAACTTTGCCTTAGGAAATCCTGTTTGTGATTTTGCAGTGAACAGTGTTGAATAACGATGTAACTTAAGTCACTGCGTTTGTTCAAGTCGTGCCAACCGAATGACGAAGTTTAGTGTCCAGATAATATTTCACTCGTGGCGGTGCTGGAAACTGGAGAGAATAGGCCTAGTTTTCATGTGCCGTGTGTTGTTACAGAACGGTCATTGCAATCAACAGTGTCCTTCTATCGTTCCATTTTACAAGTTACATAAATCCTGCCCATATGATGAACACGATAAGGAATAAATCTACATGGACCCGTCTTGTCTGCACTACGCTTTTGTGATTCTGAAATGTGCCATCCCCTTTGTGTGTAGTAATTAATAGGTAGGGTAATTACAGTCAATAACACAACAATGTATATCTAATTGATGTTTATTAGAAGGTGATAAAAACTACATGTTTCGGCCACTATGGCCATCATCACGAAAATAAAACGCACCCCCCCCCCCCAACTGACTGGCTGCCTACTTCACTAGGCTCCATACCCAGGCTATATACCATGTTTAACTCCACATCCTCGATGATGAGATCTCAACATCGATACGCGGCTGCATGCTTTATATAAACACTCTTACAGCATACAGTTCTTTCGGATGAAAACCTGATGATGGCCAATAGTGGGCCGAAACATGTAGTATTTATCATCTAATAAATATCAATTAGATATACATTGTTGTGTTATTGATTGTAATTACCCTATCTATTAAATACACTTTTGTGACTTTTCACTTGAAAATCCAAATTTAATTCTTCTTTTATTGAAGTCCGAACTTTATTTTGATGCGACGTTTTTATTACGGTTGTTCCATTTAAATTTGTGTTTTTAAGTTTGTAAGTAAAAAAATATGGTGAGGACGACAGTGTTAATATAAGGAAATAATCCACAGACTTTAAGCCGTACTCTTACTTCGATATGGTTGCTGTGCAAAAACTGGCATGATATTGGAGACGATAAATAATTTACAGTACTTTATGATATTTTAATCCAGAAATATGTTTTTTTCCACAGCTTTAAATTCAGAGTACATAAATTAAACTTACATACTCCATGGAGCAGAATCCTTCTGGAGAAGCTAACCGGTTTTCAGCTAGTCAAGCAATTTACCTCATTTTATGGAACTCGAAGGTTCATTACCGCGTTTACAAGCGCCCGTACTTGTCCATTTCCTGAGCCAGATCAATTATATATTTTCAACAGTTGGTATTATTTCTTCCAGTCAACGGACTTCCTCTTGTTTTATATCAGTGTTTAGAGCTGATCGTCACTGAGCCATATTTTCAGAAAGTTAAATCCACTAAGTATCTCATGCAATTTACCTCAGACCCATTCCAACATTTTCCTAACCCAGAATCTTCCAGGTGGTTTCTTTCCTTGCGTTTAAAGGCAAAGTAATTCCTCTACAGGCCTGGACAGGCTCGTACGGCTCCGAGAGGTTGAGGCTCCCAGAATTTCAATATAATCGACACATGAAGGTGGCAAGGTTGTCAGCCGTATGCACCGTCCGCCTTTACCCCCCGAGATGATACCCCTAGCACTCATTTCCGTTAGAGGCTGAGTCGACCCCACGGCCATAATGCGGCCGGAAGGATGAAATCAATGAAAAATACCAATGTCACTACCGGGAATCGAACCCGCCACCTTCGGACCTGTAGCGCAGTTTCTGAACCAACTGCAATGCCACCTACCCTCTTTCCTTCCGTTAATCGCAGAAAAAATCTATATGCATTTCTTGCTTCTACCTTGCGTGCTAATAGGCCCGTTAGTCTATTTTTAAAGTTTATTTGTTGAATTTACTTCGAATGCTATTATGCCCTTCATACCTGGCATATTAAAATGACGTCCTAGTTAAATCGTATGCCTGAAAATTGAAGTTAAAATTTATTTCATGATTCCCTTCGCCTCCATTCCCTTTCAGGATAACCTTTAATTCCATCACATTTCCGAGACGTGTGTAGTAACACTTGTGATTCAGCTACTGTTGGCCTGGAACGAATCAACAATACCAGCCGTCTCACTCGTTCTGCCACCTGTGGCGCTGGCGTCACATGTCATTCGTGCTATCGGCCACAGACGTAATTGTGTTACAGCGTTAAAGGGCGGCAATTAGACACAATACGCGCCATTGTTACGGTTAAGCCGGCAGCATGAGACTTGTTGCATGTGTCTAGGTGCTGGGGACATATGGTATAGCGTTATAAGTCAATTTCTCTTACAATGTTTTGTCTTACGCGTGAAATAAACTTCTTTGTGTCTAAAGTAAACATCGATTAATAATTGCATTCTTCAAGTGTGGTTGCAGCTGTTTTCGCTGTGAAGCGGATGCCAATGGACGAAATGCCTAAGGTTGTTTTCCTATTAACCACTACTTCAGAGCTGCAGTATTTATCTTCTTTGCGGTGACCTGCGTTGAAATCGGAATTGGTTTGCAAAATTATGAAAATAACTTATAGAGGAATGGGGTGATATGTTTCGGAGTTCGGTGATCAGTGTGCATTTCATGTAACGTAACTGGCTATGTGCAGTACGTTGCTTCAGGCATTTCAGTTTCCATTCCGGCATCCCTCTGCTATATCTGAATGAAATCTAATTGAGAACAGCCAAAATGTGCGGCGCGCCGATCCCAGTGACCACGCCGTCCAAAGCGCGCATCTGTGGCAGCTCAGTTGCTGGGATTGCGGGTTCGAATTCTGCCAAAGGCATAGATTTCTGTCCGTTGTGAGTGTTGTGTTATATCAGGTACAATTCTGTGCGACGGGCTAATAATCCCTCTTCCACAGGAGGCGAACCGAGTGTCCTATATCTGTGTGTGATCGTGAAACCTCGACAGCGAGGAGGCCTTGGCCCACTAGGGCTGTCCAGCCATGGTAAAAACGGTGCGATGCGGCAGTAACACGTAATTTTCGATATGTCACTGTTTCAACAAGTCTTACGGGAGATGAATGGAACTGGTTGCCACGCAACGGGTACAGGCGGATTATCGCAGGATCTTGCTTTCACCTTGTTAATTTGAGAGTTCTTTGTAATTACTGACGCCAATAATCGATTACCGATGTATGTGAACAGCATCAGTGGTCTGAACGCATCAATTAAGACGAAAACAGCTGAATTTCGCGTTGCCTGGAAACGAACTTGTCAGGTGTAAACACTCGATCAGTGAACAAGTAGGCGGTAGGACGGAAAGATGTGCAGTGACACAGAACTGCAATTTTAAACTTAAACGAGGCGTGTCTGGCCCTCGGTTTCTCTAACACGTAATTCTCAGGGTAGACGAAATGTATGGGAAGGTGTGGATCTGTCAAGTACGAATAGTGTCGAACTCCGACGAGGCTGTATCACGGTTAATACTTGTTAACTTCCCGATTGTCACTCAGAAAAAGCAAGACCGGAACAAAGAACGAAAGCTGAAGGGGTAGTATAAGGAATTATAAAATGGAATTAAATAAGAACGAAAAGTTTCAAAGGCAGGAAGAAATCGAGAAGATGTTTGTAGCCTATTCCTTCCAAACTGAACATGGCGTCATATCCTGGAATATCTTGGTCTTAATACTTACAGCCATGAGGATATGAAATCTCATTTACTGTTACTATTGATCTGCTTTTCCCGAAAACAACCAATCATCTTGCATAATTTGACCAGGACTTGCATTGTAGAGCTTATTAATATATAGGAATTTATTTGAAATATGGGTATTTGTGATGTAGCTTATTCTTGAGAGGAAATAATTTCTCTCCATTGTGTTTGATATAAATACAGTATATTTATATGTAGCAAATAAACATCAAAGTCGGTGACGAACTTTGTGATAATGTAAAAACTTTTTACATAATACTTTTTTTTTTACCACAGACTACACATTTAGAGTCGTATTTAATAAATCGAAGAAATAGATTTTACTATATTATGTTCAGTGATCATTAAATGTGCATCTGTGTAAATAAACCTGAATAAATTTGTGTCACTAACATGCGCTGGTTCACTTATATTGGAACTTTACCCACGGCGGACCAAACAGAAAACGCAAAGGAAGTAATAATATTATAGCAGAAGCGACTTGGGGAAATTGGATTCTGCTTAGTGCCTGCAGGTTAGAAAAAGAAGCGAATCGTTAAAGCTCTAAAGCCCACTTTCCTATCTGGTTACACAGCCTCATGAACCATATTTCTCGCACTTTTATATACAGAACTATTTCTGTAAAAATACTGAGTTGACGGGTGTCATGTTACATTACATGGCTTGCGAGTGACGTAGCGGGGACATCCCTTCGCAACTCTAGGAGACGATGCTGCGCTACGTCATGTTAACTGAATGCTGGTTTATTTAACGACTTTGTTCAGCTGTGTAGACTACTTGCCATTGAATGCTGTGGTAAGTATGAATGAAACTGAAAGTTATATACTATGAATGAAAGAATCATGACATTTTTCAAGGTATTCTCAATATTTTATTGTACTCTGCAGAAACCCCATAAGACAAACGGTCTCACGGCTGAAAATCTAGCCGGGGACCTCTAGAAAATAGAGCTGGCATCCAGTGGACTTCTTCGGTGTACAGTGATTTATGCGTTAACTTTGAGCTCCCGTCATGTCAAATCCCAGTGTTTCTAGTTACCTGTAATTTTTAAATTTTCATACTTCAGTGACACTTGTGTCATATTTAAGATTTATAGTTCTTCAGTTGTTTTATACAATCACAGTACCCTTTCTTCGCCAGGGATAGGGTTGCTTTCTTTTCATTATAACAGCACGGAGTGGCTGCAGCTTTAAAGGACTGAATACAGTCAAATTACGGAGTTAAATCCAACTCACCGATTAAAAAGGAACCGTAAGGAGGATCCGAATCTAATCCAAAAAAAGTACAGCAATACTTGCCTATCACGTTCATAAGCGTGGCTACCATACGCATTGCCAAGAGTACGTAATTAAGTTCATAATTTAGGTTCTGGTATTCTCTGTTAAGTCCACCACAGGACACAGGAAAGTGCTTTACATTTTTATGCACTAGAGACCGTACCATGGTTCAGGCGGTTAGTCACTGGCCTGTCACCCCGGAGGTTCGGGTTCGATCCCACGCCAATTCGTGTGAGGTTAATGGCGGACCAAGTGGCACTGGGACAGGTTTTACTCTGAGTACTTCAGTTTTACCTTGTCAGTATCATTCCACCAATGCTCCCTATTCATCTTCATCCACATGTTTTTCTTATCGAATAACGAATGTTCGACGCCTGGGAACCTTCACTAAATATGAATGGTCTTTTGGAAACCGGGGAGCAGGTGTTAGGAAAGAAATTTCGCCTTATTATATACCAATGTATCGGCCGTACACCTCGTTACGTCGTGTTACATCTTGCTTTTTGCTGTGGTGTCATATTGATCTGCTATGCCTCTGTATTTTTAGGGGATGTTGAGCTTTGAATGCCGTTCTGTATGTTGTCATGTTGAGTTGTGTATACCTTCTCTGTATTGTCGCCCAATATTGAGCGGCGTATACGCAGTTCGCTGTACGTTGTCGCGTCAGGTTAAGCTCCGTTTACCGTGCTTTCTGTTGTCATTCCGTGTTGAGCTGTATGTACCTCGCTTTTGTGGTGACATTCTGAGCTTGTATGCCTCACTCTGTAGTGTCCCATCATGTCAAGCAGCCGTCTATAGCTCCTGTTTTCTGAGTCCCACTTGGTAACAAGTAGCTCGGATTGACAGTCTAAAGAACGCTGTTGCTTGGAGACGAAGAGTATTAGTACTATATGCTTTATTTACCCTTTAAAGACGAAGCGCAGACTGCTTTATTTAAAGACCCAGTCCGTACCGCGCTGTAAACACTTCATCTCGGTTGTAAAAACCAATCTATTTATTTTGATGTTTTGCTGACCGTGCATCTCAGTATAATCTTAGTAATTAACCAGCATAATGCACAAAATCTTGTTTTATAGTAAGTTTATTATGTGCCTCTCAACCTCTGCATGGGACGGCCACCTACGGATGTGATGATAACAGATGCTGTATAATACAATTTTGACCTTATGATGATGAGCACATAGTGCTCGAAACATGTAGAGGCATATAATAAACTTATTATAAAACAATATTTTATGCATTAAGTTGGTTAATTACCAAGATAAATCAATTTATGTTGTATGGATCAGAAGTCGCTGTTTGTTCTGAGATAAATACAAAACATATAAAGTGTGGGCAGAATGTGCAATTCTCGACGTTAAACCTGTTGGTGCATCACGATACCAGTAGGCTTTAAAAGGTTAAAACCGAACGCTGCTTCATTACACCCTACACTTGTGCGACAAGAACGAAATGGCTGTCTTTGTGGAGCAGATGGAAGATAATATTAAAACTTATGATAAAAAATAAGTTGTGACAATGTGAGCTGGACTTAATGAATTCTAGATTGGACCTGACTGTGGGCTTTGGTTGTTGCTGCGTTAAACATCACACGTCCATGTGCGTAAATTTAAGATATATCTTCCTACGAAGGATTACTTCATGTCATACTTTGTGTTCACGTGTTAGGAAGTGTATCGTCCGTACATCACCCCTTGTTTTTACGTTGTTAATAAAAATCCAAATAGATGCAACAGTATGCAGATATTTATTTACTGCAAAGTCACTCTACATGTTTCGGGTGTCACAGCACCCATCATCAGGAGTACTAAAAACTGTAACCGCAGCCT
>Ga0136643_10017472_pt1 | contig 10793 bp, 8 predicted proteins | sample TergutLab28metaG_FD_96883 | JGI IMG/M metagenome (GOLD analysis project Ga0136643, IMG submission 96883) | Labiotermes labralis P1 segment gut microbial communities from Petit-Saut dam, French Guiana - Lab288 P1 (version 3) (version 3) | ecosystem: Host-associated > Arthropoda: Insects >... | reverse complement strand
TTTTTTTGTTGTGGGGGGGGGGGGGATAAAAAAAAAAAAATGTGTTTTGTTGTTTTTTTTTTTTTTTGTATATATTTTGGGGGGGGGGGGTGGGGGGGGGGGGGGGGGGGGGGAATTAAATCCGTTTGTGCAGTAACTTATTTTCGGAATGATGACTGTATTCTGATATTTTATGCCATGTAATCTGGTTGAAAAGTATCAGGAACCTGCTGCTTCCATCTTTGACTTCACGCAGAAAGTGGTTCCTCCAGAATGTTGATACCTTTGTGTCCCATAGTGTCACATCTCAGAAGACAGCAGTCCCCATATTCACTGCCACAGGAATTTCAGATCTTGTGTTGCATTGCTCATAGTACTGTATTGCACATCACCATCATGCCTCAAGTTGAACTCTGACTGAAATTATTTGTTATAAGTTTAATTTTGTGTCACCCATTTTATTCTTTTTTATCACTGTAAATACCAAGGTAGCAATTTTAATTTCTGTTTTTCTCATTTCACTTTTGCACCCTCTGTGCATTCAAAATTTTATTAGCTCTTGTAGCTAGATGTATTTTAATATTTTTTGTTTGTTTCATTTTTGTGTGGGTTTGGGTACAGTAGGCATTCTGGTTTGCTTTATGGTTAGTAATATGATGTAGCAAGTTTGAGCAGGAAGAACACTTAATTTGAATAGTGTGTAAACACACAAAAAGCTCTTGTTTGTTGCTTCTTTAGTATTTGTTTCATTGTGGGATGACAACTTGGATTACTTGAATGTTGTTTTCTGGAAGAGAGATACTCGTTTTCAGCTTCTTCACTGTTCTTATGGTGCTGTGTGATCAGGTAGCACTTGCTGCTGTGTTTTGGTATGCATGGGGCTGTACATTGGTTAATGTGATCTGGTGGGGGTAGCTTGTGGATCTGTTGTAGGTATTTTAAATTCTAATATTTTATTTTTTCTGGTATGTTCTTTACTGTAACATGGATGCATTAGACATGATTTTGTTATACATTATAGACATATGTGATGCCAGGAAAGATCCCAAAACCGGAAGAGAGGCATCTGGATGAAACTGGCTTTAATTTTGTGAGGCGCTGTATTGAAGTGCTGGAAAGCAGAGGTATGTATGAAGTTGCAGCTTTTCTTTGTCATGTTATAGCAATTGTGAATACAGTACAATAATATGCATTTTTAAGTATGTTTAATCAGCACAGTTATCTTTTCTTACTTAAGAAAAGCTGAAATTGTATTTAGATTTAATGGGTTAGTTGATGTTGGTTTTAGGCTGGATGATATTAGGGTATGATTCCTGGAAAGGGTAAGGGATTTTTATTTTCTCCACATTGTCCAGGTTGGTTAACTCATTTTTGTCATGTTGCATATTGTGTAGCTTTGTGTAGGCTGGCCCCACTGCATTTATTGTTATCTATGTTTGTTTGCAGGTCTGGAGGAGCAAGGTCTTTATAGAGTTGGAGGAGTAAGTTCAAAGATATCAAAACTGCTTACAATGGGCCTTGACCGACGGAAAGCTGACAAACTAGTTGCTCTAGATGACCAAATTGAATGGGAGAACAAGACCATCACTAGTTCTTTGAAGACATATCTGAGAAACCTCTCTGAACCTCTCATGACATTCCGTTACCACAGTGGCTTCATAGCTGCAGCAAGTAAGTTTTTTTGTGACACAGTCTTTATTTATTGGTGCGCATTAAATTGTATCTGAAACTTTAGGTGACAGATCATACTTTCTTATGTTAAACAACTAATACCATAGACCAGAATCCTTATACGAGAAGCTTATGTTCGCAGCTAGTCATATTTTCTATGTATTGAGGAACCTGGAAGTTCTCTTCCTTGTTGACAAGAGTTTTCCATTTGTGACCTGTCCTGGGCCATATGAATCCTATCTGTACGCCTAGACCTTATTTTTTGTAAGATCCCTTTTAATATTATACTGCCATCTACATCCACTCTCATACATGGTTTAGTGCTACCAATTTTCCTGGCTAGAATTTTGTATACATTTCTTGTTTGTACTATTCATGTTACGTTCATTACAGTTCATAAAATTCTTTTCTCAGTGTAATGAAAATTAGTTTTGCTGATCTGAGATTCTTAATACTTCAGCATTTTCAGTGTTCAGGTAAATTACTCATTCTGTACATGTTAATTTCTAGCTAAAAATGGAATGTTATAGCAACATACTCACTCTGATATAAATCATTGGTTGTAGGATCAAAGTGCCATTTTAATGTAGTCCACTGGTGATTTGTAGTGAGTGTTTAAAATTACACTTTTGTATGAATGCATTAAATAGGATCTTTCATCTACTGTGGTCTATCTTAAAACAGAACTGCATTTTAATCACAACCAAACTTCTTTTCACTGTGAAATATAGTTCTTTGCATTTGTTATGACACCATATTCTTATTAGTAATTATAAGTGTACATCTGGTGTCCTGATATAAAATTAATCAAGCCAAGAATAAAGTAAGGATCATTCAAGAAGAGTATCAAAGCCTGACATGTGTTAAGTAGTCACTGTGGAATGGCTTAATGTTCTTACAAATTCAATCTGATTGCATTTCTGCAACCTTTTACACCATTCTTTGAGTCCTGACTATAAAGCTAGGGACATAATGTTCTGTCTCCAGTATTTTTTGTATGTAGAAAATGTGAGGAAAAATTACCATCATGTTTGATTCAGTTCAGTTGATGTGTTCTGCCTGAATTGACTCATAACCTTTTGATAATAAAAAGAGAAAAGAGTCAGGTGGGTGAGGATTGAGTGGATTCATTGTAATGAAGGGAGCAGTGGGAATAGAGTATTACGTTATCGTTATAGAAAGGACAGTAGAAGCGTAACAAAAGTTGTATTTGCAGATTGTGTTTTTAAGTGTGTGTCAGAACCACTATATATTAACAACTGTAGGAAATAATCTGTAACCCTGAAAGCCAGGTGAATAAAATAAAATTTTGCATGTACATGTAATGGATAGTGTGCCATTGACCTTTAATCACAACTATTTCACTGTCTTCATTCTATGACGATTCTAAAAGAGGGAAGTAACTCTGTAATTATATCATTCATTGATCTTTCCATTAAAATTTATACTTTGTTGTGAATCATCATATCACTGTCAAACCTTTAAAGTCTATATATCTTTGTTTTCCCAAAGCTGTTTCTTATAAATTTTCTCCCATGTTCTTCCTTGTGCATCACAATTTTTCCAGTCTGTTGCTTCTGTTTTAATCTTTGTTTTAGATGCTTTTTTCTTTTATTTTCAGAACAAGAAGCAAGAGCCCTGAGAGTGAATGATGTTCATAATCTTATCCACAGGCTTCCACAGCAGAATCGAGAAATGTTAGATATTATTACAAAGCACCTGCAGAAGTGAGTAATGTGCAAGATGTGAGGTGCCTACAGCACTGAAATGAAAGATTCATATCATCTGGGTTATTACACAGAGTAGCAGGGTTATTGATTCCCACTGTTTCAAAGAATGTACCATCTTCTAGGACTTCTTGATGCTTGAAGGTGACAGCAGTATGTTCCTTCAAAATGATGGGAACAAGTAAGCCTGCTGCTCAGTTTAACAATCCAGAAGTCATGAATCTGAAATTGAGTAACCCTTTTTCCTCATACTGGATGGAATTGTGCCTATTCAGTGCTTTAATTTGCTAATACAAGCATATACAAGGTTTCTTTGTTTTGTTTTGTATGCGTGACCATTATTGTGCAATATAATGCACTAGATAGGGATGTTTACTGGCAGTCACATTGTCGAACTTGGGGTCAGGGAACAAATGATGTAGCTGGTGTGGGTTCGAGTCATTTGCCTGCTCCACCACAATACATAAATTGTACACACACATCTATCTGCACCAGTAAGAATATGAGAACACGAAGGGAGATAGTCTGAAGACAAAGCAGAAGCCACAATGTACATGCCAGCTGGTAGGAGCTGGGAAGGTTTGCAGGAAGAATCAGTGTTTATTCTTTGCCTGACCTAACTTTAGATATGTGCATGTTCTGCCTCATTGTGTTGGATCTGTATTGTCACAGTCATGTTGTTCTAAAAAAAATTCACTTTCTGAGTTATTTTGATGCCATCATCATCATCATCATCATGCAGAATATGCAAATTAAAAACCTATTGCATGATATGTGTATGGTCATGCCTGTTGTCACCCATTATTTGTGTAAATGTGCTGATAGTAATTATGGCTGCACATGAAAAACATTCAGCTGTACATGTTTGTATTCCAGAACATGCATTTTAGTATTCTGTTATAGAGAGAGATTAATTTGATTGTATCTGTGTGCAGTGTTGCAGCAAAGAGTGACAAGAATCTTATGACAGTGAGCAATCTGGGAGTGTGTTTTGGTCCTACATTATTCCGCCCAGAGGAGGAAACAGTTGCTGCCATAATGGATATCAAGTTCTGTAATGTTGTTGTAGAAATTCTGATTGAAAACTATGAAAAGGTGTGTATAGCACTAAACCCTTTTCTTATTTAGTATTGAGCATTAGATAAACTACAAATTAAATTTTAGTTCATTCAGCATAATTAATTTTTCTTCTAGTTTCGAGCTGACAGACAAGTTTAATTGGAACAATTTTTAATCCAGGATGTGACAAGTTACTAGTTTTGTCAGTTACTTTATGGAACATGAGTTCAGTTATTTGATTGTAAGACCTCATTTAAGTGATTTAAATTTTTAGATCTTCAAAAGTTCACCGGAACAAGTCGATCCTTCCCGTCCAGAGGCTCGAACATCTCCTTCAGTCAGCAGTCCACCTGTACAAAACCACATTCAGACAACCCATTCACCACCACCACATATAACAAGAATGCAAAAATTTAATGCCTTCCCACCCAGTGGCCCACCCAGTGGCCCACCTGTGCAACATGTATGTATAACAGTAGTCACTGTTACATTCTTACAGTTAAGTAGTAGGACGACTCTGTGGTATAGTGGGAGGTGAAAGTTGTAGTCTTTTGGACTGTAATGTCATGTAGTTTGGTGGAGAGCTACCAAAATGTGTGTGAGACATCCCAAAAGACCATATTTTTATCATGATAAGTCTTTTTCTTGTGGGGGAGGGGGGGGGAGCAGCTGGTACATCGCATTGACCACCCACCCCCCAGTCTAGTGCCAGGGTTAAAGAAATAGTGGAACTATACTATCTGCTCCCCCTCTGTGCCTTCATGGCCTCTTCTAGGGTGAAGTCATCTTCAAGACAGTGCTGTGTAAATCTAACTAATTTCATGTGCCAGGCAGTTTAAAGTTCATATTCACTTGTCTGTGATAAATCAGGACATGATGGTAACCTCATGGGCAGTCAGGTAGGCACAGTTTCAGTGTGTGTGTGTGTCTTGGACATTCATTCTGCTCTGCTGATCGAACAATATCTGTTTCTATTTAATTATTACATGTACGAGTTTTAAATACACTCTGGTAGACATCACACTTTATAATATCAGAAAACTGAATACACTTTGTGAAACAGCTTTCATATTTAATTTAAAATTTGCAGCCACAAGTAACTGAGTTCTGTTCCTTTGTAACAGTGTTTTGTTGTTGCTTAATGCAGGCTGTAATCAAGTCATATGATGGGCCCATCCCAGTCAGCCTTAGTTCAAGCCTTCACAATGTGGCATCAGGGCGTGAAAGAGAAGGTAATGGCATTGGCTATTTCATGGGACGTGTGGAGCACATGAACAGTGTGGGACAGCGACATCACCACTTAATGCCCAATCAGAAGCTGGCTGGAGGTGTGGCCATGAGAAGTGGACCTCAGGTTACCATGGGGGCCTATTCAGAGAGCAATCTGTTAGTCCTTAGCTCTCAGCAGCATAAGTACAGCTCGCAACATAATACACAGCACAAAAGTGCTTTTCTCTATGGAAATATGGGTAAGTACATTTGTGGAATAGATACTCTTAAGAATATACAGATTAACTGCTCTGTTCTATATGACTTGCTGCAAACAGAATCACGCCCCACATCTTTCATATGCACCCCATTTAATGTAAGACTGTTACCATGTGGACTTACATTGAAGTACACGAACTCCTCACCTGACATAGTTTTGCCTATCACATTTGAAAATTATCATGTGTGGGGGAAAAAATTTTGGTGAATGCTGAAAAATTTACAGACATACAGATACATGTGGGTAGGTACAGCTGCTATAGAAGCTATCAGCATCAGCTACACAAACACTGTGTAAATGTTTAAATCTCCAAAAAAAAGTTTTAAGCCAACAGTTTTGTGTGTGTTTGTGTGCGTGTGTGTTTGTGTGTGTGCGTGTCATAAAACTGTGAAATAAATACATGTAGGTATCTTAGGTCTTTATATGATTATTGCATTGCCTGCATTGGTCATGTAATTCATAGTTTTTGTTACAGCTTAGCTTGTTTTGCCTAACTTTTATTAAAAAAATGTTACTTCACCCAGTAACTTCATTCTAATACTGTTCAGGGTAAAGCCAGATGTCTAGAGGGATACATGTACATATACAGTGGCCATGTCCATCTGTGTGAGTGTAAGATCATGGCTAGCAAGTTTAAGTTAATATCTTGTGTCCCGTGCACTTTGTTTTCTTGTCCACAGCTCTTGAACAGTAAATGATACCTGGTACATAATATAAGGACAGTAAGTTATATTGTGTATGTTAAACAGAGTGGTAAGTAGGTTTGTGTGAGTACCTACAACAGCATGGCTCAGTGCAGTTTCTACTGGTAGAAAAATGTGTAGCAAGTAGAATTGTTGTCTGGCTGGTAAAAATGCACAGGCATTTATTGACATCCCCTGATGTCTGTGCGGTGTGATATGATTCCACCCAATAGTTTTGCACATGTAATAAGGGAGTGTTAAGACCAGTGCAGTAAGCAAGAGTACAAAAGAATGTGTTTCATAAATACATAGCAGCTGATTGTACAATTACTCTTATTTTGGCAATGCATTGATCAGTCAGACAGAAGTCTGCTTGGTAATTACAATTATATATGTTATTTGGATTAGACGCATAGAATACTGAGATTTAAAAATATCTTATTATTGCTAAATCTGCTGCAGCAATTTTGCATTTGTAGTTGTATGTCACAAGTGTACTGAACTCGTCTTTCTGTCCTTCAGCCAATGCTGAATGGACATGCCAGGTTAACAGCCATTCCAGTAGTTCCATTGTACAATCAAGCGTTGTTTAATGACGGGATACGTTCTGAGAAATGTATCGTTAGGCAATTTTGTCATTGTGTGAACGTCATAGAGTGTACTTCCACAAATCTAGATAGTGTAGCCTACTACATACCTAGGATATATGGTATAGCCTATTGCTCCTAGGCTACAAACCTGTACAGAATGTTACTGTGCTGAATACTGTAGGCAATTGTAACATATTGGTAGGTGTTATAATATTATAGTATTATATTATAATGTTATAATCTTATGGGACCACTGTCGTATATGCAGTCCGTCATTCACCGAAACGTTCTGCAGCAGATGAATGTATGTGCATCTTATTATTGTTGCATCTGCTCTAGCAGTTGTGTGTTTACACTTATGCTTTATGTTGTACTTACCTTTCTGTCCTTCAGCCAACTCTGAGCGGACAGACCTGGCTAATAGTGGTACCAGTAGTTCCAATGAATCTGTGTCTTCCCTGCATGTCCGGGACGTTAACAACCACAATGATTATGCTGCCGTATCTCCTCAGAAGAGTAAAAGAGGTATGTATCAAGTATTAAGCATACTTTTGGCTGCAGATGGACAAATTTTCCACCTCAAAACTGAAGGTGTCCAAAGCAAGTTCCATACTGAGGGTGTGTATTTAGTGGATGCCACCATGCAAGAGTTAGTCACCCAGGTGACCCTGGCGCCTTGGATTGGTGCACCCCTGCGGTGATGACTGTGAAGGCTGCTGTCTCGTAGATATGTCCCGAGGTTCCTTGAAAGTGTTGGTATATATCTACCAGGCTACAGGCTATTACATCACAGAAGACAGCAATCCTGTTGCAAAATACTTGCTCCCCAGTCATGGAAATGTGGTGGCCCTAGCTATTCTTGTAGTTCATATACATTGAGCCACTATGTGACATCTTTTAGTCATGTATTTCATTTTCACCCATTAACAAATAAATTTGAGATTTGATTAGATTACATAAAGTTGCTGTAATTGATAGTATATTGTGTAGGTGATAAAATCGAGAAGAATGAGATGGGCTGGGCATGTGACACATATGGGTGAGGAGATGGGTGTGTATAGGGTCTTGGTGGGGAAACCGGAGGGAAAGACACCACTGGGAGACTTAGGCATAGATGGGGGGATAATATTAGGATGGATCTCCAGGAGGTGGGATGTGGGTATATGGACTGGATTGGGCTGGCCCAGGATAGGGACTGGTGGCGGACGCTTGTGAGTGCGGTAATGAACCTTCGGGTTCTGCGAAATGTGGGGAATTTCTTGACTAGCTGCAAACCAGTTAGCTTCTCAAGAAGGACTCTGCTCCATGGAGTAAGTAAGTGATAGTAGGGAATAAAAATGTATAAATCAGTGATGTCCTTTGGTGGCATGATTTAATATAGTGTGAAGTGAAAACTGGTTGCACTAAACTTCCAATCCAATAATGACCTTTCACACTGAGAAGTCACTGTGCAGTTTCTCTTTGCATGTGAGTTATGATGTTTTTATGGTGCTGCAGTTGAGGATTCTGGTCTTCTGAGATGTGACTCTGTTGTTGGATGAGTTGTTCTTGGGCATTCCTGTGAAACATAGGGGCCACAGATCCAACAATGCAGTGTCACATCCCCGAAGACCAGAATCCTTCTCTTTGCATTTTATTCTCATCCTATGTATGAGAATATACTTAATTAATATATGCAACTAATACATAGTCATTACAAGATAATTAATATTCTTGTGTGTTTGTCAAAGAAGAGGTGCACCATCCTCTTAACGCCTTTAAAAGTGATGGTAAAACTTGTTCTGTAGTGAAGGTTGTGTGTTGTGATGTATTGCATTTATGATTTATGTATGACATAGAATCTGTTTGGTATCCATAGATAATAATATGAACTGTTCTATGGTTTTAATGATTCATAATTTTGTTCATACAGGCAATGTTTTGGGATTGCACTATGCAACTGGCTACAGACCTCCGGAATCTTTGTAAGTTGTCTTTTTTTTCCCCCTTCTTTTTTGTGTCCTCTTTTTAGTTGTTGTATGTGTCATTAGTTATACAGGTAGAACATTTTTCTGTACATTAGGTTGAACTGGGTCAGTGATTTCAAATATATGTATGATGTTGTGGTTGTTCTTATTATTGTTTATTGTGGGAAAAGAGGACTTATGTAATATATGTGTGGTGGCACACACACATTTGAATAAGTAGCCACATGAGGTTTTGATGTGGATGATGTTGAATATAAAGACCATGGTTGTATGGATTGTGATGCCATGTGGTTTGGTAGATGGGTGCCAATGTTTTGGAGGAGTCAGTCTGTGTGACGTATTCCAGGAGACCTCTACCTTCGGTCTAGCTATCCACCAGACTCGGTATATCCTTACTGCTATGTCTGATTGTAACAATACAAAGACCATAAATTATGTTGAGAAGTGTAGTAACTCTAGATCACAATTAATTGAAAATAAATTTTGGTTTGAGGTGGCAGTCTGCCATGTAAAAGAACTGTAAGTTAGTTTTCGTTCAGGTATTTACCAGTAATCGCATTGTACACATGGTGTTTTGTCAGTTGTGTACATAACTATAGGATATGATTGCATAGGTCTTCACGATCAAAAATGTTCATATAAGCATATGTCCGATTTGGAATGGTTGCAGAGTGTTCACTGCTTTAAATTTAGAATAGAAGGTAAAGATTACTGTAAACATATGGAGTAAAATAATAAACACATTATCTGATAAATTAACGATTAAATGTAACTTCATGAAAGAAACTGCCTTGAATATACACTCAGCTGTGCTTAAAACAGGTTTCCAAAAATCCCACTACCTTTTTCAGCCCATTTTGCTGCTGGGTTGTGAATACCATGCATGGAAGCTTGGAGATAAGCCAGGAATTCAATTCCGTCACCCTCACCTGTTCAGTGTCACATACCGTACAATACTACTGCATGTACATACATTTGGTTTACTGGAGTGTGTTAATGAAAATTAAAAAGCACCCATAGCACAGTAACCATTGAGAATAGGACCCATGTTGATGGGAACATGTTTGATCACAAAGACGTAGTAATCATGTCCTACGATGATAATCTGCAACTCAAGGAACATCCTGTATTTGTCAGCTGTGATTCTCATGTGAGTCAGATATAATTTAGATGTGCTGTTATTTCCTGTGACAGGTATAGGCATAATGAAGAGCAACTTAAATACAGACACACTCCTACTAATGCAGTTGCAGACATATACAGTTTTCCAAAAAGTAACAGTAAAGATATTAAAATAATACAGTTTTTGTAGTGCACAGAATTTTCCTTATGGGAGCGGAAGCATGGTGAGAAAGAGGTGATGGATGAATTCTGTTGGGTGAGATTGCTCACACAGGAACTCACACTTAGTGTTGTGTTGTAGCTGTTTGTTGTTTTTATCATTTAGGCGAATGTATTTTTTATAGTGTTTATTTTCTGTGTTCATGATGACATAACAGTACAGAGATATACAGGGTGTCCCAGGAGGAAAGGACCTAACTTCGGGAGAGTGTTCCTTAGGTCAAACTATACCGATATAACCCAAAACACCTATATCCAAAGTTCAATGGTTACGGAGATATCGGCCA
>Ga0136643_10017467_pt1 | contig 10794 bp, 10 predicted proteins | sample TergutLab28metaG_FD_96883 | JGI IMG/M metagenome (GOLD analysis project Ga0136643, IMG submission 96883) | Labiotermes labralis P1 segment gut microbial communities from Petit-Saut dam, French Guiana - Lab288 P1 (version 3) (version 3) | ecosystem: Host-associated > Arthropoda: Insects >... | reverse complement strand
CGATGCGTAAACCCTTAGGTACGCCATACCTGCTCGCTTTTACCAGCCCGCCCGCCGCGTCATTATCTGAACCAACCCCCCCCCCCCCCACCCCACGTGTAGCCTACTATGAATATCGGAGTTTCTATTCTTGTTTAGTGAAGTTCCATGGCCCGTCGCGCGGTACAAAATACAAGGTCTACTAACAAGGAGTTTGCCATCACTCCTTCCTTCCTGAACTCGAAACTTAATGTAACTTCCAATACAAAATCGAATATTCTTTTATAGTATTTTTTATACTTTATGGCATTCGTTTCCATTCATTAAACGGCAATTTATGAGACAAAATGCACAATATTACTATATATAATTTTACAATTAAAACTTTAAAACTTCAAAATGTTTCGATTTTCTAACACTCGCCCTCAGTGCGAAATCACCAATAAAACAGTATGAAACACGAATTGTATTAAAATAATGATACATGCTGAATGTGGACATCCCGAAGTCCACGGTACGAGCACAAATGTGAATAAACATTCAATATGATGAGAACATACTAAACAGTGGTGCTGGATTACAATTACTCAATAGGTGTATATGGGACGACGGTACGCACCCTACTGCATTGTAACATAAACCGAACAAACGTTTTTGTAGAACTACTAAGTCATAGAGACCAACGCAGCCAATCAGGGTGATAATTTCCTGGCCTAGAGTTGCCGGAAGGATGCGACGTACAGTAACCCGCTCGCAACAATGATGGATACACAGCCCTGTTAACGAAAGGTAACAAAACGAAACATTCGAGTAACCCTGTCGTGCACTGGGAGATATGAGTAATCTTGAAAATGGTCCGCCTTCAACTGATATTTCCTAAATGCGGTTCGAGAAACATGTTACACGTGGGCCCCCACACTACGCGCCAAGCAGGCGATGTACACATTGCCCAACATCCAGGCGTGATCTTGCAACGATTGTTGCAGTGGAGAAGCAAGAAGCATTTCACAAGAACTGCGTAGGCGCAGCATCTAATCACGCAAGTATTGCATATTATTCTGAGTATACGTTTATAGTCTTAGGTATCCAGCACGAAATGCTCATACACCATATTGTTACCTGCGACCTTTCCGGTTCTACTATTTTTTTTTCACATTATCTCATAAACGGCACATTTTCGAAAAAAAGTTACTGAAAATAAAATGGGTGTTTTTATTTCCTCTCCAACTTTTGTCTGAAACATCTCATTCTAAGGTTAACTGAGCGAGACATGATCAAAAATGTACATTGGTCTTCAAGTAAAACACTCGTTCTTCTTGTCCGATTTAAATGAAACTTGAATCTTATCTACAGATTTTCTAAATTTACTCCAATATAAAATTTCATGAAAATCTGTCCACAGGAACCCGAGTTGGTCCATGCGGACACACTGATAGACAGACAAGGCGAAGCTAATCATCATTTAACTCTGCGAAAGCGCCTAAAAGCTGGCTAATTGTAGATGTCAGCCAGTATACTTATACGGCAAAACGAAAAATGATACACAGACTAATGGTGCTCTTCGACAGGCATTTTCGTAGTTCTATGTACAACAACTTACACAGTCTCACACGTTTGTTTTCACTTAAGGATACGAACAGTGTGTAAAACACCATACAATGAAAGGAATGAGGCGGAATGGCTGTCAGCATAGTAAACACTAGCGGCCGAAACACATGGCAGTCATTCACGACAGAGATTTCACGCCGCCAAGGCGACCAAGCGCTGTCGGAATCTCTCATATCATGCTTCTCCAACTATTTTGGCTCATAGAACCCTAAGAGGCTGCAAAGCCTGCCGAGGAACCCCTAACTGTCCACAGTAAGTCAAATATAAAATTAAATATCAGCATTTTTTCCTACGCACATTACGTGTAAAAAAACGGCTAACCTCAAACTGATTGACAACCTGATCATTTCGCCTGACACATCGACTCTGTCCATGGTGAGCTCTTCTTACTGACTTGACTACACAATCATGCAACTTCTAAACTGAAACAGCGAATGTCTGCGTGCAATCAGTGACGGAAATGATTGTGTCGAATGTCGCCACACGAATTTTAATTCGTACATACAAATTTCGGACCACCAATAAACCTCTACCACCATTACGCTTTTCGTCCCACGGAACCCCTGACATCCCTTGGCGGAACCCTGGGGCTCTGCGGGACCCAGTTTGAGAAACACAGTTTTATACCTTGGTTTATCACACCATGCCATTATTTACTGGTACATGGCTTTGATTACAAGTCGGAATATACTGAGAGAAATTTTAGAAACTAAATAAAACACAAGCGACACGCACTTACTAATATGGAGTATACTGCTGGCAAAATTAGGTCGTCAGCCAGTCCTTCCCGGTTCAGTTTTTTAAACTACATCTGGTTTTAAAACTCCAATAATAATGCGTAAAACAAACTTAGCGGGGCACTGTAAACTTTTTTTAAATAGCATTTTCGCTTTTTCAATCTTTTTTGTTATACGGAAAAGCGTACATTTTTCGCTCTTTAATATTTTGCACGCGCTAGTTTACGCCTCATTTTAATCGTACCCAGCTATGAACACACAAAAAAAAATATGTACTTCACTCTTTCAAAAAGAAACTTCCGCAATTACCCAGAGAATTTAAACGCTTTTCTATTTAAATACAAAACGTATTGTTGGCACACAACTGTTAAAATTCGTACGACAGCGTAGAAGTTTGAGAACCCTTGTCCTACACAATGGGTCTGGGAAACGCTCTCCTTGGGTGTAGAATTTGAATAATGGCACCTTACTTTCAGCGGAGAACGTAAGCTGTACATACTTCCTGTTAACACCCACCGAGTGCTTCATATCAAATTAAAGGGCCAAAAACAAGTTTCTTGCATAACTTGTTAACCGTCATGTTTCGATCCAGACCACCCTTGATGAGGTTCCATGACGAATCGAAACATGTGGGGAAACAGAGCTGTCAAAGTAAGCTGTGACCTTTTGATGGTAGTGTTTGAAAGCAAAGTGCTGGCAACTTGGGGTACTATATGACGACTGACACCCATCTTCATGGTTCGACTCCCGGCAAAAGAACAGAACTGTTCCTTTCTCCACAGCATCCGGACCGGCAGCTGAGCCCACCCAACATCCTGCTCCACGAGAACACAGCATCCTTCGCAGAGGGCAAAGCGGCCGGTACGTGAAGCAACACCATCATAGCCATCCTTGATGCCAACAAATCAAAATCGCGAATGTAGGAGATGATGCCTTAATCATATTACATTTCCCGTCCATAAGAATACGACCAGAAGACAGCTAATCGATCTGTTTCTTACGTGGCTCAGTTCACGACGCATCACAACCATTACCACGGACAGACAGGGTCTGGGCCATTAACCTATCGTTGAGGTACGGACAGCTAATAGCTAACTTGATAGCATCCACTCCATTAAAATGCAGGTAATATTCCAAACCCAACACCCATGGCGCCTCTTCATAACTACCATACAGGCATCCAGAACATTAATTCCCATAACGCAAAACAATTCGATATTAAATATATATATATATACATCCACCCGCAACGGGAAGGTAACAACCATAAATGTCACCACATAAACACAAAAACTGACAGACCCTACGGCCTTATCCATCCATGTACGACAGATCAGAATCGGCAGAATCAACTTTGGGTTATGGGTAACAGCGAATGTACGGCGCAAACTATCCATGTACGACAGATCAGAATCGGCAGAATCAACTTTGGGTTATGGGTAACAGCGAATGTACGGCGCAAACTAACTCTGTGGAACGCGGTACTACTACAGATTAACGTAATGGAGGCAGAGGGTTCAAATCGTGGACGATTTACCTCTCACCACAGATTCATGATGTTATCCCGAGAGTGCCTAAGCGCACTATGGGGTAATACTTTCAATGTGGCAACGAACGCATCTTGTGATACGTACCATTCCTGTTTATATCCCAATTCAATACAGTGCTAACACACACAACCTATGAAGCTGAAACAAAAGGAAAATGTACAGAACGAGTAAAGCGATAAACGGGAAGTTTCGGTCTGTTTCAAACCAACATGTCGCCTTTATTTACAAGAGAACATAGTTTAAAAAGACTTTAACTTAGGAAGGAGAGTGTCTATATCACGTACTCTTTCTCCACACGAAGTTAACACAAGATCATGACTACTTAACAAAGCAGGCCACCCAGTCCGCCGCAGATACAAATCCCTTGACGTAGTATTTGTACACTGGATGAGTAAACAGACGTCTGACGGCAACAACAAGGTGTTTCGAGGAGTTTCAGACCAGTTTACTCGTTCGTATTAAGGGCCTTTACACGGTCAATATTTATTGTCAATATTACAACAATGACAACAGATCGTCTTAAGGACAGTACTGATGTGATCAAATATTGATCAAATGCGATTTAAACGTTTTCAAAATACTTATGGTACAATCGATAAACAGTGACCGTAAACATACAGCCATGCCAGTAGTCTTGCCTCGCCCACCACGTACACTAGGCCTACTCTCTAAGCTTGAAATACGTCAACAATGGAAATTCCGATTACTGAATAAATATATTCAACGTATAAAGTCGCTACTGACCTCGACAAAGGGGCCGGGATAGCTCAGTAGGCACAGCGACTCGCTGAGGGCTGGAGATTCAATCCGGCAAGGGCAAATGTTCTACATGCGTCCAAATCGGCCCTGGGGCCCGCCCAGCCTCCTGTACTATGGGTTCCGAGTCACTGCCGGCGGTAAAGCAGCTGGGGCGTGTAGGTGACCAACTACCTCATCTAGCACCGAGGTTAAAGAAAGGGCAGAACTATACCTCTACACCCCCTCTGAGACTTCATGGCAGGTTATAGCGTGAACTTTACCTTTACTTTCCTGACCTCAACATACGAATGACAAAGGTAGAGTCGATATATATATATACCGCATGTTTCGAAGCGCGCGCTTCATATCTCAATACAAACTGTTCACAGCGGTTAGGGCCACAATTCACACACCTACCTTCAGTTTGCAGGAACTGCTTTTCGAAAAATCTAACAGTTACAGTTAAGTCTATGCGTAAAAAAATCGCAGATTACTACAGTGCGGACTGTCTTCATCATGGCTGTACGAGTTGGACGCTTCTCGTGTCGCGGCAAACCAAATCATAACGCGTTACGTTCCACGGTTTGGGAAACTCACCGAAGAATTTTCCCCTTCATATCGTCACGATTTACACAGTGAGACTTAACAATGTCGAAACAAACTTCTTGTGACACACTCTAATAGCCACGTCAACTGCAGCTGGAATGATCCAAGGGTTTAGTGCTGTTTATGGCAGTGGAGGACTGTGGAGGACTTCACACAGAAGCAGGCGCGCCTCTTTATCTAAAGCGTTATGAAAATGTCTTAGAAGACGCCAGGCCGAAGAACAGTTGCTCCTAAATCTTCCCCTCGGCTTGTTCCTACGCGAGATATGGCGTTTAGTAAACATTTCAATCTCTGTTTTACACATGCGTGTCACTTTCACTACTGTGCCCGGTTATGGTACATCAATCAGTAACGGTTTACGAAATAAACACCAGGCATTCGACTCCGGATAAGAAAGCTGTCACTTGCCCCGTCAGACCGGCTCTGGCGAACGTTCGGACTCCAACCGAGTACAACGAATAATTCACTCCATGAGTACACGATGGGCAGATTTGCCTTTACACCCTCCATACACGTTCACGACATTTTATTCTTTCGAGAGGCTGAAACTAAGTCGTTTTAATTCTAACATAAAATTTACTTTGGGTGAGGTAGAGGAAAGAGACAGCGTTCATTACTGAAAACTTCGTGTTATGTAACGACACTGTTTCAACCGCGGAGATTATACATAGACGAATGAGGTGAGGAAACCGAACTGTAAGGGCAACTCTCTAGACCGGTGTTTCTTATGGAATGGCAATAACTCTGACTCAGTGAGTCTATACACAATTAGCCTGATTGGGAGAGCAACTCTCTGAAGCCGAGAATTATCCCACACACATACACCACTTCAACTGCTAGCAAAATAATCCCACAATTCAATTACACGATGAACAAGACACTAGGAAATAAGCTACATAACTCGCCCACGCATCGTGAAACAGATACAGCAGAACAAAAGCAACGCACAATTGATAATACATTAAGTTTTTGTTTTAGGAACTATTTAGCGCAGACCTAAGTTGCCCCTGTACACGCCACCAAAACGTATTGATTAGTGGAGGTACAGCTTTACTCATTCTTAACCTGAGCACTTCACAGAAGCCGGTCGGACAATCTGGGAAAAAAAAAATCTTCTCCCTGTCGGACAGTCTTACAGAAAAGCCACAACATACCACATAATTCGACAAATCCACCATTTCATCTGGATAACTGCAGAAAAACTTGGCGCCATCAATTAAACAACCGCCCTTAAGTTTGCTGGGCCTAGCGGAGTGCCTACAACTGTCTTTACAATAAGCAGGCCCTAAATAAAGTGCCGGGGGGGGGGAGGCAACAGTTAAATAACACAGCACAGCCCTCCTCCAACATATTCTTACTCAGCGGGTCAAAAAATCCCCTGCATCTGTGGAACAGAAGGTACGGGTCATGTCAACCAGGAAGCGAAATCTTTGTTTTCAAGTGTTATTCTGTCTTCTTACAGGTCATTTTGTCCTTTATTGCTGACACACGATGCGACCTATTCTACGTGAAATCCCAGTGCTGCAAAGCTAAGCACACTACATGTACCTTACCATACTGCAGATATACACATGTTTATCTTCAACATACGCAGTTAAATACATACCACATTAAAAACGTTACAGCGGTGACCTTAACACGGTCACTTTACAGACTTTACCGGGGCTACCGAATATATGGCACTCGGAAAGATTTCCTTGGCAGGCGGCATTCACTGCTGCACTGTTTTCAGTTTATTGTGTATGACCAGCATTTCTATACCATGAAGAATATTTGTGTATATGCACAATCTGACTGCGTACAGACTATATATGAATTACCGCTGCTACCAAATAATGTTGCAGTGAAACATTTTTACACAAATTGGGAGCGGTGCTAAGCGTTCGCTGGATGTCACTGGGGCGCCAGCCTGGCGGTGACTGGGCGAATACGTGATATTGGACAAAACGTTTTAAGTCTTCTTTTCAAACAGGAACTAGCAGCAGCCCCAGTGACTTCCGCATTTTCTTCCTTATCGCATTCCTCGAGGAGGCCTTTACTAGAAATACAATAACAATACTACACATTGCTTATATAATTACAATATACATTAATGACGATGCAGTAGTTAATAATAAGAACCCAAGACCTCATCTAGCTCTTCGATATTCCCATCGGCACGCGAAAGAATTTCTTCGAAATTTACAGACAATAAGGGCAGGAGCTCTCCATGACTATGCTGTTACGCATGCACTAACATCCCCCCCCCCAAAAAAAAAAACAAATGCTTCTTGCAGTAAAGGACCTTGTGGACTAACACAGACTAAAATTTCACGCTACAGATAACGTGCAAAGTAGACCCCAATACCAAGCGTCATTAAAAACCCGTTTATGCAAGGACCCACACGTACTTTTTATTATAGGTCATACTACGCATTTTCTGCAAACAATCCATAAAAAATTCGAGCAATATTCCATCCTTGTAACTAGATACCTACTTTTAGTCGACTGTCAAAAGTTCATCACAAGTCTCATGTAAATTAGTCCACACAAGTAACATGGGATGGTACAAATCAAGACCAAACTCTTCCCTCAAGTTTTATACAGAAACACAAATCAATAGCCCAAGTGTTGTCACAGATCACACATCCGGGTATCTCCATTATGCGTTCATATTAGTCGCCTCGTGGAAACAACTATCAACATTATACAGCGTGTACCAGGAGGAAAGGTCAATATTCTGGGAGGTCATAGTATCGGTCATTCTAAGCAGAAATGTTTATATGAATATGTGTCCTATTCCGAACGGTTTCCGAGATAAGAGTTATTTGAATGTACAACCGCAAAATTGTTGACAACAAAGAGATATTACGTGTACGTACTGTTTCTTATACCGGTATTTATTGTTCAAGTGAGAGTTGGTACAGTTTATAAGAAATGTTCGAAAATTCCACCGTCAATATCAGTGCACTTTGCAACTCGTGTGAAGACATGGCGTGTTGTTCGTCTGAGTGCGTCTTGATGTTCCTTTATGCAGGCGATAACATCCAGTATATTAACGAGCCTTTCGTCTCGTGTATCCACTTTTTTCTGTACACTTCACTCTTTCTATCAATGTGTGGTGCGGTATGATCGATGACATGTTGATTGGTCCCGTTATTTTAGACGATCGTACGATCGGACAAAATTACCTAGACTTTCTACAAAATGCATTACCAAAACAACTAGAGGATGTTCCTTTGGCTACACGGATTGCTATGTACTTTCAGCAGGACGCAGCCCCTTCTCATTATACGCGACATGTGATGCAACATCTCAAAGACACTCTCCCTAATAGGTGGATCGGTCGTGGCAGTACCATTAACTGGCCACCAAGATCTCCAGACTTAACCCCGTTAGATTTTTGTTTATGGTGTTTGATGAAGTGATGTGTACAGAAAAAAGTGGATACACGAGATGAACCGCTCGTTAACATACTGGATGTTATCGCCTGCATAAAGGAACATCAAGACGCACTCAGACCAACTACACGCCATGTCTTCACACGAGTTGCAAAGTGCACTGATGTTAACGGTAGAATTTTCGAACATTTATTATAAACTGTACCAACTCTGTCACTTGAACAATAAATACCGGTATTAGAAACAGTACGTACACGTAATATCTCTTTCTTATTTACAATTTTGCGGTTGTATATTCAAATGGCTATATCTCGGCAACCGTTCAGAATAGAACACATTCACATAAACATTTTTGCTTAGAATGACCGATACTATGACCTCGCAGAATATTGACCTTTCCTCCTGGGACACCCTGTATATTTCGCTGGCCACAATAAGTCTTCAACTAACATCAGCATTAATCAAACCCGAGGAATCAACATTCAACTATTACGACTCCCACTCTTAACAATCTGTAGCCAGTTCAATACAGTTAAGTGCCTCTTGCCTGAAGATCCACTTCGCCAATATTCATCCATTTCCTACTGCGTCTCTAACGTAGTAACTTTTCAAAGGATTTCCCCATCCCAATTCCACACTCGGTGGCGGTTGCACAGTTGGTTCAGGACCTGCGCTACAAGCTGGAAGGTCGCGGGTTTGATTCCCGATGGTGTCATTGGGCTTTTTCGTTGACATAATCCTTCCGGCCGCACCATGACCCTGGAGTCGACTCAGCCTCTAACAAAAACGAGTAAAGACGGCCGTTGAGTAGCTGACGACCTTACCACACCTTCAACTGCTAAATGTCTCGAAATCTGGAAGCCTTAGCCTCCTGGAACTCAGGACCTGTCCAGGTCCATAACCATTCTGTCTTTTCACTAGGGACCTATACGTTCAGCCCATAACAATCGATTCATTCAAACAATGTGAACTGACATCTGGCAGTGTCGCAGTTCGAGGATCGCATCCAGCTAGGCCAGTGAACGTCCAGGTGCGAGTTACGTGCTCATGCATTGCTTGGCTCCAAACTGCACCGCGGCTGACTGCATGTGGGGAGGGTGAGAGGGGCACATCAGTGCGGTGCACTGTCAATATTACAGGGCGCTTCCTATCCTGCACAGACCTCACGTTTCTCTCTGGAGACATTTCCGAGTACATGGAAGGCAAAACAAAAGTTCCGGCAGGACCAATGCCACATCATTTTCTAACCAACAACGAAGTACCAGACAGTCCTTGGGAACACAGTGATTCACCCGATACACAAATTCCCCGAAACATCCAGTTTCATGAGTTCAAACCCCGCTTTTCTTACCCAATCTCCTAATTAGTAGGTGGGCACATAGGGTTATTTTTCTGCGGGAAAGCGGCAGGGGTGTGGAGCTGACCACTCACGTCTATCTGATGTCAAGAACGCGTAGAGCTATACTTCCACTCGCACATCTGCGTGCACAACGAGTTTACCTTCCCTACTCCTTTCAAGGTTCTTTTACACACACACACACACAAAGTGTGGAATTAAACAGAAGCATCCTAAATGTTTATTAAACAACTTCAATGCTTACAGAACTGGTGACACAATGCAGAACAAACTGCTTTTTCTGGGATTAAACTGCCCCCCCCCCCAAAAAAAAAGTCAATTTCGAAACAAAATTATTTCTCTGGAAAAGGTCTATGCATTCATCACTGCTCATTCACAAACCTTCTCCAAGTTTATATCTGTAACTAGGTAATACAATACAAATGTACCGCCTCCCACACCTCACCCCCTTGCCCAGAGTTGCCAATGATGTCTGCTGAGGTGTTCAGAAGATGTTTAGGACACGTGCCAAATACAATGACACAGAGTACACCGTCAAATTCAACAACTGGCCTATGCATTTTACTCTTCACAAACACACACACAGAGCAAAACTCCGATAGAGCGCCACTCCCACATGGAAGTCTGTGAGCAGAAACTTTCTATTCTACATTTCTATGCATCACTGTCCTTGATGTATGGCCACATTGCGGAGAACGAACTGTGGTGCTGCATCTGGGTTTGACCCCCCCCCCCCCCCCCCCCCCCCACCACCCCACCAACAAAAAACAACCCCCCCCCCCCCTTCAAACTCATCACCCCCAACTTACTCTCGCCCCCCCTTTAAAAAAATTTAAAAT
>Ga0136643_10017466_pt1:5000-10794 | contig 10794 bp, 10 predicted proteins | sample TergutLab28metaG_FD_96883 | JGI IMG/M metagenome (GOLD analysis project Ga0136643, IMG submission 96883) | Labiotermes labralis P1 segment gut microbial communities from Petit-Saut dam, French Guiana - Lab288 P1 (version 3) (version 3) | ecosystem: Host-associated > Arthropoda... | reverse complement strand
TCCTGGAGATCCATCCTAATATTATCCACCCATCTACGCCTAGGTCTCCCCAGTGGTCTCTTTCCCTCCGGCTTCCCCACCAAGACCCTATACACCCCCCTCTCCTCACCCATACGCGCCACAATCCCAGGCCATCTCATTCTTCTCGATTTTATCACCCGCACTACACAGCATCGAATAACAGAAGTGGTGTAAACGAATTGGAAAGGGCGTGAAAGGAAGCAGCGGTGCCCGAAACTGAAATCGGTTCAATGTTCGTGCATGCATTTTGAGGCACTGAGGAATTCCATGAAAAAATGCAGTTAGTATAGAAAATTTTGACGCCGATATTTTTAAAACGCGATCTCTCGAGTACGAATAAGTGATATTACCCATGCTACAGCAACATTCATTGTGGTGGTTTTCCATGTATGTGTTAAGTACAACAGAAAATCCACACGCTACACAAGAATTGGAATTTGTATAACCTACAAGTAACATTTGGTAGGGACAGTAGGAGGTCGAATTTGGGACTTTTTTGAAAACACGGTTTGTTTCGATCCTAACTCGGAATTTCGAACAGCACCTATCACAATTTGAAGATGCTGTGCCAACTAGAAGTCAGTGTCTTCCAACGATATGGCACTCCTGTGTTTGGGCACGAAATTTAATCGATTCCTTGGATGTTACTGGTGCGGCAGGGAAGCTTCAGTACCAGGCTTTTCAAGTACTACGAGCTTTACACCGACTTTACTTTTTAGTGCAAGGGAAAGTTGATATCAACGAGACGTTTCAGTACGAACAGTAATGCGCAATCCGTGGCCCGCCGTAATTCACGGTGCAGACTGCTAGTGAATTCAGTCGAGAAAGAGCTAAAAATATTTGTTTTGTGAAACTGAAGCCCATTTCGGACATAGGGCGCCTCGTTGTTGAGGTCTGTAGATCACATACAACAAGCGCGTGCGTGCGCACACACACACATCAGGACTCCTCTGAACGAGTGATCAGCCTGTCGCAGAGACCGCTACCTAGCTAAACAACACCCAACAAGCAAACGAGACGGACGTCCATGCCCTCAGCAGGATTCGAACCTGCGATTATGGTAATTAAGCAGCCACAGAACTACGCCTTAGACCACATGGCCACCGGAATCTGCAATATTAAACTAATATTCTCCACAATATTTTAAAATAAGTATGCCTGTACCTTAGTAAGTGGTGAGAGAAATGAAAACTTCCTATTAAAAGTATTGAAGACGACACTCAGTTGGCAGCTGATTACCATACGTATTTAATATTTCAATAAGATCAAGTTGGCCGGCGACGCTTTAACGCATGCCAAAATTTCTTCGTGATTTGCCGCGTGTCAACTTAATTACTCTCGGCGGCTACGATTTTTTCCTTTGCTAGCTCGGAGAATGATCGTTCATTCTGATTGTCCAGATGCTTACAAGGAGTTACGAGTTCCTTGACAAACTATCGTGATGTCGATTTAAAAGTAAGTTTCACGTTCCTAAATAACGTTTGTCAAAATTTAAATAAAATGTTTGTAGAGTAGTGTACATTGCTGTGAACAGTGAGCAAGAGAATGTCTTAACAGACAGAATAAAAGCACATTTAACTTAGACAAAAGAAGGCGAACTGGAAAGAAAGTGATGTGGTGAGATTTGCGTGCGCAGTTAATAATTAGTAAGCGGTTTTTAAGTTTCCTAAGTGTTAGTAATCAATGAAATCCGGGTGTGTTATCCATATTCAGTGAGTTTTGTTCTTTAAGTTGTGTCCTAATATGGCTGCAGTAAGGAAAATGGAAGGTATTATGACAATCATAAATAGGAAAACTGCGGAGTAATTTGCATAATAAAGAAGCTATTTTTGCATCTTTTGAAACTGAAACATTCCCATTATAAAAGAACGCAATATTAAGATACACCACAAAATCAGCTTTTAATCACAAATTGAGGGACACTTAAAGAGGAACAAAATAACCCAGTATCAAAATCGCCTTGCTTCGCGGCAGATTTGTGTTCATAAATTTTATCTTGAAACTGGATACTGCATTGTATGCTGGGTATGAAGTTTGTGAAAATTCAACAGAAGATATGAAACTTTTAGTGATCGAAGGCATAATAGTAGAATGCTTATAGGAAGTTGCAGGTGTTGTACTGCACGAAAAAATTATGTTTTAAATAATGTTTAAGGAGTTTCTTCTTTTGAAGAAGACTAGAAGAAGTTCGAAATAGAAACATCGAAGAAAGCCTAAAACATTAAACGCGATAATCTGTAATGACGTTCTGTAGCAATGAACGAACTTACCCACTTCAACAACATAAATGAACTTGTTTTCTGTAGTTAAATCGACAGGATGTTTGATGTAACTGAGGAAAGAGCTCGCTTTATGCTAAAGAAAGGGGCAACTGCAGACGCAGATTTATAAGGAGGATTCAAAGGGATGCTGAAAATACTGATATCTCAGCGCACAACAGAAACAGGTTTGACTAGTGATTGTTTAGACGGACTGAAGGACAGCGTAATGCCTTCTTTTAACATCAACGGCGTGAATAAAGGTCATGAACCGATAATATACATTTTTTTTTTTTCTGTGGCGCTGCGGCCCAACGCGGGCCAGGGCCTCCTCATGCTTGAGGTTTCTATACCACGCACAATTACGCATCACAGTCGGTAGGACTTCTCTGGACGAGTGATCAGCCCGTCGCAAAGACCTCTACCTGACAACACACAACACTCACAACAGACAAACATCCATGCCCCCGGTGGGATTCGAACCCACGATCTCAGCAGGCGAGCGGCCGCAGACCTACGTCTTAGACCGCGCGGCCACTGGGACCGGCGACTTGATAATATGCCATTATTTCATTTGTATGCGAAGTCCCTCAAAATAACAAAGCGATTTCAAACGCCAAATTCAAGGCTACTTGCCTAGTATGGTATCCGCGTTCCAAGATCTTTACTCCACGGACATTCGTTAGTTCAGTATTTTTCGGATGCTGAACCGCGCTTTTGACTTGAAGTCACACATGGAATTATTTCTGGAAATGAAGGGCACTTCTTTTCCGGGACTCCGTAATTACGACTGGATGCGCGAATAAACAAACGCCTGGAAGGAGCGGATCACTTTGTCAATTGTTTGACCTAAAAACAGCGCTCCAGAGGAAGCTTCAATTGTACAACCGCAGCAGTCCTGAATGTGACATATTCCCAGCTCTGCGAGCAGAAATCTGTTTGAGGCAAAGAAATTTAGCTTCTTCAATAACAAATCAAATTCCAATTTCAAGATACGCCTTACGTATGGAGTAAAAATCAATTCATTTTCGTTATCTGAAGTACGACGTAGGACGAATTTGTTTCTATGCAGGCTGTGAATTCATGTGGGGGTGCAGAGATGTAGCTCCACTTAATCTTAATCTCGTCACTAGATGGAGGTGAGCGGTTAGCTTCACGCTCCGGCTTGTCTGTCACCTTGAAAAGAGCTCTCGCTGTCCATTGAATGGGAAGCTTGTTGGGCCCCAGAATCGACCTGGACGCTTTGCAGAAGAGAGAAATTTCTTAACCATGTCGGGAATCAAATGTTGTTGAAACTGTGCCAGTCTAATTTCAAATGGCGACGACAAGATTGTCAGTGTGATGGGATAGAGAATAATACATTTCGACGTGTTCGAATTCTTGACTTCTGTAAACTTCACATACCTGCGCGAAGAATGAAAGTATTTAGGAAAGCACATATCTTCGTGAACAGTTCTTTTCAAAAATTCAAGTGGTCAAGAGTAAATCTGTAATTGTACTCGACGATGAAAGATTGTAAAGCTGCATCAGGGCTGCTATTACTCGCGTAGGTCCTGATAGCGAGAATTTGGTGTCGTTGGCGTTCTTGCAATTTTCCAAGCAGAGGGGCAGTTAACTAAAAATTACGTAAGTTTAATTTATATAGATTCTTCTGAGAACCTGAATGTACGTAATATGGGTAATTATTAGGTGTGTCCAAAAGAGAAGAAAAAATGGAATAAAAAGAAAGCAAGAAATAGACACATTCTGTCATAAGTAACTTTGGAATGTTTTAAGGATGATTGACACTAGTATACTTAAATGACTCCTGCTTGCAGAATCCTGGAGTCATAGACGAGAAGGGCCACCGAAATTCCCATGGTTGGTTTGCGTGACAGATGACCTGGCAAATATTTGTTTTAAGAACTGAAGAAGGATAGACAGTTGAAAACTCCTGAAGGAAGAACGGCGCCTACAGGGCTGTACAGCTGTTGCCGCTTATGACGATGCCAAAAAGTAAAGGCAAACAGAGAAATCGGAAAGGAAATATTCGATTTGAAGCAGCTAAACGATGGGAAATTTTATTGTAAAATTTATAAAAACTCTACCACTAAGATAGTGCGTCCATTCTGAAAGAATACAATAGCAACGAACTCCAAAATAAACTGCAACAACTACAATGGGAGGAATAAGGAGAAAGGGAAGACAAAGTAAAGGATGGAGGGACAAGGATGAAGAGGATTTAAATATGTTGGAAATCAAAACCAGAGAGACAATGGCCAGAGATCGTCAGGTATGCAAGAAGACTATATTGGAATACAAAGCGTAAAACAGATTGTAGTGCTAGAGGAGGAGGAGGAGGGGGGAGAAGGAGGAGGAGAAAAAGAAAAGAAGAAGAAGAAAAGAGGAAGAGGAAGAAGAAGAAGAAGAAGCGACGTGGAATATGTGAAGCTGCAATCTGAAATATATTTGCAACTCAGAGAATTTAGATGATAACGAAATATTATTAGGATATTGAAAGTGCCAAACTTTCAGGCAAGGGATTCTCAGTCATGAAGGACTGAAGAAGCATAAACAATTGTTTGCCGAAGAATATGAAGCATCTTTTTAGCGTGGTAAGTCAGCAGGATTTCCATGGCTATATGATCTGAACCAACGTCATGGAGATAATCTGAACAATGCAGTAGGTGGAACTGGTACAGTTGGAGAACAGGGGACGTAATGTGTAGCAAATATCAGGAGTCTGACACAGACAGCAAGACCAATAATACTAGAGGCATAGAAATTCTAAGAGTAACTTGATGAACGATAAGAATGGTGATCTGCTTGTAGATTTCCGCAATATTTTTGAACAGATAAAAGAACATCGTCTGTTGGCTCTTGAATATACGAGGGGCTAATGACGTTGGTCAGGCACAAATACATACGGCTGAGTCATTAGTGCCTGATCCTAATCCTGTGACGTTTGAAATGCCGTTAAAAATATAAAAGGTACAAAATGTAATGTAATTAACCAATTCTGACAGTATAAAGGAGTGAGATATTGCCTTGCGAGATAACATATACGAAATAATTACAAATATTTGGAATAGGAATCACCTGCTCAGGTTTAGAATAAGTCTCTTATTATGCATATTTGCAAGAAGCATGATGAGACTAACTGTAACAGTAACTGTTAAGTAATACCACTGTTGTCACCCGGTATAATATTTTATCCAGCACTCTTCCTTCAAGGTTACCAACAAAGGTATATGAAATTAATGCGGATCATCGACGTGGATTCCGACTTAACGTATTAACTACTAATGGAATGAATTAAATTAGGAGGAAGTTTTGTGTAATATTCTGAGTTTGATATTGTAACAAAGGAGATTGCCCAAAATGGGTTTTAATGAAACCTGCAATGAATCCGTACGAGCAAATATTTGTCTAAAACATTTTTCCTCCTATTCAGAGGAATCTGAAACCGGAAGATGCATAATTGTCATTATTTTTCAGTTTGCTTTAAAATATACCATTAGGAAGGACTACAAAAT
>Ga0136643_10017463_pt1 | contig 10795 bp, 8 predicted proteins | sample TergutLab28metaG_FD_96883 | JGI IMG/M metagenome (GOLD analysis project Ga0136643, IMG submission 96883) | Labiotermes labralis P1 segment gut microbial communities from Petit-Saut dam, French Guiana - Lab288 P1 (version 3) (version 3) | ecosystem: Host-associated > Arthropoda: Insects >... | reverse complement strand
TGCTTATTCAATTTATTCGCAGCTACCCTCCATAAAGGAGGCCGTTCCTCTATCCGCAACCTGAGGACGCGCCATGCCGTGGTGACAGGGACCCACTACACATGGTTCATGTGTCGCTTTCGTGCCTAACTTTAACAATTAGGAAAATCAGTTTTTGTTTCCTGTAGTACACTAGCTTTCACGTGCCAGTTCCGGGCCTAAATTATCCTGTCACGTTTAAAGTTTATGTGATCCATAATCCGCCCATTATTGGAATATATACAATAATGGTACCAACAAGTGCACACAGGTGTATTGGAACCAGTTTATGTACAGTGACCTCCTACATGTTTCGCCCAACTATGAGGCCATCTTCAGGGAGGTAAAATACAACTGTTGAATACATAAAAATTTATGAAGTGAAATTATTAAAAGTATCAGAACCAATCCGTAGATGTAAAATGAAAATCATAGGAATCTATAGCATAAAAGTACATGAATATAACTTGTTACTGATAAGAATGTGTTTATTTGATTGGATGTTTACGCAGAGGGCTTCAGGTAATTATTCACCATCCAAGAGAATGTGTCGTGATGTAAGTAGCACGGTAAACGACACTGCGCTTAATACAATGGTTGACAGTGGTTCGTCATGAAAGTGTGCGGCACCGAAGTGCCTTATCTTGGTGAAATTATGAAAGAGGCAGAGTGAGTCCGTGGCCTACTTCAAAGAACTCTCTCACATTTCTCCTCCAGTGACTGAGAAAATTAGGGAGGAATGTCCCCTACCACGACCTTCTGGCAAGGTCTGAAGAGTTATGAAGCATGGTGCAGTAACACGCTCAGCGCTCTCGCAGAACGGGTTCAAATTCCGAAACGGAACATTTCACTGGTCACACCCACATCCGAAAGCAAGGCAAGCCATTGATCTCAGCGTGCATTGCCTATGTCCCGTAGAGCAGGTTAAATCGAAATATTATCAGCAAATGGACAGGATGACAAATTCTGTGAGCGAATCCGTCATTGCATGAGTGGATGAAGGGGAGTAATGCCAGTTGTATTTTGCGTTCTGAAAATATTTTCCTATGCTGGAATAACATATAAGGTTCATATGAACACACAATGTGGGATTTGTGGTATTTACCATTTTGTACCTGCATTATTAGTTACGTTATCAGTACCTTTGCAAGTATGTTGCATAATGACAATCGCAGAATGCTTTAAAATAAAACCTCATAGAGAGTCACATATAAAGTATATTTTTCAAACGCATTCAGATGGCGGATTAACAAGCTAACTTACGCCATGGATCACAGTCCTTCTTCAGAAAGTAGATTTAACATTCTATCAACTAGTCAAGAAATTCCTTATATTATCTGGAATGTGAACGTTCGTCGCCGTTTCCACAACACGTCACTTGTACCTGTCCGGAGCCAGATAAATTTATCCCACGCCCTCTCTTCCTGTATCCGTTTTAACATCTTTCTCTCTTCTGCGCTTACATTTCCCAAGTGGGCTCTTTTCTTCAGGCTTCCGCGCCATGCGTTTCTTTTCTTCCCCATGTCTGGCACATTCTGTTTACGTCTCATGATGAAGTAATGAGTTTGGCGAATGGTACATGACCAAAGCCTGAAAATGAGTACGGACGATTGATTCAGAAAGATGACGGAATAATGATGGACGTATGTTGTGAGAATTCGTGTGGAGCTTCCCGAGAAAACAGTAACATGTTGCAGGGCAGTTTACCTGTGTGATCAAACGCCAGGAAAAGATTGTGATAACGTCCTTCTAAGCTATGTTGTCAAGTGGGGTTATGTGAGTAAATTTTCAAAATTAGGTTTTGAATACGCGGCCTAAGAGTTGGACAGAGTAGCTTTGGACTTACTGCAAAACGAGACATTCTTCTTTCACGATGTAGTTGCGTTGTAATTCGTTGGCTCTAAAGGCCAGTTATATGTCTGTCCAGGCTTGAGTCAGCTGGTTTGTTGTATAGTTATGCCACTTGTCTTTTAGTCTCACATCTGCTGGCTTACATATTATGCTGAAACCTGAGTTCGTCTTATCGTGCAGCTCACGTATTCGTCTTCTGCTGGGACTGGATAGCCTGACACAAGGTGCTCCATTGTCTCAACTTGCCAGTATGCACTAACGGTTTTCACTTTTTAGTATATCCCCAGTGTTATTTGCCTGACACTGTGTAACGCTTTCCTGCTTCCTGTGGTCTTCAGATATCTTTGCCTAAGACTAACCAAGGTGTCTCCTCGGTTAGCGAATAATAATAATAATAATAATTCGTAATCTTCGTCGTGTTAGTGTTACTGTTTTAGTCCCTGTCAGCTTTTGTGACGATCAAATGAAGGAGGGTGAAATGGGAGGAGCTTTCGCAGGCAGGGCAGAGATGATAACAGCATACGAAACTTTACTCATCAAACCTTAGTGAAGACACTACGTGGGAGGCAGAAGTGCGTGAGATGACAATATCATATGTACCGCAGAGAAAATGGTGTGTGTGTGTGGGACCTGCATTTATATAATTAGTTTACTAGCTAAGCGACCGCCTGCTCCCTGTAGACAATTATTAATGTTCTTGTATACGGTGCATATCAGGCTTCAACACCAGTATTTATAATGCGCTACGCTTAGATTTTGATACTTAAACCACATTATTTGCGGGCTGAAAACACGGGTTAAAGAGTATTATTTTAATTCCATCTAATAAGTTTTATTATTATTAATTTTTATACCAGAAGAAACGCAGGAACGAGAGAGTAGGTAAGTAAAACCGTGAAAATGAAAAAAATGTAGTTTAAAAATGTCCAGTAAGAAGGACGTTCAGGAAGAAATTTACAAGACGCCTGCAGGATTTCTTATCAGGAGTGGGAACAGACACAACTCACTTTACAAGTCAATTGGTTGTAATCCCGCATACCTCAGATTACCCTGATGCTTAATTACAGCCAACATCAATGCATTATTTCGGTGCTAATCACACCAGAGACACATAATTGTCAGGAGATATATTTTTTAAAAAAGCCTTTAAACGTGTAAGACAGGAAGGAACTTGTGAAATAAAAGTTGAACATCAGAAACCATGTACATTTTACGTAAAGCGCAAAATATTTATTAATAAGAATCGCTTCTTAAGGAGCATAATTTTTCTTTCGGCTTAGCATGGATTCTTGTGGACCCTTATGGTCCAAATTTTGTCCGGGACAGCGCAACACCAGTCGCCGGTATTAGGCGAATAATTTTGCGGATGAAACATGAGGAAAGATGCGATTGCCCCATGCATTTAGTGCGAAGAACACATAATAAGATACACCAACAAAAAAAGGTAACCAATAACTTTTGCTTTTAAACGTATTAACATTCGATTCAAGTAAGATTTATTCCTTTTTTTTTACCTGATCTCTGAGATAGCTGGAAGGTGCATAACACGAGAACCAACAGGTCAGGTTGTTCCTTAAGGAATGAGCGTGTTTGTAACTAGCAAGGCAACATGTCAACGCAATGCACAGTACCGTATGATGCCACATCACGGTAGGTACAATAGATTGATGGCTGCTGGCAAAGTCGGTCAAGGCATGTGAACTGGCCTGACAAGTCTCTCGCGACGTCTATGCTGCGAAAACGCCGAATATGGACAACAGCAACGTGGCTGTTCTCAGTGTGAAGCTTACATGTGAATTCATCATTAACCTGATTTTAGCAGTTCAGTGACGCAATGTATAATTAGAAGGGGTATAATATACAACAATCCCTGGACAACCGCGAAGGTTACATGCCTGAAAACGCTGCGTCTAATGGGGATAGGAGAACTGTAGCTAGTGTTAACATTCAGCGTAACAATGAAATTGGTCGGTCCTTCACAAAACACACACACACACACACACACACAAACACGAAATAACGCGTTTAACCTTTTAAAGCCCAGGGATTACTTTACATACCACCAAGTTTAACATTAAAAAATTCTACATGGTGCTCACGTTGGTATGTCGCTCAATTGCTACAAAAGTGTTACAACTCGAAATGTGTGATTTTTTAGGAGAGACTTTTAAAGGTTTTGAAGTGGTATAATTTTCTATGAGTGCAATGATGACACAACTACTCTCCAGCGGCGAGGTTTGCAAACTTCGTTGTGACACTGTGCCTCTTAAAAGTGCGTCTGCAAATAATATATAATTATAATCTATAATAATAACTAAAAAATGCAAAATTTCGAGTTGTGACACTTTTGTCGCAAATGAACGATGTGTGGTTTTTTTTTACGAACTCACAACAAACAGCGACTTTTGCCTTACACAACCTTAGCGGATTGGTTTTGTATAACCGAAGTCGAGAGTGTTTACTGCGCGGTACGCACTGTGTCCTTATATAAAAAAGACACGTTTAGTCTCTTAAAGGGTTAAAAATGAATTGAATTAGAAGTGTTAAAGGCGATAGACGCACCACCAAAGTTCTGCTCTTTCGGAGTCATTACAACCTGCCTCCAAGGATATCTGCACTATTCGATGTTCGGAAACCACCGTTGCTTTTTCGTATGTGCACGCATTAATTACCACAGGCACATCACATAACGAAGTACTACAGTTAGCGAGAGGTTGCTGAACATTAAGCCTTGGAAGCTGAAATGGTCAAGCAGATGACTGGTCACTGGAGACGTAAGGTTCGATTACTAGGAGGGGGCGTTCAAATAATGTGAAGGAAAGGTTATCCAGGTAGCCGCCTTGAAGACGTATGGGGCAGTAGAGGTATAGCTCCATGCATTCTTAACATCGGCACTAAATGAAGATGAGTTGTCAGTTTCATGCCCCAGCCGCTCTGCCCACCAGAAAGAACTCCGTTGCCCTTAGTATGGGAGGTTATGTGTCCTTCAGAACCCGTATGAACACTTTGAAACGAGAAGTGATCTGCCCATTCGGGAATTGAACCATCATTATTCAGTCTTCTAGCCCCGCTGCCTAGTCACTGTACACCTGACAGTAACATTGACTGATCGTAAGTGTCGAATGGTGATGGGCTACCACCCTGACAGTTCAGTGCTAATGGGAAGGTATTATCAAGAACTGTAAGAACTGAGCGCAGATTATTATTACTATTGGTTCAGAGACACTGTATTGTAAAAAAAAATGTCACAATCGATACAGTGACTAGGCTACGAAGCTGGACAACCGAGGAACTGTGGTTCGATTCCCAGTAAGGGCAGGGGGGTTTTCTCTTCTCCAAATCGTACAGACCGGGTTTGAGGCCCACCCAGCTTCTTGTTCAGTGGGTCCAGCGTGCTCTTTGTCCAAGGGTGAAGCGGCAGTGGCGTGAAGCTGACCACTTCCGGCCACCTAGCGCCGAGTTTAAGAGTGAGTGGAACTCTACCTTCACTCCCTCATATACCATCGTAGCGTACACAGGGGCTTCTCTGTTTAATGTGAATGAAATCAGCTGGCTTTTACGCATCGGCTTTCTTGCTAGATGATTCCAGTAACAGAAAGTCAGAGAGTTACTCCTGCTGATCTGTTTAAATGTGAAGATAGCAGCATTACGCGCCACCGAATCCTCAGTCGCTATATCAGTCAACACGGCGTAACATCTCAGAAGACTCAAATATTCAGCTGTTGACAGCGTACCACACAGTAGTTACTGAATGTCGCAGTCGTTAAAATTTCTGTTTGATACTGAGGATTCCTCACTCGATTATCAGCCAGTGTGGTCTGTACAGACAGAGATTTTCTGTGGTTTTCATCACTTCCAACACAAAAATTCTATAATAGTATCTTATAATAGATTGTGACATTTCCCTATTCATCTCTGACACGCATACGACCTCTTTGAAGTGTGCAGTTGAGGAAGTGTCGTTGTACAGTTTGGAAACAAACACAGCAAATATTCATTAAAAAAAGTAGGGTGTTTACTTTCATGTGGCATCATGTTAAATCTGTCATCTTCACAGCCGTAACGCAATATGGACCACAGGGAGTATAGTATATCGATCACAGCTCCCTGAGGTGGGACCACTAGTCCTCACCGATACTGTGCGTTAAAGGAGACGCACCACTAAGTTATGTTTCCTTACTTATATCTTCACTGCTTGTAACTGCCTTCTGCCATCGATTCCACCTGCTCCCTACCGACTCATCATCATTACGACCATCCGGTGCTTTGAAGATGCAATTTCGGTGATATCAGCAAACTGCATGGGAAAGAGGCGGTTCACTGCAACAGGATATTAATGTGAAGTTCTGGAAGAACTTATTACGTCTTTTGTACTTCGAATTTTTCGGTGTGTGACGGTATAAAAAACTGTACTATTTAGTAATTAATTTCTATGCTTAATTTCCACTAGCGCTGATCATAAGGACGCTGCACTTGTTCCTTGCTCTACATCATAGCGGTGTTCGTAATTTATAACGCGTAAATGATGCTTGCAACTAAATGTATAAACATGTCTGTAATGTAACTTCATACAAATTTAGTACTCCCGATAATTTGCTCATTATAACAACACGTTTATTTTGCTTCCTGAATAATATTTCGAGCCCCTGATTCCGAGTCTACAGCAAAAATTCCGTATCGCCTAACTTTTTTTTCAGAAACAAGTAAATACACTTTCGAATTATATTTCGTTCATTTCTACGTACTATAATTTCGTAAATTAGACAGGAGAAAATCCACATGTTTCTTTACTGTTTTTATTGTAATATTTTACATTTATAAAGAAATATGAACTCAAGAAACGTGTGTATATGTTTATTCAACCAGTCACTTGCACATTATCAAATACATATGAATTGTAAGGATGCTACTGCTCTACGTTTCGGTAAAAAAAAATATAGCATCTTCAGGGAGCACAGTGTACCAAGATATTAAAACCGGCTACAAACGGTGGAATAATATTTACAGAATTTCATAACCTGATCTGCGTTTGTTATCACTTGTGTATAGAAGATGTACATTGCATTGTAAAATCTTATAATTAGCATATATTTAAAAACTTTTTTTTTACAATTGACATGATATGTGCAGAACAAAATGGCAGTCCTTGTGTTTGGTGGTTAAGTTATCCTAGCTTTCGGCATTACATATTTAAGCATGTAGTGTGGTTCTCAATCCGAAGTGGACTGTGTCTCTCTGCTTGAGCCTTGTTGTGTACGGGAAAGAACTGAGTTCTGGTGATTTGTATTTGATATTGTGCATTTGTTTGGTTTAATAAACGATTACGTTGATCCGAAATACACGGATTATACAACTTTACAATTAAGAAGGGTGTTTTCTCTTATATTTAATATAACACTGTGAGAGAGAAATTGAAAAACGTACTTAAATTTTGCGTGTTTAAAATCTTTTTTTCTGCTTGATTTTCTCGTATGCATATCTGGAACTTCTCTTTCAAGCTGCTGGTAGTAGTCAGTTTCCATTTCCTTTGGGGGCGTTTATCCAGGGCAGAAATTTCCTGGTGAAACCTTCCACTATGCTCATCGCTGACGTCTCCAAGGATTGCGGCAAAGAAATGCAAGTAAATGTGGGGGAAGTGTATCGTCAACAGTGTATTGCACCTCACCATTTTGTTGGCTGGAAGCATTTTCTTCACTATTTGTCTGTAATTCGGTTTTTTTTTTGCGGTTGTCCAGAACCCTTTTAACAGTCAATCGTAATGCGTCCCACGCTGGCTTGTGTAGAACTTCATCACAATTCCTGTCATTCATGACCTCTCACCTTTCTTGTGTGAGAATCGACATAGACCAACTTTTTTGTCTTCGCATCAATGATCAGTGCACACGTCTGTTGCAGATGCCGGGAACCTTGTCTTCTGATTCATGGCCTTCACAAAACTTTTCATCTTTGTGTGTAGAACATGGCCAACAAAAATGATGGCCCGTCCTTTCCAATGTGAAATACGGCCTTCATACTCAACTGTAAGAGAATCAATGAACGGTCGCCAATACTCAGGCCTCTTCCCTCGTCAGTTCGTCACTATTATTACAGTACAACGTATCACGGAGAAGAAGAGTCTAGTTTTGTTTCTCAGTTCCGTAGATCGCGAATTTTGATGTTTCCAAGAAGGTTTCATTCTTGTAATCTGGATCCAAGGAGCTCTGAGTGATACTTGGACATATGTGTGGTTTGTATAAGACAATTTAATTCGGCTTGGCTTATTAAGTTTACTTGTCTTAATTTAGTAGTGCATACCCTACCTCACGATCCGTATAATCAGTAACAATTTGCCTGTCATCCAGATCTATCTTCTCATCATCCACCCGTGTCCATATGACTGGCTTGTAAGGTGCAGTAACAAGTAACGCCTGAATGTGTGGTTATCACTACCACAGCTGTTGGTATGTTTCGGTATTGTACACGGCATTTGTTATTAGATGCAGCATGTGTCCGCGAAGGCCACACGAAGAAAACTGGTGACGTAAGGTACGGTCTTCCCATCACCTCCAAAGCAAATGTACAGCATATAGCACAGCATATCAGTTTCCATTAAGACTGACCCTGTGATTAACAGCACGCCGTTCAACAGTGGATATATGCAGTCCATTTTGTGTCCAGATCACCGATTCTGCGTACAGAACATATTTTTAAATCTTCCTGATCATAAACATTGATCATTTTTTAGAGTTGAGAGTAATTTCACCACAAACAGGAAACAGAGTAACCCTTTCCAATAGAACGGCGTGACATATTAAAGCAAAACGCAGTGACCAATGAAATATACACAGAAAATCCACATACGACTAAAAATATTCTTCATTAGCTTCACATCAAAACTAATTCAGCAATTTATCTCAGTATTTAACCAACTTGATGCGCAAAATTTGTCTCACAATAAGTTTTATTTCATGCCTCTACATGTTTCGAGCACATGTGCTCATCATCAGGAGGTCAAAATTGTATTACACAGGCTCTGGTATCATCACATCTATAGGTGGCCGTCTCGTGCACGGGTTGAGAGAGAACATGTGCTCGAAACATGTAGAGGCATGAAATAAAACTTATTGTGAGACAAATTTTGTGCATCAAGTTGGATAAATACTGAGATAAATGTACTGAGATGCACGGTCAGCAAAACGTCAAATTATTCAGCAATATTAAAACAGGCGTGTAAGTTTAGAAGCCTCCGTCACACTAAGGAGGGCGCTATTATGTGCAGGGCCGCCAACCGTGGCTGCGCAATTCCAATATACTGCTTAGAAATTAGTTATAATTATAAATATAAACATAATGTAGTCAAATACAGCTCAATTAATGATTTTATTAAGGTGTATTTCTTACATTGTTTCGTTCAGCGACATGTTTCGGCTCTAGTTATGAGCCATCTTCAGGTTGATTACTTTTCTTAGTAAGGTAAAATATACAATTAGCATTGCTATTGTTTTTGTTACCTACGAGATCTCGTATAAGATATAAAAATTTTAACATTGATTCCATTGTATAGCAGTAATACAATTAATTTAGTGGAAGTAAATTGTATAGAATATTATAAAATTACGGGGTATTGTAATCATGGAATGTGGTGTGGGTACTAAAAATTATTCTTTTTAACTGGATTCTTCATTGATGCAGAGGTTTTTTGTGACAGTGTAACATAGGTCTATGGAAGTTATCAGAAGTTTGTTGACCTTCTGTGACAGCACGTTTTGGTCGTTGGTAATTGATGTTATTTAATGGAGGATAACTGTATTAAGACGTTGTTTATTAATTAATGTAGAATGTTTCTCTTAGAAATATGGTGGGTGGACGTCTTCAAATAGATGGTATGTTTGTTTATGTTGCATATTTTGAAGTATTTGTTGACTGATGTATGTTTACGTTTGTGCCGAAGAAAATAATTTCTTAAATTGTTGTAGTATTATTTACTTTGTGAGTGGAGATCGTTGAATATACGTGCGTCTATTCCTTGTGGCATACCACTATGAGGACACTTCAGATACTCGTGCACAGACAAAAAAGAATCCGTCTTGCGGAGAAAGATGCCTGGACGACAGTCGCGTGGTTTTTCATATATTCATATACTGTACTTTTTGTTTTCAGTGGTCGTACGGAATTTATATCTTTCCTTGAAGTTAAATCTGTTGTGTGAGTTTTCTTCAATTTATACATAGATCATCTTTATTTTACCTCAAGGCGTATTTTAAAATAAATGTCAGGTCCTTTGGAATACATTGTGTACATTATCCTATTGGACGGTACGTTGAAATTGAGAAATCATCGTGAAATAAACGAAGCAATAACAATAACCCGCTTATTAATCGGTGTACTGTACAACTTATGAAGTTGAGAAATATCGTTAAATAAATAAAGAAAAATATACCCGCTATTCTGTTTGAAGTCGAGATTTCTTTCTTGAATAGGTCAAATATCCAGTTCACTCTTCTTTCTGGTCTAGAGTACATAACTTTGAGAAAGCGTTGTTAGATAAACTGAAAGAATAGACAGTGTCAACTAAGTCTGCCAAGCAAGCAGCCAAACAGGTTGGGTGAATGAACAGGCTTTGATCAGGGCTTATGAAACGGACCGGAGGCACTCTTCTACCTACCATCTTACGTTCGGTCAACATATCTGTTTGCCGTTGAAGTTTGGGTTTTGTACTTCAATGAATAGATTCGTTGTGTGCAGTGATAACGCTGACAAAAAGGTAGCATTACGACGAAGGGCCCGTCACGCTTGGCACCAGGGTTTTGTGTCGTCACTCCAATGCCCACAAGTTCTCATCCAGCAAACAGAACATGACTACGATAAAAAGTTATATATATATATATATATATATATATATATATAGCAATCCACGCCAAGTGCTTAAAATGTGATAGTCTACAAC
>Ga0136643_10017461_pt1 | contig 10796 bp, 5 predicted proteins | sample TergutLab28metaG_FD_96883 | JGI IMG/M metagenome (GOLD analysis project Ga0136643, IMG submission 96883) | Labiotermes labralis P1 segment gut microbial communities from Petit-Saut dam, French Guiana - Lab288 P1 (version 3) (version 3) | ecosystem: Host-associated > Arthropoda: Insects >... | reverse complement strand
GGGAGAGAAGAAAGAAACAAGCCGGACTAAACCAAAAATCAGAGAAAGAAGAAAGAAACAAGTCGGACTAAACAAAAAATTTGGGAGAGAAGAAAGAAACAAGCTGGACTAAACCAAAAATCAGAGAGAGAGAGAGAAAAAAGAAACAAGCTGGACTAAATAAAAAATCAGAGAGAGAAAAAAGAAACAAGCTGGACTAAACCAAAAATTAGGGAGAGAAGAAAGAAACAAGCTGGCGGACTAAACCCGAAGGTTAATATTTCTCACGAAGACACATGGACATATCCGAAACTTAAATTAAAACGGAAAGTAGCCACCGGTCTGGAAAGATCATTTGACTTTTTTATTTACTTTTATTCACTTAATTTCCGTGGATTTAATTTTTTGGTGGACTCCTTTAACAATGTCGCGGTGTACAGTTTAGGATTTGAATATTTAAAATTTCGCGTCGAATAATCGAAGTTTCAATATTAAATAAACCTTATTTTTAAGGTTGTTTGATTTCCTATCTTCTGACAGGTACTTTCAACGAAAATCAGGGTCATCGGAATCATCGTTCTTGGACCAAATGATAACTCTGAAAATTAATGTTTATCCCACACCACTTTAATGGTGGATACTTCAAAAACTTTCCACACATAATTCAGATAATTTTAAATTTTGAGTCAGAACCTCCAAAGTTGCATTTATATATTTATTCAACAAATACAGGTACCGAATATTTTAAACATGGTATATATTCTCCGTTTTCTCTCTTCAAAATGCAGTTTGTTTCATAATTCTAACATATTTGGTTCCTGTATTATTCACATTTTATATACAGGGTGTGCTAAAATTTAAAAAAATAATCCCGGCGCCAAAAGGTTAAGTGAAACTTAAATACCTGTTATATTTGCAAATTCAAATTGTATTAATAAATGCCCTAAGGTTCTATTGAAATTTCTACATACGTGTCCCATTCTTAATACACGGCAACCTGAATTTCTGTTACGTTCATTTCGGACTATTCGGTATTTTATTCACTTCTGTGAAATATATACACAAAATTGTGTTTCATACAATTCTAAGTTATTTATTTCACACACACCCGTCAACGTGAGAAAGAGAACTCTTCAATCCGGTACAACGTGTACTTGCTATCATTAACAATTCTTAGAGCACAGCTGTTTCCTTCTACGCGTCTTTACATCTGAGTCTCAGTTCCTACAAACTTTGCGAGTGGAGCATAAGGCACTTATCTCTGAAACGTCTTAAAGTAAAGCACATATATTTATTTCTTTCCGCAGTATCGACCGGTAATCATCGTGATGTGCAGATGTTCCTGTACCAGCCCAAGGCTGCCTCCGGCATCAGCGCGTAATTGTTTCCGCTATAAACTTCCAAAAATATCTTCATATTATGAAGGTGGAACCCATATTAGGTAGGCGGAGACTGTCCTTTGTCGTGAAGCTTTTGTCGTGCCCCACCATACACAGCTGACTTAACTCTTCTTCTCAGCCTTCAGAAGATGCTGATCGAGTAGAGTTCATATGCGTGACCACAAACATAGGAATTCGAAGTCAGTTAGTACGATGTTATAGGTTTTCTGGAATAACAAGTGTATCCATCGAACCTAAGTTGAACAGTGCAGTTGATTTGTTCTCCTCCAGTATGAATAAGAAATTTCCATCTATACAAACACAGGAAGTGAATGTATAAAATCATTCCAAAAAAATCCTCCTTTTCTCTACGTCTGGTCAGGATTGTAGTCGAACCATAATTGATTTTTATAGTAAATAAAAAAGAATAATAAAAGGGGTAAATTTGGGGCCGTGTGCGATGTGACACCGAGTGATGTGGGAGATGTCGAAGATCTGGCGGAAAATAAATGGCGTCACGTGTCATGGAATTCCTATTGACAGCCACGAGGACACCAAATATCACATATGTCGGATTAAAATGTGGCTGAAGAATCAAAAATATTCGGTTGGAAAATCAACTACAGGTAGATAATGTTGTTAAACAGATGAGGTAGAAAAGCAGGTACGCTAAATTTGTGACGCTGCAGTTACTTTTTAATGGGAAGTGTTCTCGGTCATAACCTAACGCACAATAGTCTTGTTCATTGTACAGATGTGAAATATCTTCAGCGTGTTTAATGCAATAACAAATGATACCGTTGTCTGTCCTGGTAAAACGTAATTTGCAAATTCAGGGCTAAGAAGGAATGGTTGGTTTACATTTGTACTATAGAACTAGAAAAGCAGATCTGCTCTAGATAAATTGGTTAGTGAGACAGCAAAAACCATAGGCCTAGAGTTACTCGTGCCAGGTTCGGTATAAGGCAGAATGAAATGATCCTGTAGATAAAAATATCTATATTTAATTCTCATAGAAGGGATCCTGAACATCTCAGTACAGTAATTCGACTGAGGGCTGGGAGGAGAAGGAATAAGGATATCATTCCTTGCAGGGGGGAGGGGGGGGGGCATGCGTGCCACTTCTCAAAAGCGTCTCGACTGAACCCACCCAGTCTCTTATTCAATAGGTAATGAAGCGCTTTCCCCGGAACGTAAATGTAACCCGTAATTTCCATCTACTTCTGAGGCTATGGATGTATGGATCTCAAATTCCACCGCCCCATATACCTTCATGGGTTATAAATTTTCATCTTTACCTCTGTCACTATGTCATGTAAACCTACATAAATACACACTAAACCTAATGTATATTATAATGTAATATCAGAACGTATGCAATACTTTGTAAAACCCCAACTCCGTACTATAATTTTTGTAAGAGTTAGTAATATATTTTACGTTTCGTATTGTGTCTAAACTGGGAAGTGACACACAACTCCTAGGAACTGCAAGTTACGTAAGAGTCAAGCATAATGCTACATATAATATAGAGTAATAATATAATATAATATAATATAATATAATATAATATAATATAATATAATATAATATAATATAATATAATATAATATAATATAATATAATATATATGTATACTGATAGTGTACTGTATATTTAATTACCTTTTTCGAAAGTTCTGAATATTTTCGCCAAACCTACCTTATTAAGTCTCCAACCCACTACACGGTTCGTTAAAAACAAAATGTTTATGTTTACGTGGTACATACATGGACTGATTTAGGGTAAATAATTTGATATTCCGTGAGCTTCAAACCCATTACAGTTCTTCCATATATTAGAAGATTTTTAAAACTTTTTTTTGCGCCGTGCAATGTAATTTAATCATACAAAATAAACCAACAAAATGCACCTTTGTCAAACTAATATTTTTATTTGTACAGTGTCTTCTACATGTCTGGAACACGAGCATAAACTTCCACTTACAATGCTGCTTATACCGTTGGCATGTGAACAAATTATACCATACCTGTAAATACAACCGTCTTCCTGAAGACGAACTATCGTGTTCGAAACATGTAGACGACATTACAAAAACTAAAATAATATTTTAACAAGGGTGCATTTTGTTGGTCAATATTATACGATTACATTAGGCGATATTAGCTGCTTAAGAATACTTTGCTTCACAGAGTAATTTGGTACAAAAATATTCTATTTATAGCACTAACCCGCAATCACGATATCATGACATTTGAATTTGTTTAAAAAAAAAATTTCCCGGCAAACATTGCCATTATTACAACAGCTGTACCACGTATGCGAACACCAGTTTTGAGAAAGTTGAATTGCATGCTGCTACTTTACGATGACGTATTTTTGTGTTACTGATGTGTAATTAAATCTAGCATCCATGTGCAATTAAAATTTTGCATAGATCGTGACATCCCTTGAAAAAAAGTGTATAATTTCAGCCTCTCATTGTTTCTGTGTTCATGATTTACACATCACGCCGGCAACAGTAATTTTTGTGAATGTAAAAAGTGTTCGTCTGTGGGCCATACGTTACCAGGCTGTAAACAAGAAATGGTGTGGACGTATCGGAAGGTCATTTTGCATTTGGATGGGTTAAAGAAAGTGTGTTTAACTCTTATCCTGCTAACGTGGAGAATATGGTGAGCTCTTAATAATGCCACCAAATGGCAGATGGGAATTAACTCGGCGTTTAAAGGGTTACATAAAGACATTTTGGTTTCATGTTTAATTTCTAACGAAATGCCTCTAATATGGATTTACTATAAGAGTAGACCAGTTGCACGCATAATTGAAATGCACTTGCAGGATCAACCCTTAGGGCGCAATTTTCCTTCTTTCCTTAATTTCTTCAAAGAAATTAAAAACGATCGTGACAGAAGTGTCATAAAAAAGGCAATTTTCAAATACATACCGTGTAACTTGATATTATCAACGTTTTTTTTATTCACCAAGTGAGTTGTCTGAAAAACAATTCTAAAATTGACATGAAAATTGACATTAAAACAGCTCCGACATGTTTCGGTGCAGTCACACCATCATCAGGGAGCGCATTAATGCCTCCCTGATGATGGTGTGACTGCACCGAAACATGTCGGAGCTGTTTTAATGTCAATTTTCATGTAAATTTTAGAATTGTTTTTCAGACAACTCACTTGTGCATCAGTTGGTGAATAAAAAATTTTGATAGTAAAAAAGTTTTTTTTTTAAATTTCAATAAGCACCTAATAAAATTCTAAGATCAAAGCATAAAATTAATGTGAAAATATATATTATATATATTATAGTAAATACATATTATATATATTATAACAAATGCTACTTTATCTCGGAAATCTGTTATACTTTATAAAGTTAATTGACCCCGACTGGAAATAAATGACGCCGGGTTCGGAGGAATAAAAGCATGAAAATTAGGCAAAGAATAATCAAGGAAGTGCAGCACGTCCCCTTGCATCAGGGTTCTTGTTTTGATTGGCGGGCAAGATGAATTACAGCTACGTGTCATTGAAAACACGTACGTAACGGCCTCCCATGTGGTGATGCTGTAATACTCTGCTGCTTATCATGCCTGACCCCGCATCGCTTCAAACGTAGCGTGCGCACTGTGCAGAAGAGTCGCTGCTCATTATGCTACTAGTTATTTATTTCCAGCACATCTCTACGTGAAAGGTTACTTGTACAGTTCGTCGTGCATCATACTGCGGTATATATTTATGGATACGTAACGGGCAATATTTGTTTCCTTCCGTTCAAGGGAGATGTATTTTTCGATTCAAATAAAGAGGGACTGCCAATGTGATAGGCTGTAAAAAAAACCATTCCTTCCATAAAAGAAAATTTGTATCCTTCTTTACCAGGGCTCTAGCAACATCTTGTTCTATGTAAAGCCGTGGTGTAAAACAAGAAGTAACAATGCCGATCGGAAATGAAAGCCTACTCTCCTATTGCATAGTTTTCCAGTTATGCATATCTATGTAATTTAACAAGATAAATACATTGCTTTCAGCACGACTAATATAAGATACATAAAAAGAAATGATGTACAACAGTATTAAGTTTTAAATTAATATCTCTATTTTATATTTGATAAAAATCATTTTGTTCTGTCAAATAAAATATACAAGAAAGTTTGAAAGTTTAAAATGGTTTAATGACAGTTAAAATAGTCTTGAATTTTATTATGGTATCTTGACCTAATGGGGGGACCGCAGTGGCACAGTAGTTAAGGTGCTGCGCTACAAATCGGAAAGTCGCTGGTTCGATTCCAGATGGTGCCATTGGAATTTTTCGTTGATATAATCCTTCCGATCGCACTATGGCCCTGGTATCGACTCAGCCTCTAACAGATATGAGTACCAGGAGCATTTCCTAGGGGTAAAGGCGGCCGGCGCGTAAGGCTGACAACCTACCACCATCCTGTGCCGTTGTCATGTAATCTGGAAATCTTAACTTCCTGGATCCCTCTGGGCAACTCCAGGCCTGTAACGGGACTGCTTGACCTTCACCATCTTGACGTAATAGATGTGTATGAGACTTAGGGTTCGTATGATTTTGTTTTGTTGGTTTTGTGTGCGTTGTGGATTAGTTGTTCGAATTTGTTTGTCTTGTTGCGGAGATATGGTTGTAGATATTCGTGTCTCGTTGATTCTGGTATTTTTATCTTCTATTACCTTCCGAACAGGTGGACAAGTAACACGCACAAAAACCAGTCTTTCTCAAATATGTTACCACTTACATGAGACTATTATTTGAGACACATGACATCAGAAACATGTATACAGTAACATTATGTACATACTGGAGTGTAGATAGGCGGTTATGCATGGTGTTTACGTACTACATTGACAGTTGCTGTGTTTTTCTCCACAGTTAACGCAGCAGGAATGCGAATAACCTTGCAGGAGCGGCATGGATGGAGATCCATAAGTAGTCCGCAGCTGTTCGGAAGAAATTCAATAATTACTCCAAGACGGGGATCGCGGTAGCACAGTGGTTAAGATGCTGTGTTACAAATCGGAAGTTCGCTGGCTCGATCCCAGCTGGTGTCAGTGGATTTTTCTTTGACATAAAATCCTTCCGGTCGCACTATGGCCCTGGGGTCGACTCATCCTCTAACAAAAATGAGTACCAGGATTATTTCCTGGGGGTAAAGGCGGCCGGTGCGTAAGGCTGACAACCTACCACCATCCTGTACCGTTGTTACGAAATCTGGGAAACTTCCCGAAACCCCCTGGGCCTGTCGAGGCCTGCAACGGGACTGCTTTACCTTTACCTTTACCTTTTTACTCCAACACGGCACAGACTGCGATGCGTTTAAGATAAGTTGCGTGAGACAGGGAAGCGAGGGAAAACTGTTTTGGCAATTGTGGGCTCAGGCAAAGTGTAAGGTTGGGCGAGATCATTGTGTTCATTAAAGCTACCCAGCAGCATAATTCGAAAGAATCTCTGCACAAATTGATTTAGGATACTGGAATAATCGTAGGTATATCTTTCACATGGGAATTATTAGCAAGGACTTTTTAAGAAGTCCGTTTCACATTCAGACTTGTCTGAAACACTCTAATGTGAATAAAGAGGTCCGAATCAACATATACGACATTGCCAAAGTAGCTCTTGGCCCCCGATATTGCCAAATCGGCGATCGTCCGTGATGAAACAAGTTTTTTTCGGGTGAATATTAAGGTTAATGAAGAAAATGGGTAAATTTAATGACTCGAAATCCCAATCTCTCGAGAACACTACGACATCGCCCGGTGCTTCGCCACGATGTCGTAGTGTTCTGCTTTTTCCCAGACAGAAACAGATCTGCTGTAGAACTGGTGCTCGTGCGTAATGAATTTGTAGAAGATGAAACGCGTAGTAAGTAGGTAGAAGGCTGCTTTCATTTGCACGAGGTGCACCACGTTCTGTTTTACGTGTGACGCAGCACCTGGCTGAATGTTTTGGTTCGCGACTGAATGGTCACTCTGCTGTATGCTACGACTCCCCAGATTTCCGTTATCTCACGTCGTGTGTCTGAGGCTGGTTGTGCGGTTTGAATAGGAACGAAACGTGCGCAAATGATCGGACAATTCCCCACGACTCGCAAGACAGAATCACTGCTGACATTCACAAAATTATGAATGCTATATGCCGTTCTACATTAACCGCACATATGCGGCGTAACGAGAAGTGTGTTGACAATCTGGAAATAAAAAGAACACAGATTTTTCTTGGAAGTTTTCATATGCCGCAGAGACAATCATGAAGCATTATATGCATCACAACATAAGTGTCATATTTTTGTGCTGGTTTCCCTCTTTTCATCCCCGGCCCTCTTGATAATCTAAAATGTTTTTCTGTAGTATGTCTTATGTATGTTCAACTGCCTTACAACTACTTGGTAAACACCCCCTCCCCCCCGACATGATGAATAATACGGAAGAGGTCAACGGGTGAAGGTAAAGCAGTCCCGTTACAGGCCTGGACAGGCCCAGAGGATTCCAGGAAGTTAATGTTCCCAGCTTTCATGACAACTGCACAGGATGGTGGTAAGTTTGTCAGCTTTATGCACCGGCCGCCTTTACCCCCAGGAAATGCTCCTGGTACTCGTTTCTGTTAGAGGCTGAGTCAACCCCAGGGCCATAGTGCGATCGGAAGGATTATGTCAAAGAAAAATTCCAATGGCACCATCTGGAATCGAACCAGCGACCTTCCGATTTGTAGCACAGCAAACAGTTTGTTAATTACCATGTTCACAAGGACCCACAACTGCTCCCTATTCTGAAGTAAAATAATTCATTCTACATAATCCAATCATACTTTTTTTACGATTCATTTTAACACTAAATTTCCTTCGTTGACAAGTTCTGCCAAATGATCTCTTTCCTTAATGTCTGTGACCGATAACCTCTCTGTACTTATCGCCTCTTCTAAGCGTGCTCCGTACTCCTCCCATCTCATTTCCCCGATTTAATCATTCTTATTAAATTTGGCAAGGAGTAAAAATGATTAATTCCTCATGGTACAATCATTTCACTTGTCCTAACTTCCTTATTACGTCAAAAACATTGTCCTCAGCACCCCCGTCCATGGAGTAAATACTTATCAGACATTCTACATTTGTTAAGTAACACAAGAATAAGATGTGTGGGTGAAAACATACAGAAAATAATTTTTTTCTGGGTATTTTATGGGTATGAAACCTGGTCTCTCATAGCAAGGAAATAATATAGCCTGAGAGTACTCGAGAATAAGGCGCTGAGGAGGACATTTGAGCATAAGGGGGAGGAAGTAAATGGAAGCTGGAAAAACTACATAATTAGGAGCTTCATGACATACTTTTCACCAAATATTATTAAAGGTGATTATGTCAATGAGTATTAGATGGGCGGGATTTATGGCACCTTTGGAAGAGAAGAGACATGCATAGAGAGTTTTGGTGGGTAAAACTGAAGAAAATAAGCCACTTGAAAGTCCTGAGCATAAAGACGATAATAATATTAAAGAAATCTTAAAAAAACAGGATATGGGAAGACTTGGACTGGATTGGCCTGGCTAAGGATAGGAGGTTGAGAACAAGGTGATGAATCTCTGGTTTTTGTAAAGTGAGGAAACTTTGTTGACCAGTTGAGAAACTATTAGCTTTTCAAGAAGGTCTCTGCTCCATGGACCTCTTTTATTATTATTAATAGATCCCAGTTACCAAAATGGTTTGATTGTCGGGCAAGGGATGTACCAAGTGAAAAATGTAGGAGAAAGTTTGACAGTTGCCCTCCCTGAAAGATAGCCGCATTGAAAAATGCGCTGCTGCTTGACCGACTGAAGCATATTTACCTTCCACTGCCGTATCAGTTACGTCATTCAGTCAATAAATCACGTAACAAATTATATGCGTGTCTGTAGCTATAAGTAAGAACTAGTGAGGATTCAACTTTTATATTTGTTCTGAGAGTGATTATTGAAATAATGCAATAATTAAGAATAAAATTAATTGCCGTGCCACTAATTATTGAGATAAAAGCGTATTAGGTAATACTGTTATTTAATTCGTCACGTCTTTAAAAAGCTCATATGCCGACTGCATATCTCTTGAATCATTTTTAATTAGCGGTAATTTGAATCGTCCTCTTGCATTAACGTACTCTAATTGTATAATTCCTTGCGCAACGTAGGACTTCATTCGACAAACTCCAACATGACGCTGCGCTACCCTGAAGCAAAATAACCATGTTGTACCGAACAATAAAACTATAACAGGCAACACGGTAACCTGCGGCAAATGAGTGCCACGGACTGCACTGATCTCAGATGTTATACGTCGTAGACTTCTAGGTCTTGTTTAAATGCTCAGTGTGGCTAACTACTTTCTTAATAAAATATTTTGGAGCTTAGGAAAATTCCGTTGTGGAATATTGTATGAGAGAATTCTCAGAACTTTCACTGATAAAAGATTCCCAGTCACTTTTCAGAGACACAAATATATGTCAGTTTATTAAAGTTAACCCTGAACTTCCTCAGAGGTTCCCCTTTCAGACAGCTGCTTTAAATCCATCATATGAAAATGAAGCTGAAGTAAAGCCAAAGTGTGGTATTGGGCGACTTTCAGCCAGTACATCGCAATATTAATCTGCTCTATTTTTTATTATCGAAGATAATATCGTAATTCATTTTTAGCATAAAGCTTGCAGAGGGCTCGAATGGAAATTTCGGAACACAGGCTGTCTTTAGTGACGCCAGTAATTAACACAGATATACAGCAAGCAAAAATCTTAACTCAAAAATCCAACCGACCGAACGACAAAGAGTTTAACTGCGTAAGATTTCTGGTTACGAAACTTTGTCTTTATTATCCTCACTTTATTTCGGCCGATATTATTACAGTAGACAGTGACTGCTACATTTCTCATTATTTCCCGTTTATAAAACTGCCAGCACATGATAAGGAGTTGTAATTAAACGGACGAAGGAAATTTCGAAATGGAGCATCTACCGTTCAGGCGCTTCGGTAAAGTTTCAAAAAGCGAATATAACCTTCGTCATGCCTGTCCGTGCGTCTCGCAGTTCGCGTTGGACAATTTGGCTTCTTCTAAATGGATTTTTGTGCAGTGTTATTTTAGGGTTGATTATAAGCCTGACGGGAAAATTAATCCCTTATAAACTTAGTAACTGATCAATGTAATGCACAAATTCTCGTTTTGTAATAAATTTATTATATTCCTCTACATGTTTCGAGCACTATTGTGCGCATCATCAGGAGGTCAAAATTTTGTCATACAGCATCTGGTATCATCACACTCTGTAGGTGGCCGTCCGGTGTGCACCGGACGGCCACCTACAGAGTGTGATGATACCAGATGCTGTATGACAAAATTTTGACCTCCTGATGATGCGCACAATAGTGCTCGAAACATGTAGAGGAAT
>Ga0136643_10017460_pt1 | contig 10796 bp, 6 predicted proteins | sample TergutLab28metaG_FD_96883 | JGI IMG/M metagenome (GOLD analysis project Ga0136643, IMG submission 96883) | Labiotermes labralis P1 segment gut microbial communities from Petit-Saut dam, French Guiana - Lab288 P1 (version 3) (version 3) | ecosystem: Host-associated > Arthropoda: Insects >... | reverse complement strand
CTACTCTTCCATGACCGCGGCACTAGAAGGGGGTGAGTGGTCAGCAGCACGCCCCGGCCGCACTTTACCCTCGGGAAAGACCCGGTACCCATTTTACAGGAGGTTGGGTGGGTCGCAGCGCCGGTCTGGACGGGCGGAAAATCTTGTCTCCACCGGGATTCGATTACGGACCGTCCAGCCCGTAGTCAATCGCTATACCGAATGAGCTACCCGGCCCATACTAAATGAAAGTGCATGGTAAAATTCACCAACCGACATATTTAGCTCCAAGGAAGAACCCCGGTACACATGAAATAGGAGCGGCGGTAGCACAGTGGTTAAGGTGCTGTGCTACAAATCGGATGGTCGTTGGCTCGATCCCAACCGGTGTCATTGGGATTTTTCATTGACATAAAATCCTTCCGATCGCACTATGTCCCTGTGGTCGACTCAGCCTGTAACAGAAATGAGTACCAGGAGTATTTCCTGGGGTTAAATGTGGCCGGTGCGTAAGGCTGACAAACTTACTATCATCCTGGGCCATTGTCATGTAATCTGGGAACCTTAACTTCCTGGAATCCTCTGGGCAACTCGTGCCTATAACGGAACTACTTTACCTTTAACTAGTTCTTTGAGATTGTGGGTAGTGGCGAAGATATTCCATCGCAAAGTTATTTTAGTGGTGACATTTCAGTAAAGTCTATGTGGACACTCATTTTAGCACAAAACTCTGCGGACAGTAATCCACACGCTGAACCTGAAATTAAGGAAGTCATCGGGCTCGCGTTACTGGCAGTTTCTGTACTAGCAACTCAGAGTATTTAATAAACATTTGAGAGCAGATGGACGTCTTTTGCAGTACGTGATTTAACTTGCGGTGATTATCTACAGCGAAAATCTAATTATTTTCAATGAACATTTTCTGCTTTAATTTGGACACTCTGTGGAACAGTTAGTAGTGAAATGCCACACTACTTTTTTCACGAAAGATATGCGGGCAATAAGGTAATTCAGCTCTTCCCAAACCAGCATGCTTCGTCAGCTCTCAAAATGCACGTGTTGGTGTTTACATCGACCGTCTTCGTGCTCGAGAGAAGATAGAAGCTGCCATGCGTAGTGTTAGTCGTCATTACGTGGGTAAGCTATGCACGGTGTTTTGAAACGTCAGTTGAGACGCCACGTTTTCTCTCGGTTCAAACTATAAATGTGAAACGTAACTACTTCGCATATACATTAGGGAAAAATAAAAAAAACCTTATACAGCCAATTTTATATTATTCACACGTAAATCTTAGGCTTTAAGCTAACTCCTTTCACTTTATGTTTAAAAACGGACCACAGTTTCTACTCTCATGATAGGAATATTTCATCTTTTCCATAAAACACTGAATAGTATTAGGATAATTGTCACGATGACCAGTTTTAGAGCTGGGTTTGAATCCAGGACAACGAAAATGTAAAACAAACACTCAAAGGGCTTCACAAAGTAACTGTTCTGCATTCAAACATTGTCTGTTATAACTGTATAAGATGTAAATTTATATACTTTTAAAGCAGGTAGGAGGAATGAATTTGTCTATGGAAGGGCTGTTGACGTATTTTAAGTTCAACATTTATTCCATTTGCACAGACTAGTAAAACCAATAAGAATTATCATGACAGCCAACCTAAGAATCAAGATTCGAACAGAGAGTTCCAGAATGTGAAGCAGGACAGCAAGTTTGTACAATTCGAAGTTCCTCTCTTAAAAAGGTAAGATTATTGCTAATATATTTTACCACTGAATACGTATAGAGCTGGGATGATATTATTGAGATGGATCTTCAGGAAAGGGGATATGAGGACATGGACTGGATAGCATGTGGCGGAGGATAGTCCCAGGTGGCGAGCATTTGTAAATGGGATAATGAACCTTCGGGTACCAAAAAATACGGGGAATTTCTTGACTAACTGAGAAACGGCTAGCTTCTCAAGAAGGACCCTGCTCCATGGAGCGAGTAAGTAAGTAAGTAAGTGACAAATTAAATAAATACGTAATTAAGTAAGTAAGTGAGAAAGTAAGTGACTAAGTAAGTGAGAAAGTAAGTAATTAAGTAAGTAAGTGAGAAAGTAAGTAAGTAATAAATTAAGTAAGTAAAGTAAGTAAGTAACCAAGTAAGTAAATAAGTAAGCACGTATACGTATAGAGCAGTGTTTCTTAAATTTAATTTCTTTCACGACTCATCTTTTGGAAAGTGTGCCACGTACGCACGTACGATGTGTTAATCCCGACTGGAACTACAGTGCAATATTTCGAGAACCTAGTGTCTAATTTCGCAAATGTAAAGGAACACACTACACGGTAAGGCGTTAATTCCAACATCTATTATTGATGTAAACCAATATCTCATAAATTCTTCTTCATTAATCTGAAATTTTCTCTAAACTTTCGAAAAAGCGACTTGCGGAAAAAAAAAGACAAAGAACAACCAGCACCACTCTAAGACGTGCAGGTAATTGAAGACTGTCGTGATAATACACAACTTCTCTCTCAGTTTTCTGGTTTTCTCGTAGATCGTCGCTATTCTTGGTTGGCTAACAGCCCAGAAAATAGAAAATCTCAGTTTTTAGGCGCCTTCGAAAAATTGCGAAAAACGAATATTAACTTTGTCATTTCTGTCTGTTTGTCCGCCCGCCCTCCCGCCTGTCCGTCTGCATGAAACAACTCGGCTCCCACTGCATGGATTTCAATAAATTTTACTGTATTTGTCCAACACATGCACAATACGTGTTAACAATATTCTGTTTCTTATAGATATAAGAAACAGATAATTGTAAACATATATTGTGCATGTGTTGGAAAAATATAGTAAAATTCTACAAAATGTACGCTACACACATAAAGGATTTTAATATATTTTGATATTTAAATATTTTTCGATAACCTCTCGCAAAAATTCAAGGTGCATTTAAAATCAGACAAGAATAACGGTACTTTACGTGAAGACCTGTGTACATTTATGATAATATTTTGGTCAATTCTTATTGGAATGAGAAATATTTCAGACAAAATTTGTAGAGAAAATCAAAGAAGCTTTTTATATGCCATAACAGAAATCGTACTCTTTATGAGATAATGTGGAAAAATACGGCACAGCCAGACAGACTACAAGTGAAAATATAGTAATGCGTAGACGCATTGAATGCTGGGTAACTAAGGCTAGAGGCACACACTCAGAATATTGCTTCTCTACGGCAAAAATTGTTATGTGAAGGCACCTAAATATTACATTTATGCCTACAGTGCCTGTCGTGTTGTGATATGACACCAGGCCGTTGAAGGTAACGAGAACTGCGCAACTTCACCCCATTTCTGTGTATACTAGCATGATATGAACAGAATATTTTTCTCTGACGTTTAGCGTTATTGGAAATATTCCATTACGCCTATTGAACACACACTTGTTACGAGCGCGTCTCGCTTTTCCTTCACTAAATCATTATTTTGTTTCTGAATATTTATTTTAAGTTATTCTTTGACAAATATTTTGCCACTCGTCGGGATGTCTCTTACTACTGCGAAATTAGGAGAAACCTATGGACTGGGTTTATCAACATGTGCGTATGTAAAATATTTCATCAAACTTCACGTATTTCATGAAGTTATGAGCGTATAAAATAATTATTAGACTCCAGAATTTGAGGCAATTTAATTTCGCATTACAAATTTGCTGTGCACGAGGAAACGAGGCTTCATTTCAAAATTACCCTTTGTCATGTTTCACTTTACAGCTGTAGTCTTCATTCTGACATAGACAATCGCCGCAAACAATGGCGTGTATTTATTGCTGTGTGTAATTGTGTGGAAACATTCAATCTGATACAATAACAGAAACAACCAACTAGATGCAACAATAATAATTTACTAGTAATTCCGATCAGCTCAACATGTTTTGGGCGATAATTTCGCCCATCCTCAGGAGTACTAGACTGTGTTTACAGCTTGTGGTACAAAGCACCGATGATGTTACCTGCTGGTGACAAGGTAGCCAGCAGGCAGCATCATCGGTGCTTTGTACCACAAGCTGTAAACACAGTCTAGTGCTCCTGAGGATGGGCGAAATTATCGCCCAAAACATGTTGAGCTGATCGGAATTACTAATAAATTATTATTGTTGCATCTAGTTGGTTGTTTATATTATTGTATCAGAGATGCACGGTCACAAAAACATCAAACATTCAATCAGAGTTGTAAGGTTTTAGATACTCAGGAGTTTATTTATTACAGAGTGTATGAGATTGCAATATTCAGGGGGAAAAGGTAAGTGAGGGCGAAGGAGGAACCCCAGTTATAACGTAGCTTTGAGGCACTTTTGGATATTTGCTTCTTCAGATATTCATACTGTTTAAACCAAAGTGTTCGCAATTTTATTCTTGTTCACAATGCTGGGGTGGGTGTATGTATAGATGTATATAAACACAATATGCAAATACGATGGGAGAAGAAATAGGAAAGAAATATGGAAAAAGAACGGAAACAGAGACAGATGAAAACGAAAAAAGGAAAAGGCGTAGACTGCAGATGAAGAGAAAAGAAACATGTGAATGTCGAAGAGCAGCAGTGGAAATGGTTAAGAAAAATAAGAAATGGAGATACGAGGGAAAATATGGAACGACAGAAAATTTTTAAAATAAATAAAATAACAACAAATGTGGATGATTTGTTCCTATGCATGCACAATTCGGGAAAAAAAATGTGGAGATAGCTTGAAAGCCAAATTTTCGAGATTCACATATTAAATGAAATATTCTTCTAGAATCGCTCAGAAAATTTTAACACATGTATTCTTTAAAAACGCTTCAAGCCTGATATTTATAATAAAGTTTGATAGCAACAATCAGTGTGTCACTGGACACTGCTTTGAGAAATCCGATACTGAAATTGAAAACAATGTTACAAAAAATGTTTTCTAATATAGATACGTTTATATTAAATTATGCAAATATTTTAAATAAGAAAATTTGTGATTAAGTCCGTCATCTTCAAGTTATCTGGTACGTACATCAACAATTTGTTAGTGAAAAATATGCATAACATATTTAATTGCTTCTATAATTACTACTTGGTAAATTTTAGTTTTTTTTTTGACCCTGCATCTCTGTAATAATCTTATAAATAAAACCAAATTGTTACACAATTTATTCTTAGTATATTTATATTTATCAGTCTCTACATGTTTCGGGCGACCATGGATCCATCATCGCGAGAAACAACTGTGTTCATGCGTCACTCGGTACTTGTTATTCTGTGTCGATGACTGTCTGGTATGCAGGGTGGAATTCCACCCTGCATACCAGACAGTCATCTCCTGATTATGGGCTCATAGTCGCCCGAAACATGCAGAGACTGATAAATGTACTTACAATAAATTGTGCAACAACCTTGTTTAATTTACAAGATACTACTTGTTAATTATTGATATTCTTCACATAATTCTGAGCCCAAAAGCATTTAAGAGGAAGAGACTGTCCCCAGAAATTCTTGCCTTGTTCGTAGTACATTAATAACAAAATTTTGAACAGAAGAATGCGTAACAATATTACACAAAGTTGACAATACATTGAAGGACATACACGGATGGGGTGTTACAGGTGGATATTTTCAAACAAATCGTCATGCACAATTCACGTGTTCCAGCTGTGATTATCCAACTCTACATGCACGCCAGAGTGCGTACTACAACCAGTGCCAACGTTACCGAAAGTTCAAGCGACCAGCCGACTGCTCACCAGCTAAAATCTGCAGCTTTTGCGAGAATTAAGGGAAGAAAATTAGCTCTTTTGTGCTTCCCTACTGTGTATACACGAAATCCACGGCGCGGAAAATGAAAAATTAAACTTTTCATTCCCAACATTTTTTTTAAATGGAGGTTGACTACTTTGTAAGTAGTCTTTCAGTGCAACTTCTAAAACTGTAGAGTTCTCTTTGAATTAAATCCCCCTTGTTAAATAATCTACAAGAAGCTGGCGGCATTCCTATCTGGCCTGTTGAATTCAGCTGTAGAGTAGTTCATGTTGCATATATAACCGATTTTATGAACTCGAAGCAATATGCCTTTTGTGATAAAAACATTCAAGTAAGAGTTACCAAAGTCATATTTGGACACTCCCCCTCATTTTCGTCTTTTAGGCTCAGATGTATATTTAAAATTACATTAGACGTTAGATGAACCTTTTTGCGCCGGAATTATTTTTTTAATTTTAGCACACTCTGTATATAAAATGTGAATAATAGAGGAACCAAATAAATTAGAATTATGAAACAAACTGCATTCTGAAGAGAAAAAAACGGAGAGTACATACCGTGTTTAAAATATTCGGTACCTATATTTGTTGAATAAATACGTATATATAAAATGCAACTTTGGAGGTTAGCGGTGCGGTACGTCAAATAGAGTTGACGTTAGGCGTCTAAAGGTTAACAGTGATTACTGCAAGACTACTGCACATTCGGAATGCTGACGTCGCAACATTCAGGCAAACTGCGAAAATTACTAACATATTGATCGATTAATTGCATTATCGCTGTAAAACTCAGATATTACTTTATGAAACAATAAGGTTAAAATTTAAATTTCTATTTTCTTCCCACAAAATGTATTTATGTGTTCCGTTTGGATCTTAGAACAGAGAGTGCTCAGTTCGCTATATACCATTCACTGATTGGTTGTTATGAAGAAGAGAGGCTATGTTTACTGCGCGGTACGAACTGAATCCTTAATTATAATTCAGGTTAATCTTAGCTTTTAAAAGCTTCAAACGGCCACTTGAGATTCTAAGGACATGAAATATCCGCCTAATCTAACTTCATTCACGTCATTTCATTGTACATTTTGGTACTCTATTTCTTCTTTACAGGATATTAAGAATTATTTTTGCTGTAAAAAGGTGTCGTCTTTTTCCCCACTTCAGATGTAACGGTTACGCTGCTAGAAATCCAGCTTAAGGAATTATTTAGTGGTTTTTCCTAAATTCTGGATATAATGATTTGTTGTTCAGCTGTCATTCGGCCTCCAGACAGTAGGTTTTGTTTCGTGCACTGCAGGCTTAGACTTACTTGTTGAACTTTCATGATTCTCTATTTTGCAATAAATTAGCGGCATTTCCTTGTGTATAAACGTAATGGGTCTTACTGTCATGACTCGATCGTAGCAATCTCATTTGTGAAAAAGGTGCTTAAGGTGAACACTTCTTACTGGTTAGTTTCATAAAAAAATACTTAAATATTGTGTCAAAATACAAGTAAAAGGCCCCAGTAAACACGCCATGCCTATACACAGAGGTAGTAGAGGCGTAGCTGTAATTATTCTTAACCTCGACTCTGGATGTAGATGAACGGTGCCCCAGTCATTTTACCTCCGGAAATAAAACCCCTGGTGACCTACTGAATAAGAGGCTAGGTGGGCCTCAGATCCTCTTTGGATAAAACGCTAATCTCTTACTCCAGGCGGGAATCGAATCCCGATTTCTTGAACATCAACCCCGAAGCCTAATCACTATATCGGGTACGTTGTCCTAGCTGAGTAAGAGGATTGCTTAAGTGAAATTAGGAAGTTTTTTGATTCCAATAAATTATAATCAATACAAAAATTAAAAATTGCCTGCTAGTTTTAATAAATCTTGCCTTTAGTAAACCCTCCAATTATATTTAAGTCCCTTTTAATATTATCCTCCCATCTATACTTAGTTCTCTCAAGTGATATATTTACTTAACATTTTAACTCTAAAATTCTACTAATTTTTCCTCTTATCTCTTCTCGCCACGTGATCCAGTTATCTCATCTTTCTTGATTTGATCATCCTAATAATATGATTTTCTGGACGGCCCGGGATCGAATCGCGGTGGGAACGAAATTTTCCGCCCGTCCAGACAGGCTGTTTGTTCCACCCACCCTCCTGTAAAACGGATACCGGAACTTTCCCGGGGGTAAAGTGCGGCCGGAGCGTGCTGCTGCCCACTCACCCCTTCTAGTGCCTCGGTCATGTAAGAGTAGAGCTATACCTGTACCCACCCTCTGGGGCACACCGGGCCTGTGACGGGATCACTTTACTTCTATTACCTTTTTTATAATATGATTTTATGAGGATTACCAATCATGAATCTTCCCATCATGTCATGGTGCCATTCGAGACATTTTTGTGTATTATCTAATGACACGTCAATTGCTGTGTTCATTTAATGCAGATGATAAATGAATGAATCGGTATGGGACGGCGGTGGGATGATAGGGACAGCGGCAAATTGAATTCCTCGGAAAAAGTTCCTAATTAAATGTCCTTGTGCATCATAATCCAACACCGAGCGACAAGGTTCAAAATAATATTGAGGTATTTTAATGAAGGACTCTCGTGTAATAAGAGACATTTGAAGACAGAAATTAGTTTCGGCCGTCATCATCAGATATAATATTCCACTTGTGGAAGAAAAAGGAAGAGTGCCAACCCAGTAGACTTCGAAGTTAATTTATCCATCATTCGGACATATATTACAAAGAACATTTTAAACTGCATTTATAATCTTAGCAATTAACCAACTTAATCCACAAATTCTTGTTTCGTAATAAATTTATCATATTCCTCTACACGTTTCGAGCACTATTGTGCTCATCATCAGGAAGTCAAATTATATTAGTACAGCATCTGGTATCATCACACCTGGTGTATCGATACCAGATGCTGTATAATATAATTTGACTTCATGATGATGAGCACAATAGTGCTCGAAACATGTAGAGGAATATAATAAACTTCTTATAAAATAAGAATTTGTGCATAAAGTTGGTCATTTGCTAAGATTATGCTGAGATGCACAGTCAGCAAAAGATAAAAAATGCATTAATGATGTCTATGTACTATTATAGCCCATTTAATTCGTTATTATAATTCGCTTCACATACTATACATTATATTATAGAAGACAACCTAATTCCAGACGACCGAGTGGCCCCTTTTATTAAATAAACGAAGGAAATATTCATATACAGTTTTAACCGAAATCCTTCGTTGCGCGTAGTGTAGGTTCTCCTCAGTAACAAGTTAGCTGGTAGAAAGGATGCTAGGGCAGATCGTTATGAGGCCATTGTCTGCACGAGATGCGTACCTACTTGGTAAGCCGAGTGTGTCTTGAAGGCAATAAACTTCATTGTAATTACAAAAGACACATTCTTCTCCTATTGTTTGTTTTGCACGGGTGCGGAACGAATAAAGAGAAGAAAGAGCAGTACAGTCTCGGTCGCTCAACATAGATCATCGCTCTGGATTGTGGTGTGACCACTGCTAATAGCAAAGACTTCCACTCATTAACAGATATTTTTTCAGTCGCTCAACTTAAAAATTGAACAGCCAAATGACTCACCGTTTACTACGTCACTAGCAGAGTACATGATAATGTCTTAGTGAGAGAATGGTTCAATTATTCACAAAATTATCAGACTGAAGCACCAAAGACCTGTATAAAATGTTGATGACTCTACTTAGTAACTAAGTGAATAATTGAAAAACTAGTTAAATAACTAATTGACTGACTGACTAATTAACTAACTAGGTAGCGGAATAAATGACTTACTAACTAAATAAGGAAATAGGTAATAACAGATATACTCACTAAAAGACCAACTCGTAGATTGAAGAATTGTGATGTACAATGCATAAATCATGGTACAATGCACTTGAAAAGTAAGAGATTGACTAAAATACTGGAGAAAAACTGTTAATCTTCACTTACCAAATGACTGCCTAATGAACCAATTGTTTGGTTGGCTGATTGAATAATTCGCTGTTCGCACGACAAACCAAACAACAAAGTCAGACACTGAGAGAACAAAAAGGACTCCGTCTTCATAATACAAATCAAATTAGTCTCTTTATATTCAGCTCACTATAATCTGATACTAATGTTACAAAATAAATGTCGATATGTAAAATCATTTAGTTACAAACTTTACCTTGTTCATATAAGTGAACTGGTATCACTGTTATCAAATAACCAGCTACAAATGCACTCATATATTATTAAATCACATCTTTATTAATATTGTACGTTACTGCAATATGCTTCAATGCTTAAAGGGTCACCACTAGAGAGCATAAGTGATTCATTCTAGCAGCGTGGGCCAACGAAATGAAAAACCAGTTGTTGAATATTACAAGTGGTGATTCATTTTGTTGAACCACTCTGCTAGAATGAATCAATGTTGGTCCCTGAAGATAAAATTTTGAGGTTTGAAACGTGTAGTAGTTACGTATAGTCTTAACAAGGTGGTAGTTTAATTATATACAGGGTGTCCCAGGAGGAATGTGCCAGACTTCGGGAGGGTGTTCCTTATGTTAAAGTATACTGATATAACCCAAAACACCTATGTCCAGAGTTGAACGGTTACGGAGATAATGGCCAGAGAAAAGTGGGGGCTTCTTGCGGGTCCAAACACTGTACCTGTCAGCTGACAATCTTATCCATTTCCTTCCTTGAGTGTGGTGTCATATGACGACAATTGAGGTCACGCTAGCCATGTTACGTCACCGCTGGGCATTCTCATGTATAGTGCTTGGAACCCTAAGGACAACTATAACATGAGTGCGAGTGTTTTTGTAGTTCAATTTAATGGCTTTATGTCACTCACAAGTTAGTTTGATGTTAAGTACAGATATTCACATTGCAGAAACCACATATTCCTGCCAGTTTTAATATGTATTTGGTAATCAATAAGTGTGTAACAGCTTTCAAAGTTTCAAACTTCTCTGGCCATTATCTCCGTAACCGTTCAACTTTGGACATAGGT
>Ga0136643_10017459_pt1 | contig 10797 bp, 8 predicted proteins | sample TergutLab28metaG_FD_96883 | JGI IMG/M metagenome (GOLD analysis project Ga0136643, IMG submission 96883) | Labiotermes labralis P1 segment gut microbial communities from Petit-Saut dam, French Guiana - Lab288 P1 (version 3) (version 3) | ecosystem: Host-associated > Arthropoda: Insects >... | reverse complement strand
TTGGGGTGGGGGTGCGTGGTTAGTGGGTTGGTATGTTTGACGTCTTCGGGGTTGTTGTTCTCGGTGGGGGTTTTTTGGCCTCGGGTTTCCATTGTGTATATGTGTGTGCGTAGCCTGGCACATTTGGTGTATCTACAGGAGAGAAAAAACATTTTAACAAATGTGAAAAAATGTAGGGAGGGTAAACTAATATGGCGTGTGTCTTTGTTTTAAGGTAGTGGGTGATTAGTACTTACATTGGAAGTGGTTATCCTTTTGTTCTCTGGGGTTCTTGTTTCTGGTGTGTGTGTGTGCAGTCCTCCTTCTGTTGTGTCCATTTTATAATCCGGTTGGTGTCATATTGTTGAGTTTATTGTGTGTGGGCTCGTTGTATTCCTTGTGGTCGTTCACTAGATTTTGTGCTAAGCAGATATTCTCTGTTACCGAAGGTCACTGTTTGTAACGGTTTTCCATTATAATGATGTTGTAAAACACATGACCCAACCCAAAACAGGTAACATAACACACACTGATACACAAGCTAGTACACTGAAAATTGAACCCATATTCCCCAACATAATCTTTGACTCTCCCCTGAAAACCCCACCAGCCATAACACAGGACCCAACCATACCAAGTCACATAACAGTACATAAGCTGCTACTTTGAAAGTCAAGACACGCACAATGCTACATTTATAGATAACAGACATTATAACAGCATACAATTTCACTAAAACCAAGAAGACAGTACAACATCATTATAATGGAAAACCATTACAAACAGTGTCCTTCGGCAATAGAGAATATCTACTTAGCACAAAATCTAGTGAACAACCACAAAGAATACAACGAGCCCACACACAATAAACTCAACAATATGACACCAACCGGACTATAAAATGGACACAACAGAAGGAGGACTGCACGCACTTACACCAGAAACAAGAATCCCAGAGAATAAAAGGATAACCACTTCCAATGTAAGTACTAATCACCCACTACCTTAAAACAAAGACACACGCCATATTAGTTTACCCTCCCTACATTCTTTCACATGTGTTAAAATGTTTTTTCTCTCCTGTAGATACACCAAATGCGCCAAGCTACGCACACACATACACAAAATGGAAACCCGAGGCCAAAAAACCCCCCACCGAGAACAACAACCCCAAAGACATCAAACATACCAACCCACTAACCATGCACCCCCAACCCAATTAAATACCATATACAACACAACCTATTATCACAGCCCCCAAACAGCCCCCCCCCCCCAAATACCCACCCATAAAAGTACATCCTACCAGTCATTGACAATTAGACTTCCCACTAAATAAACTGATTGTAATGCGTAACAATGATGAGATCTCAGCATCACCTCGCAATATGGGCACATATATGATACTCTTTGAGCAAAATTGTAATAACCTGAAGATGGCCACTGTTGGCCGAAACATGTAGTTATTTTTTGCTACTAAATACCATCATAAATCCATACTAGCATAGTTGTGGTTTCATGACTGATATTTACCTCACCATTAATCATAACTGTCATTTCATTCACACATCAGAAAGTGGATAAAGGTACTTCCCAACAGGTGATGGCCTTGGTTAAACATATTTAATGTAAGTAGGTTAACTGCAGGTCATGACAGTCTTCAGGGCCATACAGAAACCTGACTGGTCATGACCAACTACACTTGCACCACTCTTGCATGAGATTATGTTCTGCTTAGGGTTCTCTTATGTAAAGGTAGGTACCATACTTGGGCACAATAAACATGTTCTCTCAATGAAGACATGATGTCCAGTCCCTTTATTTCAAACCACTGACCCTTTTACATCTTCTGCCACTAATATTTCAATTTACCACATCCTTTTGATCATGCCCTGACTATTACATATCTTTGCTCCTTACAGTCCTTGACATAATTTACAGCAGTTCAAATACAGCAATAAATCAACAGTTTATATTTTCTTAACTGGCTTATGTGCAAGTCACATTAACTGTCTACCCAGTACATCTGTTAAGAGTCAGGTTGAAAATGTGGATGGGGGTGGATTCAGCTTGTAAGTATCGGAGCTGCGTCTATAGCAAGCAAAATAAAGCACACTAATGTTTATTATCAGGACATTATTTATAACTGTTTATATTATACTATACTTACAAAAACATTGCAACCAATAAGGTCTCTTGCTTACTCTACTTTAGGACACAATGCAAAAAATACACACAGCGTGTGTATAACTGGTGTTTGCAAAGTTACACCAAATTAACACACAAAAGTGCAGCTTCCAACATACATTCATACTTCACTGAAATTCGCCAAGCATGTAGACCCTATAGGAATGAAAATGCCAAATTTTACACCTCTCTGCCTCATAATTCTTTTGTAGCAAGAATTTAAAGAAAATCAACTTTCTTGCATGACACAGCTTAACTATGGACCTATTGCAGCTAGTAGAGTCATGTTGGGCTACTCTAAAAGCTAACAAAATGCATGTGAAATCTGTTTTTTCAGTGTAAAGCATTAAGATTATGGGTTTATGGTATGTGATGTGGTGGTGTCTGACACACAGGTACCAACATCTTGGTGGAACCTGGCATTTCCATCCTCAGGGTTAGAAGGAAGGAACTCTCATACCCTGAAGATGGGGGCAGCAGGTTCCTTCAAACTATTTGGGTCTATCTACCAAACCTCATGGAGTCACATCATGTAACTTTATTCTCAACAAAATGAAGTCCGCATTACATATCACATGCCTAGGTTTAATATACATGAGCATCAGGGTCATCGAACTGCACATCGAATTCCTCAAAAGATATGCAGTAAGTTTCTCACTTCACAAAACACATGGTGATGCCCCCGCCTCTAAACCTGTCCAGCAATGAGAATTTATAGTTGTTGTGTGTTCAGTTGTCACATTAAAAGGAGGGTCTGGGTATAAATAATGCTGACATCTTCTAAGGAAATGGAATTATTCATTACTTAAGTAAGTTTAATGAATGTGGGGTACTACCCTACATTATATACTGAACAAGCTCAGCAGTTTAGGTGCTGTACTCTGCCACAAAAACATTTTAACCCCTCCCTAACAGCCAGTTACATACATAGGATAAATTTCAAGCATCAGCATAATAAGTTTTGGATGTGATTAAGCTTTTTATGAAGGCTGAACCACTAGTGGTTCAGCCTACACTCGGATACCACATCACCAACAGCCAATTCCGCTACATAACACCAGCACGCCTCAAGTCAGCCTACACAACTCAACAAGTACTCGCTAGCTCCTGAAGATGGACGTATTAACGTCTGAAACATGTTGAGCAGCAGATAATAAAGCAAGTGTCATCAAGTTCGTCAACCTTTATTCAAAAACCTTCATGTAATTGCAGTGCCTTGAATTAAATGCCTCACAACTGAAACTGGTAACCCAATTATTCCTGCTCTTAAGGTTTATTTCAAACACTATAATTTCACAGTTCTAAAACTCACAATGCCAATGAAATTGTCATAACTGCTGTTCAAGGCAGGCATTCTGAGACTGTTAACAATCAAGGGGAAATGTAAGATAATAAACCAAATTATGTGGAATGAGGATCAGTGATGACAGTGACAAGTATAAAAGAAGCAGGACATATATAAATAAAGCCACTACTGTACTGTGTTGCAGAGGCTGTTGCAGTGGTGACTGGATCAGCCATGTGAGTCATGTCTTGCTACTGACATAGAACCAGAGAAGCTCTGCAACTGCAGCTGAGCCACATCTGTTTCACACACTCTGTCTTCACTATCAGATTCCTGTCTGAGTATTCTGGAGGGAATTTTGCTCCTGCTGACATTATCATTATGATTGTGTAATGAATGGGCATGGTGTCTATCGTATTGTAATTCCATGTTTTCACGTGCCTGAGGCATATGGCTAAATTCAGAAGTAAACTAGTGGTGTGTTATACGTGTAGCACAGCATGTCAGAAGTCTTGCATCACAACTGAAGTGTCATGCCCTGTGGGCCAAAATGAACCATAAAAGTGATCACATATTTGTTATGTCTTACAGATGTAGTTCATATTGCAATAGCAGGATATGACATATTGTTCTTATGCTTAACATCACAGTGAACATGCAGGTTGTCACTTATTTCACAAATGTGTAGATGTTTGTGAAAGCATCTTAATTCATTAGTAAGCCTTTTACTGCCTTCACTGTAATGAAATTTCATTGTAACTATCATAATCTGTCCCACAAAAGTAACATACTGTGATTTTTACTGTAGTAACTTCTGCAAGTTTTGTCACGGTTAAAAAAAAATGAATTTTTGGTATGAAACAGCAGCAATAGGTACAGGACTATTTGATATTTCCACTTTATTCCACAGGGTCTACAAGCTCAGCATACTTCACTGAACCAAAATGGTCAACAGTGTGGTGTGTTGATTTGACTTGGCTCATTAATCCATGTAATGAAGGACCGTATAATCTGTATGGCAGCTCACAACACTGTCACATTAAGATCTCCATGCTCTAATCCTTCAGGACCTAAACACAGCATGCTTTAAATGCATTTTTCTCTATTCCATGCTCCTGGATCATTACCTGCCACATTTATTTGAGAATTTTGAGCAATTCAATGTTTACACACATAACACAGTGTTCCAGTGAGCTGCACAATCAACAGGATATTCTGACTTTTATGTTTTTTGCACAATGCATTGTGATATAATTATGCAACATGAACCAATGAAATGTGCAGTTTTCAAATTAATATTTCAATTCAATTTCTGCCGTCTTCTACATGTTTCAAACTGTCCTGAGAATGAACCCTCAAGGTCTGAAACATGCAGAAGATGTCAAAAATTGAAAAACTGAATTCAAGTATTAATTTGAAAAGTGTGCATTTCATTGGCTCATGTTGCATAAGAATATTCTGACATTATGGCCAAAGAAAACAGGTATTCCCCTGTTTGATCCTGATCAGCCTACTCTTTGATGATAGTTGTAAAGGCACATACCCCTCAGATCTGGCCATAGTACTGTCAGGAAGATACAACACCCATCTTGTTACCTTGTCAAGCATGTCAGCAGCTCACTAACTACAGGTGTTCTTTCAGCACCCATTTGTGTTCTCACTCGCACTGATGCATCTCCATAACTTCACCTACTGCAGCTTGATATGTCTCAGCTTCAGTAACATCTCCAATGGGTCTCAATGGACTGGCCCTTGCAGTCTGCAAATATACAAACATACACATACAGGTACATACATCAGTTTCATGTTTTATCAATCACTGCTACAGAATTCCTTATACCTCTGACTGTCTGTTTTTAAAACAGTGACTATGCCATGTCAAATAACACAACAAAATTTTACTTTCCTTGGTCTTGTAGCAGTAATTCTGAATTGGGGACACACACATCACAAGAGGTCGTACATGAACCCCATACAAGTAAGAAGAGCATATAATTTGATTACTGTTACACTCCAGCAAGAAGGGCCTAAAAATACCTTGAGAAAATCCATTTGCACTCCATGTTTCTACACAACAGCTTTCTTAAACATTGTCATAAATTTCTGTTGTATGCCAGCTACGAGACTTAAACAGTGGGTAGCAAACAAATCTGATACTTTGCTTTGTCACGTAGATCATTTCTAATATCACATATGCTAATTAATTTCTCATTTAAGTTAATCAAAATTTCATTAACTAAATGCTTCCTTAATGACAATAGGCAGTTCATAAAAACAAGATACAAGGAATGAACTGAGACAGAATCTTCCAGTGCTCCCTTTAAATACTTTTAAATCATGGCTAATGATTTAAAACTTAGATGAACAACCACCTTGTCCTAGTACAACACATATTCTTCTGGCAACATCACCATTAACTTCTGACACCAGAAAGACATCTATGTCTCATTTACACCGAATATTTCTGAATTTTTGTGCTGTCTACAAGGAGAATATGTAATCATTGCCAAAGTTAAGTGCGATGAATGAGATACATAATTCCCTACAAAAGACTTTTCTTTAAATGTGCCAATACTGTAATGATTCTGTTTTAGAAGTAAATATGTTCTTTCTGCTTGAAAAATTGCCCCAAAAGCTAACTCAAAAAGATATAGTGAAATGAAAATATAAAATATCTCGTCATCAGCCCTGTAACTGCCACCATAGCAAAGCATACTGAACTATATCTATGGATACATATGCCTGATGTGTTATTATAAGGTTAAGTTATCAATTTGCACACCAAGAAATTTCACTGTAATAATGAATTTGATTGTTTCATTACCATAACCCATATTTAAATTAATATAAACATATTTTATTGCTTGTGACACATTTGGTTAAATTTAATACGTTTATGTGCTTTAACCCAGTTCTCCAACTCGGAAAGTGCACTGTCAAGGCAGTTTTGAAGTTAGTCTCTTTCAGTATGCAAGAGTTCATGATACCAATAACATCGGCCGAAATAGGTTATGCCTGCAAACTGACAGTTTGGATAGGTATCGTTTATGTACAACTGAGGAAACTTGACACCAAAACTGAGAATTATCAACAGAATAATTAGGAACATTAACAGGGGTCTGTTGTATGTAAATATTTAGGAAGTTCAATATTCCTGTATCTGTCAGTGTATCCATACCCTCCACATTCCCATTGGCTGTGGAGATGGAATAATTTCCAACACGCTCAGGCGTACACAATACATAATTTTTACATGCCAAATACTAAGCCTTGCAAATGACAAAGATTATGTACTGTCCTGCAACCAAGTTATTCAATAACATTCCCCCCAAACATCAAAAATTTAAATCACGATATACAAGAGTTTTTAAGGCACCATTTTAGAAGTGTCTATTATGCTCAGTCCTAGTGTGCACAGGAAACTGCCTTCATTAAAAAACCGAAAAAAAACCTGGCATGCTAAATATTGAGTAGTTACATGAAAAACGTACCTCCAAATTGTTCATATCTACCGTAAAACTAAGTATTTGTATTTGTAACATGTTAGAAGAGGCCTTAACACGTTCTACCTTCTTCGCTTACTCCTATGAAGGATGCATGGGATGCGAATAAATTAAATTTTATTCTTTACACTGATCACAATGGAAGGCCAACGTTTTGCATTTCTTGAAAATATACTTTGCTGCACATCTATAAACATGAAATGACATGAACATCCAATAATAGGGCCACGTATTGTGTAAACACCATGCACTATAAAAATACATTTTAATATACGTAACTACCCATTACCGAATAAACGTAATGTCGCCGCCTTTTGTAACGCGAATTTTCAGCGGCAATATTAGCTCGTTACGTACTGCTTAAAATGTTTATTGTGCATGCACATCATTAGATTTACTCAGTTTTTTCAAATGATTGAGAATTCCAAAAACCTTACCTTTTTGTTTCTTCCGAATGCGAACTTAAACCCTGATTTCCAAAGTGCATTGCTTTTGAAGAAGTTTCCAAGCCACGCCCACATGTCCACGCAAGAACAATGCATAGTCGACACATGTCATTTTTTGCAGTGCACTGTGCCCAAGGCCGTAATTCATATTTGAGATGGAACATGGCGCCCGCTTTGGAGCCACAGATTATCAATGACACACTAGATTATCTGTGGTGGTGAAGGCGGTAACTTTTTGAGTGTTCGTTGTATTTTGACTCATGATGGTGGAAGGGTTGCCGTTGCGTACGTGAAGTAGGGATGAAATTAATTGAGTGATACTGTTGAATTGTGGTGTGAGGAAGGAATACGTTCATTTTGGTAATTTTATTGTGTAGCCTGTGTATGTAAATGCAATGGCATCCATTTCGCCCATAACGAGTAATAATTCAATGGCAAGCAGTCCAGATGTAAACAGGAGTCTTAAGGAAGCTTTATATGAGACGTTAAATGGGATCTTATCACCGCATCATGATATTAGGATAGCAGCTGAAGAGAGAATTCAAGCATTGGAAGTTACAGAAGGTAATGAATGGCACCATTACTTTACAGTTGCTAGGTATAACCTCAATTTGTGACCGTTTTAGTAAAATTTCATATACGTTACAAGAAGTATTGTACCAATATTTCCAGTTTTGTAGCTGTAGTAAAACCTGTTTATAATATACTAGTGTATGATAAAATGTGGGTTATAAGGTGGTGAGTCCAGGTCATGGAATTAGCAAGTCTATCTGAAACATGAGTATATTTTTGTCGTTTTACACAGTGTCGCATCCTAGAAAGCGATAATGCTCATACCGTTGTGAGAACGTTACTTTTCTCGTTTGTGTTGTTTTTTATTTTGAAAATAACCACCTTTAGGAATGTGATGCCATGCAATCTGGTACATATGTACTGGCATATCAGGGAAACCAGCTGTCTCCCTTACCAGGGTCGATGTAGTTTGTTTTGTTTACCAAGGAGGTGAATCGTCTTTTGGAACCAGTGCAGACTAGTGACCTCCTCACATTCTGGTAACACTGTGGCCTGGTCTTTTAACTGAGATAATGGGTGTTTCCACCTCATTTCATCAGGTTGTTGCTACAAGTGTTATACCCTCTTCTAATTTTTCTGGTGTTCTGTCTGTAAAATTCAATATACCTACACAGATTGGAAACATGCTGCTATGTTTCTGTAGCTGAGATTGTTTTCTGTGGCATGAGATGGGACTCTTTATAGAATTATTTCTAGCAACATTGGTATACTTCTGATGAATCATGATGAGTGTCTGAGACTCCTGATGGCTGTACATTATTCTGTTCTTTTCATTTCTTTACTACCAGTAATATTTGCCAATTCCACTATAGCACCTCCACAACTTCTTGTTGATGTTACACTTTAGGCAGTTCATTTCACTATTCAACAGCCCACTCTCATATTAGTTCTTTCTTGTGGTCTTGAAACAAGCCTTGATGGTATACCATCCTGTCTGTGACTTCATCCTTAAAATCCCCTGAGGATGTTGTGAGGTTCATCATGTATTTTAGATAATTTTGTATACCTGCTGCAAAAGAATCCTTGTTTTGTCATGCATAATGCATCTGTACTGGGGTGACTAGCCACTGATGCTGACAGGGGATTCAGCTCCTCCTTCTTATTTTACCACAAGCTTCTATTTCTCCAGCATTCAGTGGCAGAGCAAGTGAGTACACGTACATATATATATATATGTATGTATGTATGTGTGTGTGTATACACATGCATGTGCACACACACACACACACACACATCCACATGCATGCACACAGGAGATTTGCTGCGTAAGTTGTGATGACTATTTTTCAGCCGAAAATATGACAGTGTGGGAAACTGAGCATATATGTTAGAAAGAATGTGACTTGCTTGTAAATGTTACCATTGGGGGGGGGATACACCCAGCCCTTGTTTTACACCCGAGTTGCATTCCTGAAAAAGTGGGTGTAAATCAAGAAGTTGTAAGTCAGAAATGATATTCCCATCAGAAATAAGGTGTCAGCATAACAGTTCACAGTCAGGCATGGAGCTTTAAACTGAGAAGGAGACAGCACAAATTAAGATGTGTAAATTGGCAAAGGGCACTAAACGAAAAAAGTGTAAAACAAGGGCTGGGCACATGTGTATAGGAGTGCACGCACAATTCTCACAGATTTATCATTCAGAAATGGAAGTCTGTGAAGTCGAACAGTGTTTTTGTTTGAAAGTAGCAGTTCTCCAGATGTAAATTGGCAGGAATGACATGCTGAGCTATCTGAAGCGTTGAATGATTGTGCCCTGCTTTGTTGAAAAGTTGCAAGGTGGATGCAGGTATTCAAAAGTAGAAGAATGTCAACTGCCATCATGTATCATAGTGGACAGTTCCATGTCTGTTCACACTGACATGTTGGTCACCACAATTGAACAATGCACAGATAAGGCAGGTGCTGGACTCTTGAGGAATAATCCAAGCATAGAGGAGTTTCTGGCTCTACAGTATTCTGAATTTTATGACAGGACTTAAAAATGTGCAAGTTTGCTGCCAGGCAGATGCCATATCATTGAGCCCTTTGGTGCCAAATGTTATTTATGTAGTGATGCTCAACCTGCAGAATTTTTATAACTGTATTTGCTGTTATGTAACTCCCATTGAAATTCTGGTCTTCTGCATATCACTGTGGGCATTTAATTCCAACACCACAGGTTTAATAATGTATAACAGTGGATGCACTGCCAGGCATATCAGTCTGGAATAATTTTGCACACAAAACATTTTGTTAAATTAGGTAACTGAAGTCAGCAGTCTTCTGATTGATGTCATCCACATTCATCACAGAAGTACAAGGTTCGACAGAGTATGTCACTCATGAAGTTGATGCATATTTAGGCATGCAATATCCAACATGTCCTTGTGGGTCATCTCTGTGCATAGAGTCAGAATGTGAATGTAGAGTATTAAAAGTATTGTCTACAGTACTAACTAGACCATGTTGTCGTGAAGAACTATCAGAAGTGGTTGAAAATGCCATCATCTTACATGATATTGCTATAGCCCCTTCTGAGGCATTGGGTGTTGGAATTGTTATTACAACAAACTCGCTGTTCTCCTGACCTTGTTCCATGTGATTAAGGTCTGATTCCAAAACTGAAGCAGCCATCAAATGTGAAATTATTTACAAAAACAGAGGACTTTTTAACTGCATAGATGTGTGGCATAGATTAGCAGGTCAGGTGGTGCCAGTGGTGTTCACTTTCCCCAACAATGTGGGGGGGGGGGGGAATGCGGGCATCGAGAGGAACTACTTTAAAGGTTTTTAAAAGTTGGTAAAAGAATTTTTATTTTTACTTTTTTTCCCCGAAAAAAAAG